>ENA-OPRS01001049-OPRS01001049.1-human-gut-metagenome-genome-assembly--contig:-NODE-1049-length-13547-cov-3.229988_pt1 | contig 13547 bp, 12 predicted proteins | sample MGYA00241795_ERZ501881 | MGnify/ENA primary metagenome ERZ501881 (study PRJEB25962, sample SAMEA2042440) | human gut metagenome | biome: human gut; feature: human-associated habitat; material: faeces... | reverse complement strand
ATGTGTTAGGCACGCCGCCAGCGTTCGTCCTGAGCCAGGATCAAACTCTCTAAAAAAATGGTATCTAAAACTCTTTACAGAGCTTCAAATCTTTTTCAGAGCCTTTACTCAGCTCATTTGGAAGTCGCTGACTTCCGTCACAGAATTTATCAGGTTCTGTTTCCTGTTCCTTCTTCGAGTCTCTAAAACTCTCAGAATTCACGGGTCCTTCTTTCGTCTCGTTGTTTAATTTTCAAGGTCCTTTCGCTCTCGATTTTTCTAGGATTTTCGCGGCTTTCCAGCTTCTCAGCTCTCTTTCCGTTTCTTTCCTCTCTCTCGAGCGCTTGACTATCTTACCACATTCGGTTTCGTTTGTCAAGCACTTTTTTCGAGATTTTTTTGAGCTTCTTTTTTCAAGCTTCTCGGTCCGGTGACTGTCACTCGCCTGAGTCGTTTTTCCAGTCTGTTTCACTTTTGTGAGCTCTCTCTCGAGCGTTCAGATATAATACCATACCAGGTTCCATTTGTCAACGCTTTTTTCCAATTTTTTTACTTTTTCTTTTCATACCCTCTATCTTGTGGTTTTTCTTTTCTCATTCCACAAGAAAACCTTTCTTCCCCTTGATTTTTGCCTCTCACAGATTTTCCCGGGTGTCTTTCTCTCCGCTTCGGGTAAAGTAATTGTCATAGAACATTCCCCTTTCGATTATAGATAGGTTAAAAGGAGGCTTGTCTATGGCTTTATTCTCTCCCACCTTTTCCTGGAAATCCCTCTTCCTGGGCCTGTGGAAGCTGTTGGTGGTCACTCTGGTCAATGTGATGGTCTATTTGATGTTATCCCGAGGTCAACCCTTTCCTTGGGCTTAAACTCAAAACGCCGCCCGGTTTTCCGGACGGCGTCTTCTGTATTCCGCTTTTCTTTTTTAATCCGCGTCAGCTGCCATGCCTCCTGCCCGCTGAATGGCGCGCTTTCTTATAAAATAGAAACACACCACTTCGATCAGTCCCGTAACCAGCCAGGTTACCGGATAGGATAGGAACAGGGTAAAGAAAGTCCGGTCCAGAGGAAACACGGTATAGATCCAGATCACCCGCAGCACGCACACGCCAAAAATGGACACCACCATAGGAGTCAGGGAGGATCCCAGGCCCCGCATGGCGCCCACCATCACGTTCATAATGCCGCAGATGGCGTAGGGAGCGCAAACCAGCAGCATCCGCTCCAGGCCGTAGGAAATGACCTCCGGGTCCGTGGAATAGATCTGCAGCAGCCAGGGACCTGCCAAATAGGCCCCGATGCCCAGCACCAAGCCTACCAAAGTCACCAGGCCCAGGTTATACCACACCACCTTGGTGATCCGGTGGAACTTCTTGGCCCCGTAATTCTGGCCCGTAAAACTCAAGGTGGACTGGGTAAAGGCGTCCATCGCGGTCCACACAAAGCCTTCGATATTGCTGCCCGCCGTGGAACCTGCCATGGCGATGGAGCCGAAGGAGTTGATGGAGCTCTGGAGCAATACATTGGAAACGGAGAAGGTGGCTCCCTGGATCCCGGCGGGGACGCCGATCTTCACCATCTGCACCAGCTTTTCCTTATAGATCTTCAATTCTTTTAGATTCACCCGGTATACAGTGTCGCTTCTCACCAGGCAGATCAGCACCAGCCCCGCAGAGATGCACTGGGAAATCACCGTGGCGGTGGCCACACCAGCCACGCCCATCTGGAAGACGATAACGAAGAACAAGTTCAAAAATACGTTGACCACACCGGCCAGCAGCAAAAAGTACAGGGGCCGCTGGGTATCCCCTACCGCTCGGAGAATGGCCGAGCCAAAGTTGTAGAGCATCATCACGGGCATGCCTACAAAATAGATGCGCATGTACAGCACTGCCTGGTTGATCACGTCGTCCGGGGTGCCCATGAGCTCCAGCAGGGGCTGGGAAAGACCCACGCCGATGAAAATCAGCACCACTCCGCTGATGAGGCTGATGAGCACCGCCGTGTGAACGGTTTCGTACAGGTTCTTCCGGTCGCCTGCACCGTAATAGCGGGCCACCAGCACATTGACGCCTATGGACAAGCCGATAAACAGATTGACTATCAAATTGATCAAGGCGGAAGTGGATCCCACGGCCGCCAAAGCCTGACTGCCTGCAAAGCGTCCGGCCACCACAATGTCCGCCGCGTTGAAGAGCAGCTGTAAAATCCCGGACAAGGCCAAGGGCACGGCAAATTTGATAATCTTGCCCACCAGGGGGCCGTTGGTCATGTCGATCTCAAAGGAACTCCGGTGCACACCGGGACGAAAGGGAAGTTTCACGATGGTAGTTTCCTCCTATGGTTGGTTAAAAGTCAGGGGCGCTCATTGCTCCTTTTGCGAGGAGAGACTGAGTTTTTTCGCCAAGTGCTTGCGCACCACAAAGAAGCACACCCCATCAAAGAAGGCGGCCAGGCCCCAGGTGATGGGATAGGACACATACAGCACGTCCAGGGTACGCCAGACCGCGAAGATGGTAAAGAGCCACAGGACCCGGAATCCGCACACAAATCCGATGGTGATGGCCATAGGCACCAGGGAATATCCCATACCCCGCAGGGTGCCCACCATGACGCCCATCCAGCCGCCGATAAACTGGAAGGCGCAGACCACCGCCATACGGACCAGGCCGTACTGGATCACGTCCGCTTCCGTGGTGTAAATCCCCAGCAGCTGGGGCCCCAGCAGGTAGGCGCCGATGCCCAGCACCAAACCCGTGCCGGTGATCAAAGCCAGGCACAGAGGCAGAATTTTGTTGACCCGCTTCAGCTGACCGGCCCCCACGTTCTGGCCCGTAAAGCTCAAAGCAGCCTGGGAAAAGGCATCCATGCCCGTGGACACAAAGCCCTCAATGTTGGAGGCGGCGGTGTTGCCCGCCATGGCCACAGCACCGAAAGAGTTGATAGAGCTCTGAATCAGCACGTTGGAGATGGAGAAGGAGCAGCCCTGAATGCCGGCAGGCAGGCCGATCTTGGTCATGCCCCACAGCTTATCCCCTTTGATGCGCAGGTGTTTCAGATCCACCTGGTACACGGTGCGGCTCTTCACCAGACAGAGAAGCACCAGCCCGGCGGAGATGCACTGAGAAATCACCGTGGCGATGGCCACGCCGGCCACGTCCAGATGGAAGCCGATGACGAAGAACAGGTTCAGCACCACGTTGACCACACCGGACACAAACAGGAAATACAGGGGCCGCTGGGTATCCCCCACCGCCCGGAGAATGGCCGCGCCAAAGTTGTAGAGCATGGAGGCGGGCATTCCCAGGAAATAGATTCGCATGTACAGGCTGGCAGGCCCCAGCACCTCTTCCGGGGTGCCCATGAGTCCCAGCATGGGAACGGCCAAGGTGATGCCGATCACCAGCACCACGCAGCCGAAGAGCAAACTGGCCAGCACCGAGGTATGTACCGTGTCGGACAGGGCTTTTTGATCCCCGGCCCCGTAATACTGGGCCACCAACACGTTGGTGCCAACGGACAGGCCGATAAACAGGTTGACGATCAGGTTGATCAAAGCGCTGGTGGAACCTACGGCAGCCAGGGCCTGACTGCCAGAAAAACGTCCCACCACGATAATATCCGCCGCGTTGAAAAGCAGCTGCAAAATGCCCGAAATGGCCAAGGGAATGGCAAAACGGACAATTTTCCCCAAAAGGGGGCCATGGGTCATATCAATTTCGAAGGACCCCCCATGGCCCTTTAACTTTCTCAATAGATTCACCTGAGATATTACACTTCCTTACCGGAGCGGGAACGTTCCAACGGTCCCCCACTCCCCATAATTTCCGGGGCCTGCCGGCCCCCTTTCCCTGTGGATGGACCTGGCGTCCTCAATATCCCAGGCTTTCCCCTACCAGTACCACGCGAATCCGATCCGTCCGCTGGTACCCGGTGACCACATACTGGCAGCACATCCGCCGCTCGGAAGCACAGCCGTCGGTCATGCCCCCTTCGCAGGCGGCACATTGGCCGATCCGGGAACAGGGAGTCCTGGTCTCCAGCCGCACCCCATTGGCGGGAGCGGCCATGGTCTTCACCCGGAGAATGGCCTGGTCCAGGTTCCGGACGATCTTGTTGATCCCCGCCACCACGATCACCCGCTTGGGCCCAAAGATCAGGGCCGCCACCCGGTTGCCGTTGCCGTCCACGTTGTACAGCTCTCCGTGCTCGGTGATGGCATTGGCGCTGGTGAGGAACACGTCTGCGGAAAAGGTCTTCCGGTACACTTCCTCCTGGGGCATGGTTTCCCGGTCCAGAAACTCGTAGGGACCGTTTTTCATCAGATCCCAGACTCCGGTTTCCCGAAGGGTCATGGATCCCCCGCAGGTGACCACGTCTCCCGGGGAAAGCAGCTGCTCCACCGCTTTCACGGCGTCCTGCCGGGTGGGCACAAATACGTTTGGAATCCTGTTTTTTGCCAGCGCTTTCATGGTGCGTTCCACCTGAGCCTGGTTCACAAATTGCACATTGTTATCCATGTGACATCCTCCCTAAAAAAGATTCTAAAACTGCCTATATTCTAGCGCAGTACCACATTGAAATCAAGCCGCCAGAAAGAAGTTCTCAAAAAGTTCTCCGTCGGGAAAAATAAAAAGCCCGGGGCGCCGGGAAAATCTCCCATTGCCTCGGGCTTTCCTATGCGGTTATGATTCGGTCTCCCTTTACGCGTAGAAACCGGTGAACAGCTCCTGGGCCCGTTCCTGCTGGGCCTTGTTTTCTTCGCTGTCGTTGGCGTCGGTGTAAATCATCAGGTACTTGCCGTTATCGCTGAGGGTGGCGGGCACCTGGTTGTCCAGCATGGTGAACTTCCCGGTTTCCTTGACGCTGTCCAGGCAAGCCTGACCCTTTTCGTTCAGGTTGTTCAGGTCAAATTCGTAAAACTCCACCTGCAAGGTCACCCCGTTGTACTTGAACCGGTAACGGAATCCATCGGAAGCACCGATGGTCTCGTAGGCCATTTCCACCGGATCTCCGGTCACAATGTAATTGGCCTCCATATACTGGCACAGTCCGTCCAGGTTGTCCTCGTAGTCGTCCTGGGGAACAGGGTCCGGGGCAGCGGTTTCCGTACCGCTCTCCACGCCGGAGCTGGTTTGAGTTTCGGGGAGCGCCAAAGTGGGAAGCTGCTCCCCGGTGGTGGCGCAGGCCGAAAGGGACAAGCACAGCAGCGCCGCTCCCGCCAGGGCCAGGATTTTTTTGATCATAGGGAATTCCCTCCCGAAAAGGATTAGTTTCAAAAAAAGAAAAAGCCCGGACCCTTGGGATCCGGTGCTTTTTGGTGACCCGGACGAGAATCGAACTCGTGTTACCGCCGTGAAAGGGCGGTGTCTTAACCGCTTGACCACCGGGCCATATGGTAGCGGTAACTGGACTTGAACCAGTGACACTTCGGGTATGAACCGAATGCTCTAGCCAACTGAGCTATACCGCCATATCTGCGCCCCATCCTTCACGGATGGAGCGCTATTAATTATAATCGATAATTACCGGTTTGTCAAGACAGTTTTCCAGGAAACCTTCAGATTTTCGGAAAATTTTTTATCCATCAACCCACATGGAAGGTGTAGTTGGGAGCTTCCTTGGTGATCTGGATATCGTGGGGATGGCTTTCCTTCAAACCTGCCCCGGTGATCTTCACAAACTGGGCTTTGTCGTGGAGCTCCTGGATATTGGCGCAGCCGGTGTAACCCATGCCGGCCCGGAGACCGCCGATCATCTGGAACACGGTATCCGCCAGAGGTCCCTTGTAAGGCACCCGGCCTTCCACGCCTTCGGGCACGAACTTCTTCTGCTCACCCTGGAAGTACCGGTCGCTGCTGCCCTTGCCCATGGCGCCCAAGCTGCCCATGCCGCGATAGACCTTGAACTGACGGCCCTGATACAGCTCGTATTCGCCGGGAGCTTCCTTACAGCCGGCCACCATGGAGCCCAGCATAACTACGTCCGCGCCGGCAGCCAGAGCCTTGACGATGTCGCCGCTGTACTTGATGCCGCCGTCGGCGATGATGGGAATCCCGTGCTTCATAGCTTCCTGAGCCGCATCGAACACGGCGGTGATCTGAGGCACGCCAATGCCGGCCACCACACGGGTGGTGCAGATGGAGCCGGGGCCGATGCCCACCTTCACACAGTCGGCACCTGCATCGATGAGGGCCTTGGTGCCCTCGGCAGTGGCCACATTGCCTGCAATCAGCTGCAGGTCGGGATAATGTTTCTTCACCAGGCGCACAGCGTCCAGAATGCCGCTGTTGTGGCCGTGGGCGGAGTCCAAAGTGACCACATCCACCTGGGCTTCCACCAGGGCAGCCACACGGTCCAGCACATCCTTGGTGGCGCCGATGGTAGCGCCGCACAGGAGCCGGCCTCCCGCGTCTCTGGCGGAGTTGGGATACCGCACGGCTTTCTCGATATCCTTGATGGTGATCAGGCCCTTCAGGCGCATGTTCTCGTCCACAATGGGAAGTTTTTCGATCCGATGACGGCGGAGAATCTCCTGAGCGTCCTTCAGAGTGGTGCCCACGGGAGCGGTGACCAGGTTGTCCTTGGTCATCACGTTTTTGATGGGCTGCTCAAAATCGCTGCCGTCCATGAAGCGCATGTCCCGGTTGGTGATGATGCCTACCAGAACGCCGTCCTGGCAAATGGGCACACCGGAGATCTTGAACCGGCCCATGATCTCGTCGGCCTCTTTCACCAGGTTGTCCGGGGAGAGGAAGAAGGGATTGACAATGACGCCGTTTTCCGAACGCTTCACCCGATCCACCTGATCGGCCTGGCGCTCGATGCTCATGTTCTTATGGATGATGCCGATACCACCCTCACGGGCAATGGCAATGGCCATGTCGGATTCCGTCACCGTGTCCATGGCGGCGGTCATGATGGGGGCGTTCAAGCGGATGGTCTTGGTCAGGTTGGTGGAGAAATCCACCTCGCTGGGCAGCACGTTGGACTCCGCCGGGATCAGCAACACATCGTCATAGGTCAAACCTTCTTTGAGAAACTTCGTTCCGTAATCCATTGAACCACACTCTCTTTCTCCACAATACTAGTTTAGCCGCTTCCGTCTTGTATAATCACAAATTATAACATTGAAATTTCTCTTTTGCAAGAATTTTTCCCGGGTTCCGGCCCCTTTGCCTCACTTTCAGCCTTTCCGCCAAAAAAAGCCCCTTTGGAAGGCCCTGTTTTTGGAAGTTCCGCAGAGGGTCCCCCCAGGGGAAAAACCCCTGATTTTTTCCCCTGTTTTATTTTTGTAAAACCCATTGACAGCCACGGGTTTTTGCTATATTTTTAGTGAGACATCCAACCTGGATGGATACCACTATATTCTTTGGCAAAGGGGATCTTCATGAAACGTCTTTTTTCCCGTCTGGACTACGGTGCCAAGCAAGCCTTGATCCTCACCGGTGTCAACAGTATCTTTTGGTTTGCCTGGGCCTTTGGCTCCTATCAGACGGTCTACCTCCAGCAGGTGGGCTTCACCGCTTCTCAGCTGGGGCTTCTCAACGCTTTGACCTCCGCTTTTTCCATTGCCTCCGTGGCCTTCTGGGGCATGGTCAGTGACCGGATCGGCTCTCTGCGGAAAGTGCTGATTACCGTGCTCATCGGCGGCTGCGGGCTTTTTGCCCTGATCCCCATGATCCCCACGGGCCTTCCCTATTCCACAGGGCTGTTCCTGTGTCTGATTCCCCTGGTTTACTTTTTCCGGGGCTCCATGTCCACCTATGCGGAAAATATTCTGGTCCGCAACTGCAACGAGCTTCATTTGAATTTTGGCATACTGCGAAGTGTGGGTTCTTTCCTGTTTACCGTGGGCAGCGTGATCATTGCCTTGGCCCTGACCACTGTGGGAGTGGCCAACACCTTCTGGCTTTCCGGAGTGCTCACCATTCCCGTGGTGATACTCACCATTCTGGCTCGGGAGCCCAACGCCAAGCCCGGAGGCAAGGACAAGAAAAACAAGCTCAACCTGGGAGAACTGTTCCAGAATAAAGCCTATGTGAGCTTTCTGGTCTTCGGATTTCTCTTTTACATTGCCGTCAACTGCGAAGGTTCTTTTCTGCCCTACTTCATCGCCGACGCGGGAATTCCCTCGGAACAGTACGGCATTGTGCTGGCCTACCGTGCCCTGCTGGAAATTCCCTTCCTGATCCTCATGGTGCGGCTGCGGCAAAAGTTCCCCCTCCGGGTGCTGGTGATGGTTTCCGCCGTTCTCATGGCCATCGAAGGGCTGGGGTTGGGCTTCTGGGCCAACTCTTTGCCCTCGATGCTGGTGTGCTGCACCTTCTTCGGATTGGGCAACGGCATGTTCATTGGCTCTTCCCTCAACTATGTGTACGAACTGGCCCCCGCCCATTTGAAGGCCAGCGCCCAAGCCTTTTTCTCCTCTGTGTCCTCGGTGGCAGGCATTCTGGGCAATCTGGGCGGCGGTGTGGTCTACGACGCCATTGGCTACAAGCCTTTCTATCTGGTGGTAGCTTTGGTGTACTTTCTCAGCGTGGCCGTCTTTCTCCTGTCCTGGGGCAAGAAGCGGCCCGCTCCCCAAGCTTGATTCTTTCTATTCCTTTTGGCTCCGCGACAGCGCGGGGCCTTTTCTTTTACCCTGGGAGTGAAGTTTTCCCCAGGTTTTTCAAAAAATGTGGAAAACCTGGGGAAACTTCCAAGTTGCTTTTCCCAAAAACCCAAGGTCTCCCGTTTGGAGAACCCTGGACTTTCAGAAAGGGGGATTTTTTCTGCCGTCATACTTTTCCACAGATAGGGCTATGCCCGGTGGAAAAATATGTGCTGGGAGAAGGAGGCAAACAAAAAAACCGGCACTTGGGGGCGTTCCTGCCGTCCAAGAGACCGGTTTTGGAGGGGACTGAGAAAATCCCCTTTATTTGAGATGGGTTTTATTCCCGAATGGCGTCCTTGCCGCCCATGTACATGCGCAGGGGCTCGGGGATCTTGATGCTGCCATCGGCCTGGAGATTGTTTTCCAGGAAGGCAATGAGCATCCGAGGGGGTGCTACTACGGTGTTGTTCAGGGTGTGGGCAAAGTAGTTGCCGTCCTTGCCCTTGATGCGGATCCCCAGCCGCCGTGCCTGAGCGTCACCCATATTGGAGCAGGAGCACACCTCAAAGTACTTTTTCTGCCGGGGAGACCAAGCTTCGATATCGCAGGACTTCACCTTCAAGTCTGCCAGGTCGCCGGAGCAGCACTCCAGCTGCCGGACGGGAATGTCCAGGCTGCGGAACAGTTCCACGGAATAGTTCCACATTTTGTCGTACCAGGTCATGGAATCCTCGGGCTTGCAGACTACCACCATTTCCTGCTTCTCAAACTGGTGAATCCGATACACGCCCCGCTCTTCGATGCCGTGGGCGCCTTTTTCCTTCCGGAAACAGGGGGAATAGCTGGTCAGGGTCCGGGGCAAAGTGTCCTCGGGAAGAATGGCATCGATAAACTTGCCGATCATGGAGTGCTCGCTGGTGCCGATCAGGTACAGGTCTTCTCCTTCAATCTTGTACATCATGGCATCCATATCCGTCTGGGACATGACGCCCTCCACCACGTTGCTGTGGATCATAAAGGGAGGAATGCAGTAGGTAAAGCCCTTGTCGATCATGAAATCCCGGGCATAGGAAAGCACGGCGGACTGAAGCCGGGCAATGTCTCCCATGAGGTAGTAAAAACCGTTGCCGCTGGTTTTCCGGGCGCTGTCCAGATCAATGCCGTGAAAGCGCTCCATGATCTCCGTATGGTAAGGCACCTCAAAGTCCGGCACCACAGGCTCGCCAAACCGCTGCACTTCCACGTTTTCGCTGTCGTCCTTGCCGATGGGCACAGAGGGATCGATGATGTTGGGGATGACCATCATCCGCTTCCGGATCTCCTGGGTCATCTCCTCCTCTTTGTGCTCCATCTCTTCCAGTTCCCCGGCAATGGCCTGGACCTGCTTTTTCACTTCCATGGCCTCGTCTTTTTTGCCCTGGCTCATCAGCTTGCCGATTTCCTTGCTGATGGTGTTCCGCTGCTGCCGCAGTTCGTCGCCCCGAGCCTTGGATGCACGGAACTGGGCGTCCAGCTCCAGAACCTCGTCCACCAGGACCAGCTTTTCGTCCTGGAATTTCTTTTTAATGTTTTCTTTGACCAGGTCCGGATTGGAACGGACCAATTTGATATCCAGCATGTTTTAAACCCTCCTAAGTCCCTGAGGACGTACGTTGTAACTGTCTAAAAGCTTTTTTTAGTTCATATGCAGGTCGTGGAGCAGGTTTTGCAGGTCCTCTTCCCCGTAAAACTCGATCTGCAAGGTTCCCTTTTTCTTGGTGCCTGCCACCTTCACCTTACGGTTCAGGTATTCTCCCACAGCCAGCTGGGCCTCTTCAAAATAGTGGTTCTTATGGGCGGCCTTGGGAGCGGCCTCCTTTTCCTCGTTGAGACGTTTGGCCAAAGCTTCCAGCTCCCGGACCGATGCCCCTTCCTTGGCTTTTTTCGCCCCCAGGCGCATGTCCTCTTCCTTCTTGAAGCTGAGCAGCGTCCGGGCATGGCCTGCGGTGATCTCCCCGGCTTCCAGCATCTTCTGAATATCCTCGGGCAGGTTCAGCAGCCGCAGGGCATTGGTGATGGCCGGCCGGGATTTCCCCATTGCCTGGCTCACCTCTTCCTGGGTAAAGTCCTGAGTCTCAATCAAAGTCCGGTAGCCTCTGGCCTCTTCCAGAGGGGTCAGGTCTTCCCGCTGCAGGTTTTCGATCAGGGCGAAAAGCATTTCCTCGGCGTCCGTCATCTCCCGGATCACCGCAGGCACTTCCGTGAGCCCCGCCATCCGGGCGGCACGCCAGCGGCGTTCTCCCGCTACAATCCGGTATCCTCCCGTGAGCATGGGACGCAGCAACAGCGGCTGCAATACTCCGTGCTGGGAGATGGAATCCGCCAGTTCAGAAAGGGCAACACTGTCAAATTCTTTCCGGGGCTGTTCCCGGTTGGGCTCAATTTCGCTGATACGCACGTTGACTGCCCCTTCCGAGGTGTCCGCGGCGTTCTCGGCAAAAATGGCGTCCAAGCCCTTGCCAAGTCCCCGTTTCTTCATGAATATTCCCCCTTTACCGGTTGTTCTTCAAAAGTTCCGCCGCCAATTCCCCGTAGGCTTTGGCCCCTCGGGAGGAGCGGTCATAGTAGAGGGCGGGCTGCCCGAAGCCGGGAGCTTCCGACAACCGCACCGTCCGGGGTATCACGGTTTTAAATACCTTGCGGGGGAAATAGCGCTTTACTTCCTCCACCACCTGCTGGGTCAGGTTCAGCCGGCCGTCATACATGGTCAGCAGCACCCCTTCAATGTCCAACAGGTCGTTATACTGGCGCTTGACCCGCCGCACCGTGTTCATCAACTGGGACAATCCCTCCAAGGCATAATATTCGCACTGGATGGGAATTAGAATGGTGTCCGCCGCAGTGAGGGCGTTGGTGGTGATCAGCCCCAAAGAAGGCGGGCAATCGATCAGCACATAGTCGTACTCCCCACGGATGGGCGCCAGGGCGTTTTTCAGCACCGCCTCCCGGTTCTCCATGGCGGCCAGTTCAATTTCCGCCGCCGCCAGATCCATATTGGAGGGCAGCAAGGTCAGGTTTTTAAACTCCGTGGGCACCAGTGCCTCTTTGGCTTTGGCGCCGCCGATGAGCACCTGGTAGGCGGTCACCTTACAGGAACGCCGGTCTACTCCCACCCCACTGGTGGAATTGCCCTGGGGGTCTGTATCCGCCAGCAGCACTTTTTTTCCCTGGTCTCCCAGGGCCGCCGCCAGGTTTACGGCGGTGGTGGTCTTGCCCACGCCGCCCTTTTGGTTTGCCACAGCTATGATTTTTCCCATGGGCTCTTTTTGCCTCCCTATCCATTTAGTTTCGCGGTCGGGTTCTATTTTACCACAACTGCCCTCGAAAGGAAAGGGCGCCACCCTCTTTTCCCAAACTTTTTCCCAATTGTTTCACATGAAACATGCAACGAAAAGGCGGCCCCGGGTGTGAAGCCCTGGGCCGCCTTTCCTGTGGGAAATGAATAAGGGAATGGGTTAAACTTGTACTCTGTTGAATTTGGGGATCCGCACGGTACATTCAATGTACTCTTCCGTTTCCTTTTTCTCCGTCTGGGCTTCAATGCCCGCGGTTTTCATGGCATCCACCGCATGATCGATGGTGTTGATGAACAGCCGGATGTCCTTGGCCACAAAGGTCCGCTTGGGACCTTTCCCCTGACGCTTTGGCTTCAGGGCAGCCGCCACCAGCTCTTCCGTTTGGGAAACGTTCAAATGCTTCTCCCCCACTTGCCGGAGGATCCTTTGCCGAACATTGATATCGTCGATGCGAACCAGTGCCCTGGCGTGACGTTCCGTCAGCTTGAACTCCAAAATCTCCGTCTGCTCCTCCGGGGAGAGTTTCAGCAGCCGCAGCTTGTTTGCCAAGTAGGACTGACTGATCCCCAACCGTTTGGCGGCCTCTTCCTGGGTGATTCGCCACTCCCGGAGCAAATTGACAAGGGCGTTGGCCTGCTCGAACATTTGCAGGTCCTGGCGCTGGATATTTTCCAGCAAGGCCAGTACGGCGCTGTCTTCCGGTTGGCAATCGGCCACCAGGGCGGGAATCTCCTTGAGCCCCGCCAATTTACAGGCCCTCAACCGCCGTTCTCCGGCGATCAGGTAGTATGCCCCGTTTTCCCGGCGGACGGTCACCGGTTGAAGCAATCCGTTTTCCTGGATGCTCTGGGCCAAGGCCTGGAGGTCCTCCTCCCGGAATACCTTTCGGGGTTGGGAGGGATTGGGCAGGATCCGCGACACCGGCAATTTTGTCAGCCTGAGCTTGTCCTTAAAAAACATGTGCCGCGCCTTCCTTTCGTGGCATATTCTACCACAAGGGAGGGCACGGCTTTTGTTGTACGGTGTCGAGAGACACAAATATTTTTTACAAATACTTTTTGAATCCTTTTGCCTCCTGGAACCCCAAGGCGTGATAGAACTTGTGGGCCCCGGTCCGGTTCAGGCCGGACACCAAAATCTCATAGTGACAATTCCATTGGTCTTTTGCCCAGGCTTCAATGGCTTCAAACATGCTCCGCCCCACGCCTTTGCCTTGATAACGTTCCAGCACTGCCACGTTCTCCACCAGCAAAATGGGGCGGCAGGTGTCACAGATGTCCTCAAAGACCACGCCCAACAGGCTGCCGCAAATGGTGCCCGTGTCCCGGTCCTCCGCCACCAGCAGGTATTTCTGAGGGTCGGCGTCGATTTTCTTCAGCAGCTTCTTCACCGTTTCCCGGTCCCCGGCCTTGTCGCTGATCACAAGCATCACCTGGTCCAGTCCATCCAAGTCTTTCTCTTCCGCTTTCCGCAGGATCAGATTCATGGTACAAGTCCTCCTTTATAAGGGATGTTTCCCGATGGTTCCCCCATGACGGGGATACCCTTTGGGCGTAAACCGCAGTTTCTGACAGACGATCAACTGACGCTCTCCCGCCTGGGGCAGGGTAAAGGTGAGCACTTCCGGTTCTCCGGAGCC
>ENA-OPRS01001044-OPRS01001044.1-human-gut-metagenome-genome-assembly--contig:-NODE-1044-length-13615-cov-21.555011_pt1 | contig 13615 bp, 21 predicted proteins | sample MGYA00241795_ERZ501881 | MGnify/ENA primary metagenome ERZ501881 (study PRJEB25962, sample SAMEA2042440) | human gut metagenome | biome: human gut; feature: human-associated habitat; material: faeces... | reverse complement strand
AGGAGTATGGAGAGATATAAAGTTATTTTCAAGTACAAATATGGCAGGTCTTTTAAATACACGGATATTGTGCGAGCTGAAAGTAAAGAGGAACTTAAAAAGGATTGGGAAAAGGCACAAGAGGGAAAGAAGAATCCGTTAAAAATTGTTTCTATTATTGAAATGGGAGGGAAAAGAAACGTATGAGCGCAGTACTTGACTTAGTAAAAGAATACAATCCAAGAAAAGTTATTATATGGTGGGGTGAAGAAACCCTGTACGACGGAAATGCTGACGTGCTTATTGAAATATTAAGCAAGCATCTTGAATGGGTTTGCTATGAATATGTCAAAGATAAAGGAGAATTGATTATAAATGTATAAACATTATATTAAAGACTTTGTAGAAGATTTTAATTATTCTGGCATTATGCTTTATGCTTCAGATAGTGTAAATTTAGAACATTTGAGAGCAAAACTTAAAGAAGATAATTTGAGTCATTTATATAGTTTCGATGTTGTGTTACTTAATAGAATGTTTTATATAGAAAACTGTGATTTACAGATTATTGGTTCAGAAAGTGAATTATTTGAATTATTTAACAATGATTATTCGGTTAAAATTTTGTATAAAGATGAAAATGGGTATTTCATAAGATTGGAGGTACTACAATGAAACTCAAAAAAGAACACATTGCATTTTTAAACGAAACAGCGAGAATAGATTTTGACAGCGCTTTACAAATGGTAGATGGTGTAAACATGTTATCTGATGTTGAATATGGATTTGTGCATATGAATGATGGGGAGCGCAGGTTGGTTTACTGGGAAGATGGAATTTTAAAAGATGCGTATAGAAATTGTGAGGATTAAAATGTTGGTTATCAGTTTAACTAGCCTTATAAAGATGCTCGTATTAGCGTACATATTGGGAATTTTAACGTTTGTTATCATTGTGTTTTTAATTTCAAGAAAGTTGTGATAAAATGTACATAGATTTTGTGAACGCTCTCAGAACGGTTGGAACGGGCTTAATATTATGCTCTTTAGTTGGCATAGTCGCAATAATTAAATCCGAAAGCAATTGGAGGGATTTAAAATGATAGATATAGGATTAATAAACGCATTAGCACAAATAAGAGATGCTTTATATGAAATTTCTGATACCATAAAAGAGGTAAAAGAAACAGAAGATACAGTCAATAAATGCGAAAATTGTCCCTATAAAACGTATTATGAGCAGGGATATGTTTGAAGTCAGAAACGGCAGAAAAGTTTAAAAGGAGGGTTGACGTTTTATTAAATGCCGTTTATAATATATCAACAAAAATAAAGGGAGGCATTAAAATGAAAGTAAAGATTTATGAGGGCCGAATTTACAGTGTAGTTAAAGAAAAAGACGGGAATATTTGTGTTGAAACAGTAGACGGTTTGTACAAGAACGATGCAGAATTTAAAAAGGCAATGAAAGCCAACGGCGAAAAGTTTATCGGTATTGCAAATAAAGAGAAAGTTCACAACACCTATGAAATCAGCGCAGAAATCGTAAAAGAATACGGTACGCCTGTAACCGAATAATTTAGAATGGAGTATTTAAAATGGCATATAAAAAGAAAGCAGAAACTAAAGAGCGAGTTGAAACAGTTTTCGATGTAAAAGGTGAGCTGACTTTTTGGGTAAAAACTGGTAGTAACGGGAAACTTTACGCTTCCACCTCCGTAAAAAATAGCGACGGTGACAGAATGTTCTATTCAGTCTTTTTCCGAAAAGATGTTGATTTGACTGATTTTGATGAGGGCATGAATAAAATCAATGTAAAGTCTGGTTTTATTACATGTTCAAAGATTGGCGAAAGTGTTCGACCGAAGATTATGGTTCTGGATTTCGAGTAAAGTTTATAAGGCCCGGCTTGCGCCGGGCCGATTATTTCAAAAAGAAAGCTGGTATTTGAAAAATGAAATATACAGCGGCAAACTTAAGAACTAAAGATATCGACAAAGAAATTCGTGCATACAATAGACGCTTGTTACAATTGCAATCGAAAAACGAAGCGTTTAAAATTCTCGATACGTTGACTCGCACGGAAGTAATGCGCGGTAGAACCGATGCAGAAATAGCGCGTGAATTGAATCGCTTACAGGAATTGGCAAAGCCCGAAAAGCAGAAAATGGTAAAATACAAAGCGGGTAGCAGTTTGGAAGTTCCGCTGTTTGTTCGAGAACAAGTTGAACGAGCCATTAAAAAAGCCAATAAGCAAACTACGAAAAGGTTTGAAATTCTGGAGGCACAACGCAGGGGTTCATTTTACACAATTGAACAAGAAAGTTTAAGACCCATAACAAAAGGAACCGGTCGTACATTGATGGAAGTCAAAAAAAGGTTGGAAACTGCACAAAATCGTGGGCGTAGCGGTTATTTAACTTTTTTGGATGAAGGTTATAAAAGAAATTATATTAAAGCGATTCAAAATAATTTCGGTGCGGCTGGTGATAAGTTAGTTGACAGGATAAGCAAAATAAATGGTACAGATTTTTATTTCGCAAGCCAAGACCCGTTCTATGGCTCATACTTGGAAATTGAATATTCATATGGTGAAGAAGCTATAAATGCTATGATAAATAAAATTGAAAATGCTTTGACGGTTTTAAATTTGTAATGTTTACCGCAGACTTTGAGACTACCACGGACAAAAATGACTGTAGGGTTTGGGCTTGGGCTGTATGCGAAATCGGCGTTATTGATAATATTGTAATTGGAAATAGCATAGAAAGTTTTTTCAGAACATGTGAAGAAAGTGGAAATTTAATCCTTTATTTTCACAATTTGAAATTCGATGGTGAATTTTGTATCAGTTATCTATTAAAGCATGGTTATGAATATGTTGAAAGTAAAAAATTGTACAATAAGCAATTCAATGCACTTATATCCGATATGGGGCAGTTTTATAAAATAAAGATACGGTTTGAAAATGGGAACAGTTTAGAGTTGCGAGACAGTATGAAACTTTTGAATTATTCAGTTGATGAAATAGCAAAAGCATTCCACTTGGATATTCAGAAACTTGAAATCGATTATAATGTTCCACGTGGAACAAATCATATTTTAACGAAAGAAGAAACCGAATATTTGAAACATGATGTTCAGATAATGTCACTTGCGTTAGATAGAATTTTTAAAATGGGTTTTGAAAAATTGACACAAGGAAGTTGCGCACTGGAAGATTTTAAGAGTATCATTGGGAAAAAGAGGTTTAGAACGTTGTTTCCTGAACCGAATTACGACAAGGATATACGCAAGGCTTATAAAGGCGGCTTCACTTATTTAAATCCGATATACGCGGATAAAGATGTAGGTGAGGGTAATGTATTCGATGTGAATAGCCTGTATCCGTCCCGCATGTATTACTGTGATTTGCCGTGGGGTGAACCCAAATTTTATGATGGTGAATATGTTGAAGATGTAGAACGACCTATATACATTCAGTTGTTTAAATGTGAATTTGAGTTAAAAGAGGGTTATTTACCGACAATTCAATTAAAGAAAAATCGTCGATTTGTAGAAACAGAATACGTTACTTCAAGTAATGGAGATGTGGTGCCAATGTGTTTAACAAATGTAGATTTTGAACTGTTTTTAAAACACTACAATATTTATAATATAGAATATATTCGCGGCTGGAAATTCAGAGCTTCAAAAGATTTGTTTAAAAAGTATATAGATAAATGGATGCAGGAGAAAATAAAGGCGGGTAAAGAACATAATCCTACTATGCGAAACTGGTCGAAAATCATGCTAAATTCATTATATGGTAAATTTGCGCTTGACCCAATATGCGCGAAAAAACATCCGTATCTTGATAAAGGAATAGTTAAATACAGAACTTCTCCACCGGAGATAAGAGAAGCCTTGTATCTTCCCGTTGGTGCATTTATTACAGCTTATGCAAGAAGATATACAATTGAAACCAGTCAGAAAATAAAAGAATACAGTATAGAAAAATATGGCAAAGATATGTATATTTACAGTGATACGGATAGCATTCATACAACTTTACCCTTAGAAGATATTAAAAAGTTCATTGAAATAGATGATTATAAACTTGGAGCATGGGCACACGAAAGCCATTTTACAAGAGCACGATTTTTAAGGCCGAAAACATACATTGAAGAAATAGATGGTAAATTACATGTTACTTGTGCGGGCTTGCCTGCTAAAGGAAAAGAACAAGTCACATGGGAAAATTTTCATCCGTGCGCAACGTATACCGGGAAACTTATGCCCATTCATGTTGATGGAGGAATTGTTTTGGTCGATAAAGAGTTTAATATAAGGGGGTGAATTTGATAGGACGTTAAAGAAACTTTATCAAAAGCTATTTGATTCAATTATCCATATTTGAAAAACAAAAATCCATGGCATAATTTGTAAATTATAGGTATGATTATAATAGGATTTACAGGAAATGTAAATACTATTTACAGCGGGGTGCAACGGGTGAAACCGTCCGTCTGTAACATCGGGCCTTGCAAGCTATAATATTTCTGCCTGTAAATCCTGTTGAGGTGATTCTATGTATTATGATATAAATAATACGTTATCTTATAACGCACTTTTCAACATTGTGCTTGGGGGACGCGGAATTGGTAAATCCTACCAATGGAAAATCAAAGCGGTACGGGACTTTCTGAAAAAGGGTAAACAATTCGGGTACATTCGTAGGTATAAAGATGAGCTATTAAAAACCGCTGACAAATATTTCAACGACATTATTAAAAATCAAGTTTTTCCCGACACCAAAATAGAGTATGACGGTGGTCAATGGTACATAAATGAGGAGTTAGCCGGGTACACTTTTGCGTTAACGAAAGCAAGCGATTATAAATCAAGTGCTTTTCCTGACATTTCAAATCTGATTTTTGAGGAGTTTATAATTGACAAGCCGCATTCATCTTATTTGCGCAATGAACCTTTTCTTTTATTCGATTTGTACGATACAATAGCCCGAATGCGAGACGATGTTATCTTATTTATGCTTGGAAACGCAATTTCAATGGCTAACCCATATTTTATACAATGGGATTTATCACTTCCGAAAAATAAAAATGCAGTTGTAAGAGATAACATACTTTTACAAGTAGTTCCGACAAGTGCGGAATTTAAAAGAGCAAAAGAAAATACAAGGTTCGGACAAATGTCTCGCGCTCTTGGATATGCAGAATATTCTGTGGATAATAAATTCTACTTGGATGATGAAGCACAGATAATGAAAAAAGGAAAAAATACACGGTTTTATTTTACTCTTGTATGGAAAGACAAGAAATACGGTGTCTGGTTTGATTATGATACAGGTATGACAATTATTTCATATGATTATGACCCGTATAACACAATGGTTTTTACGCCAGATAAAGAAAGCATAAATAAATCCATTCAGTATGTAAAGCAGTACGAACGCCACCCGTTTTTCAGAAGAATAAAAGAAGCATTAGAAACGGGTACACTTGCTTACGAAAATGAAAAAATTCAGCATGAAATTAAAAGCATGTTGAAAATAATTATTTAAAAGGAGAAAAACAATGGCTTACACAACTTGGATTACGGCTAACCCACTTGTAAATGTTACACAGGTTTTCGGGGGTTCTCATCGTGGTAAAGACTGGAACACGCGGGACGCTTCCGGGGTAATGGGAGATACGATGGTGCGGGCAATCGGTGACGGCGAAGTCTTACGTAGCGAATACGGCACGGGCGGAAACTGGTCATGGGGAAATTTCATTGCGATTTACTATCCGGCTCTTAACCGCACTGTGCTGACTGCACACCACGCGGAACGCCTTGTGAAAGTTGGTGATTCTGTTTCAGCCGGAACTCCCATTGGAAACTTCGGAATGACTGGTAATACAACTGGCCCACATTGCCATGAAGAATGGCACGTTGGGCGCGGGATTACAAATAATCTGGTAACGCCCGAAGATGGCTTCCCAAATATCGTTGGGCGTTATGAAGTGGAATATGGAGGAGGTGAGCCACCAATGCCGACCGATTTTACCGCAAATATGCTTATTGTTGTTTTCGCTGAAAACGGGCATACAATCAACAGCCCTGCAAGCAATGACCACGAAAATTATGTATACTTTGGCAATAAGAGAAAGTTCCGCGTAAAACCTGACGACCTTAACAAAGTGCAGGAGTTCGGAAGCTGGAATTACTGGCAGGATATTACCGATGTAGCAGTTCTTAAAATCTTTAATAAAGATTTGAGTGAGCTTCCCAATGTGTGAAAAATTGAAGGCACTTTATATTGAAAGTTATTACAACTATCAAAAAGCAAGTGCCAAAGAAGTGGGTATGATGTACGGGATTTTTCTTGGTGTGCGAAAATGTTGTAATATTTTGTACTCACAAAAGACTGTTGCAGATTTCCAAATTTTAGCAAATGAATTTGCTAATAAAAGGGTGTGAGAAAATGGATTACACAGTAATGACACAGATAGTTAGTACGCTCGGATTTCCGATTGTAATGTGCGGTGTACTTGTCTGGTTAAACGTTAAGCAGATGAACGCGCATGCGGAAAGTGAAGAAAATTTTACAAATGCTCTTGCGGATAATACGAAAGCCTATATCGAACTTAAAGAAGTGATTACAAATTTAAAGTTAAAGGGGGAAAATTAAAATGAAACTTAGCGAAGCGCGTGAATTTATTGACAAATTGTATAATAGTGAAGATGGTTTTACGGACGATATGCGAGAAGATTTGCGCAGACTACATGATAGCGAAGATGAGCAAGAGGGAATGGAACGATACTGGAAAGAAATGTCCGATAAAATGGACGGAATTTCCAATGCATTTAGGGATTTTAAGCGCGACTATGTTACCCGCGTCTTGACTGGCCGTGATGCTGTTAGAAAGCACGTTGAAGATTTGAAAGATGATGATTTCGACGACATCAAAGACGAAACGGAAAAAATTAAATCCATTTTTAATGAGGAGGTAATTGAAAAATGAAAAGCGCAAAAGTTTTGACAAATGTAACCAATAACGCGCCTCAGATTTTAACAGCGATTCGTGCGCAGATGGTTGCGGAAAACCCCAGCTTTGATAATCGACTCCCGCAGGTGACGCAGGATAATATTCGGGAGTTCGGCACGGCTGTGCTGGATTATCAGCCTGCGCAGAATGCTTTTGTAGATACCTTGGTGAATCTTATTGGTCGGGTATGGATTACGTATCGTTTGTTCACAAATCCGATGAGGGTGCTTAAAAAGGGCATTCTGGAATACGGCGACACAGTAGAACTTGTCTATACAAATCTTGCAAAAGCACACCAGTTTGACCCGGCGCAGGCTGAAGAAGAATGGATGAAGCGCGAAATTCCTGATGTTAATACTGCCTTTGCAAAACTTAATTATCAAGTATTTTATAAACAGACTATTTCCGATGACATGTTACGTCAAGGGTTTATGTCGTGGCAGGGCCTTAGCGATTTTATCAGTTCTGTATTTAATGCTATGTACACGGGCGCGGAACTGGATGAATTTATCACGATGAAAAATCTGCTTGCTCAGTACGGGACGGCGGGAAAGTTCGCTGTTGAAGTAATTGACGAAGTAACGGATAATACCTCTGCGCACATGGCGCTTGCGAAAATGAAAGCCGTTTCAAATAAAATGGCTTTTATGCGCTCGGATTATAATAGTCTCGGCGTCCTTACTGCAACGCCGAAAGAAAAACAGGTTCTTATTATTGACGCGGACACCGATGCTTATCTGGCCGTGCTTGGGTATAGCACCCTGTTCAATCTGGAGCCCGCGAAAGTTCAGTACCGTGTTATCGTTGTGGATGAAATCCCCATTCAGGATACGCACGCGATTTTGATTGATGAAGATTTCTACGCAGTGTGGGACGCTTTGCAGAAGTTCACGCGCGATATGAACGGGCAGGGCCTGTATTGGCAGTATTGGGCGCACTACTGGAGAATCATGGCCGTGTGCCCGTTTGCAAACGCGGTTGCGTTTGTTACGACTGCTCCCACAATTACAGGCGTTACCGTTTCGCCCAGTGCCACTACTGTAAATAAGGGCACTACTGTTCAGATGAAAGCTACCGTAGCGGGTACTGGGCTTTATCCGCAGGGTGTGACGTGGGCTATCTCCCGAAATTCTGACAGTGCGACCACAATTACACGGGACGGTGTACTTACCATCGGGAGTACAGAAGCTGGGCCTGTAACGGTAACTGCAACCTCTATTTATAACACAGAAATGAATGGTACGGCTACTATTACTGTGAACGCTTAAAGTTTATAGCCGGGCGGGTAATACCGCCCGGCAAATATAAAGGAGAAGAAAATGGCAATAAATCCCAACACAACAATTTATCTATGTGCGGGCATACCCTGGGGGAATGACTATGCGCATGTTAGATTGTTCCAGAATATGGAAGAACGTCTTTCTTTTCTTTCCACAAAAATTGTTGCAACGCTTGACGGTGCAACTTATCAGCGAGACGATAAATTTGTTTCGTTTCCAGCAAATTATGAAACAATTGCAAACTGCAATTACATGTATTACCGAAATAACAATCGGTGGTATTTCAACTTTATCACAGATATTCGTTTTCAGAATGAAAATAAAAGTGACGTGTATTTTGAACAGGATGTTTTTCAAACATGGTTTGCAGATAACACGTTGAGAATTTCTTTCGTTGAGCGCGAACATACAAACGATGACACATTCGGAAATAATCTTGTACCCGAAAATCTGGAAACTGGGGAATATGTTTATAATACGGGTGTTGTAAACTTGATAAGTAATCGGTTGTATGATTTTACAATAGGTATAATTATCGCAGTTTCCGAACGTTTGGACGGTGCACCTACTTCAAGTTTTCTAGATTACTCATTCAACGCGTTGGCATACCGTTATTATAAAGCCGATGCATGGCAACAAGCTTCAAATTTTGTTGATGAATATTCAAAAAGCGGTAAAGGGGACGCTATCGTAAGTATTTATATGTTCCCGCTGGATTTAATAGGGGTTACAAGCGAAAGTCCTAGTAGCGGATGGGTAAATATTGCAGGTGTGCGCGATATTATGAGTAGAAAGCTGGAAAATGTTTTCGCACCTCTTGATGGCTATACACCTAAAAACAATAAAATGTACGCTTATCCCTACCGCACTTTAAACGTGTGTTCCCCCGGTTCTTCTGAAAAAGAATATAGATACGAATATTTTGACACAAACTTTTTAAAAAACAACGGTCCTTTTAATTTGTTTAGCGCGCTTGGAGGTTCTGCCCCGGTTGTTGCTATCCCGCGTACGTATAAGGGTTTGAATGTTAACTATGATGAAACGATAACAACAAGCGCGTATCCGACCTGTTCATGGATTAACGACACATTTAAAAACTGGTATGCGCAAAACCAAATGGGGTTGAATATGGGTGTTATATCTAGCACTATTGGCGGTGCCCTAGGGGCCATAGGTGGTGTTGTATCTGGTAACTATCTAGGCGCTGTGTCAAGCACGGTTGGCGCTATTGAAAAAATTTTTAATACAATGGTTTCCATTGAGCAACACCAGATTATTCCTGATAGTGCGAGAGGAAATACCGGGAATGCAAGCGCATTTTATAATAACGGGTACTTTGATTTTGTGTATTTTCCAAAGTGCATTCGATATGAGTTTGCAAAACGCATTGACGATTATTTTACAATGTACGGTTATAAGACACTTCAAACAAAAGTGCCCAACTTGTATGGTCGCCGTTCATGGAATTTCGTGAAATGCGTTGATGCTAATTTGATTGACGATATCCCAGTAGTAGCACATAATCGGATTAAACAGGCGTTTGAAACTGGCGTTACTTTTTGGCATACAAACGATATCAAGAATTATGCTCTTGATAATTCTATTATTTAGGGGGTGTGATAATGGCAAGAAAAGGAATAGGTGGCAGAGACTTTCAGTTTTTTGATTCTCTAGCACTTAACAATGTGACATACAACGAATACACAATTCGATTGCTAAATATCGCGTTAGCCCGCTTTAAATGGGAAAATGTGCCAAAAGGGATTGACATTCGTTATCTCGAACTAATGCTCATTACACAAGGTTCGGCACTTGTTTTTTATGAAGATAGTTTAGACCAGTTTTTCGGACTTGGTGTTGCATACACCGGCCCGCTCAACTGGTACGGAGTGCCGTCTGAACGAAGCGCAATTGCCGCAAATGGCACTCCCTTTAGAATGCTGGATGAGTCTAACAGTGTGCTTATTTTTAATAATATGGCAAGAACAGGGGATGCTTATATTATAAATGAGTATGCGCGTAAACTCTACGAAGTCCAAAGAAACGCAGAAACAAATGCAAATTTACAGAAGTTTTCTGCTTTCATTGCGTGCAACGAAAAAGAACGGCTATCACTTAAAAATTTAATTATGAAGTTGGACGGCGGTCAACCGTTTATTTACGGGGATAAATCCTTAAACCTTGACAGCATAAAGCCCATTAACTTGGATATCCCGTTTATTGCACGCGATTTACTAAGCGTTAAAACGGAAATTTATAATGAAGCGTTGACAAGTCTAGGGGTTGTTTCAGCTTTCACAGATAAACGGGAAAGGCTTGTTGCGAATGAAGCCGCCGCCCCGTTCGGTTCGCTTGAAATGATACGAGAATCTTACCTTTATGAACGAAAACAGGCATGCGAAAAAATAAATGAAATGTTTGGCGCTAACATGAGCGTAGAATTTAATTCTGAAATTCCAATTGTGCCCGAAATGGACGGTGAGCCGGAAAATGAGTAATTACACGGTTGAATTAAGACAGCTTATTCAAAATGGTTATGATATCGGTTTAAAGGATTACCCTATTTTTGATGAAAAATACCGTGACACGCTTAACAACAAAATTATAACGCATTACTGGATGCGGGAAATTGGAGCAGAAACGGCGGGACTTTTCAAACTTTATCTTAACCGTACCATGAACGAAATAATGCCGTATTACAACCAACTTTACAAGAGCGCACAGCTTGACTTTGACCCTCTAAACGCGTACAATTATACCGAAACAAATATGGAATTGGAAAACGTTGAAAGCGACGGTACCCGCACTGACACGGCAGACGGAAAAAGTCTTTACAGCGACACCCCCCAAGGCCTGCTTGATAATGGAGCTATTGCAGACGGAAAATATTTAACGTCTGCAACTTTGAATGATTCTTCGGCTTCTTCGACTGCAAACAATTTGCAGAAACGTGATAGGAATTTTGAAAAGAAAGTGCGCGGAAATATGTATCATAATTTAAGTGAATTGTTGAAAGACTACCGGGAAACATTCCTGAACATTGATATGGAGATTATAAACAACCCGGAAATACAAAACTGCTTTATGAAACTGTACTAAAGGAGGTGAATAATATGGATTTTCTAAATGTGGTTCGATGCTGTACTCCCGCTTTGCCGTCTGCTTATGCGGATGCACTTTCCTATTATGAAGCAATCTGTAAACTACAAGCCGCTGTAAATGAAGTTATATCCACTTTAAATAGTTATACGCCTGTTACTATGGATTGGGTTAAAGACTATGTTGATACGATTGTAAATCCATTGATTACAGAAATAAAAACAGTTGAAAACAATGTAGATGCAAAACTCGTAGACCAAAATGCATATATAATGACGGAACTAACAAACACTGTTGAACTTGTTAATACTATTCTGGAAAACTATCTATCGCAATCCAAAGCCTATACGGATGAACAAATAAAAAACCTAAATGAAAAAATAAATGATATATCTGTTAATGGTGTCTATGTTTATAATCCCCTAAAAGGTTATTGGACGTCTGTAAACATAGCAATTCAAGATATCTATGAAGCGGCAAAAATCTACGGCTTGACGTGTAGTGAATATACTTCATTAGATTATACTTGTGAAGAATTTGATAACAAGTATTATACGGCGTTGCAATGGGATTTTTACGCAAAAGATTTACTGTATTCATACTTGAAGCGAATTATTTCACCAATTACGGGCGAACTTGTTACATGTCAAGAAATGGCAAATCAACTTGCAGGATTACATCAAAATGGAATTACGGCTCAAAACTATGATGCTCTTGAATTAACAGCAGAAACGTACGATAATAAACAAATAACGGCTTACGACTATGATTTTTATGGAGTGGCCGCATAAAGAAAGGAAGAATTATTATGGCAAGTACGAACAAAACCCCTAACTATGATTTACCCCTATTTATTGCATCCGATAAGCCTACTTGGCTTGGTGATGTAAATGGCGCAATGCTGGCTATTGACACAGCTATGCATGATAATGCTGAAGATGCAACGAATGCAGTAGCACAGGCCGGAAACGCAGTCTCGCAGGTAACACAATTGCAACAAACTGTAACTACCCAAGGAACTACCATTATACAGAATACTAACAGTATTTCTAATTTGAATAATAGTGTTTTGAATTGGAAAGGCAACGCAGCTTTTGCGGCTGATGCTAGTTGGGACGTGTCGAATACAATCTCTTTTAAATACAACAAAACACTTGGACTTTTGAATTTTTCGGCATTTCTTTCCAGTTCTACAACAATTCAAAACGGGCGTGTAATTTGCACACTACCAGCCGAATGCCGACCGGGGACATCAGTGCAAATACGAGCAGGTGCTTTTGTTCGTGCATCGGGCGGTATCACGTCGAATTGCACATTGACTTTGACAAGCGCGGGCGTGTTATCGGTGAATAATATAATTGCTACTAATATAAGTCCGAATGATCTATATATAAATGTAACTCTTGCAGGCGCAGGCTGGGGCAATAATTGGCCTGCTTTGAATCAGATTTAATATTATACCATGTCTGCAAGCCAAAAAACAACTAACTATGAGTTGCCTGTTTATGCCCCGACAGATGTAACATCATGGTTAACAGATTTCAACGGCGCAATGAATAAAATAGATGCGCAAATGAAAACAAATGAAAATGACGCAACAGATGCTATGAGTGAAGCGGCGAGTGCTGTTTCTACGGCCAATGCCGCGAGCGAAACCGCCAACAGTGCTAACGCGACCGCAACACAGGCAAAAACTCTTGCTGAACAGTTGCAAGCTGAATTAAGCGCGTTGAAAGCAAAAGTGCTTGTTTATGAAACAGCGGGTACTGGTCTTACCGCTCAAGAATATGATAAAGCACAGGTTGGAACAACATGAAAATTGCCCCGCCGAAAGGCGGGGCAATTTTTTACTTATTCAAAATATGTATCCTTTGGCTCAAGCCCGTAATCGTTTGGGTTCTCCCAGTATTCTTCTTCAACCCTCTTCAATGCTTCATCGTAACTATTTGCTTCAATGTCAACAACTGCTTGTTGGATTTCTGTAATAGTAATTTTGAATGTCATAATCATCTCTCCTACTATTTATAATATTTCAATCACCTAACATTTCTTGAAAATGTAACAAGTATCCATTGTCCCAAAGTTCAACGTAGAATTTCCCCTCAAATACATATACAATTGTTTCCAGTTTTTCACGATTCACCATTATTTCACCTTTGTTTATTATCATCCCATAACTTTGCACTTCCCAATGTTTGTTTGGATTTACAACACTCATATCTCCCTC
>ENA-OPRS01001036-OPRS01001036.1-human-gut-metagenome-genome-assembly--contig:-NODE-1036-length-13727-cov-2.862054_pt1 | contig 13727 bp, 17 predicted proteins | sample MGYA00241795_ERZ501881 | MGnify/ENA primary metagenome ERZ501881 (study PRJEB25962, sample SAMEA2042440) | human gut metagenome | biome: human gut; feature: human-associated habitat; material: faeces... | reverse complement strand
TCGGGGGTGAAGGTCTGGCGAAAGATAAAGTTATCGCGCACCGAGGGGGTGTTGCGCCAGCGCACGATGTTGTCGGTGTCGGCATCGGTGATGGGCCGCAAGACAACCTTTTCACCGGTCAGGATGGGAAGCTTTTCCATACAGGTTCCTTTCGCGTTTTCTAAGATTCGGCGGTTAGCCGCACTCATACACAGCAGCAGACGCGCCCTCGTACAGCAGGGCCCAGCCGTTTTCTTCCAGATATTGGGCCACGTCGCTGTCGGTATTTGCCATGACATAACGGGAATGAATTTCGTTGGCAGGGTCCAGAAGATACGTGTCTTCATCAAATTGCAGGCCCATGCCATCGGGCACAGCGTACAGCATGCCAAAGTGGCTGCCGCTGCCCAGGGCGTAGGCGCACACATGGTCCCACGGGTCGTCGCTTGTCAGGCGGGTCTGGCTCTCGGTCAGCGCCGTTTGCAGGTCGGCAACTTCCTGCGATAATCCTGCATTATACACAGGCATCGTAAAGGTGGAGATATCGCTGTCCCCCCTTGCCGTGGTCATGCGGATGCCCGCCACGCTAAGCACCGCCAGCAGCACCGGGGCCGCAGCGGCGGTCAGGGGCCACAAGCGCCGCCAACAGCAGCAGGTCATACACGATGGTATGGCGGGAGGCCTCGCCAGGGCGGTACATCAGCATCAGCGCCAAAAACACCACCAGCGTGACTACCAGTGCGCATACTTTCCAGAACACCGGCTGCTTATGCGCAGCGTTCCAAATCACACAGGCCAGCGTGACCAGCAGCAACGCAAACAGCAGCAGATAGCAACTGCCCACGCGGGTGCCGTCGGTGATCTCCTGCCCCAATTGCTGCCACGCACCCAACAGCTTATAGTAAACGCTGCGGGCGGCGGCCCAGAGGTGACCGTGGAACAGTTCCTCCACAGCGCCCAGATCCACATTGGTAAAAAGGTACGGTGCGTAGAACTTTTTCATCAGCACCAGCGTACCGGCGGCGGAAGCAGCCGCCCCGACCACCGTGCCGCCCACCGCCTTACGGCGGGGCCAGGCCAGTACCAGCGGGAACAGCCACAGCACAGCGTTATAGGGCCGCACCAGCGTGGCGGCAGCGCACAGCGCAAACAGCGCCGCCCAGACCGCGCCCGCATGCCTGCACCCGCGGCGGATGCCTGCGGCCAGGCCCAGCACGGCCAGCACCAGCGCGTAGTGCAGCGGCTCCTGCATAGCGGAGAACACATACCGCACCGGGGTATTCAGCGCGGCGATGCCGACGCCGAACAGCAACTGGCGCTTCCAGTCCAGGCGGGTACCCCATACAAAGCAGAGCCAACCCGCCAGCACCCAAAACAGGTTGCAGTATAAAAAGGCGGTCTGTCCGCGGAAAATCAGCCCCGGGATGGCGTACAGGTAGAACACCGCAGGCCCCCAGGCGGCAAAACGGCCGATCTCGGCGTGGGACTCGTTAAAACCAAAGTACCCTTGCGGTACGCCGTGGGTCACCACCGCCGAAAGCTGCTTGGCGTAGTAGACCTCGTCGCTCCACGCGCTGGCGGGCAGGTAAATCTTGCCCAGCGACACGCCGTAGACAGCCCACTCATACACCAGCAAAAACACCAGCGCGGCGGCCGCCGTGCAGACCAGCCTTGCCCAGGCGGGCAGGGTCTTACTTTTCATAGAACTCCAGCACTTTGGCGATGACCTTGTTCTGGTCGTTCTCGGTCAGGCCGTAGTACAGGGGCAGGCGCACCAGGCGCTCGCTCTCGGCGGTGGTGTAGACGTCCTCGCCGTTAAAGCGGCCGAACTTCTCGCCCGCCGGGGCGGAGTGCAGCGGGACGTAGTGGAACACCGCCAGAATATCGTTCTCTTTCAAAAAGCGGATGAACTCGGTACGTTCTTCCAAATTCTTGCACTTCAGATAGAACATATGAGCGTTGTGGGTACACTCAGCCGGGATATGCTGCAGCTCGATCTTGCCGGCTTCAGCCAAAGGCAGGAATGCCTCACGGTAGCGCTGCCAGCTGGTCAGGCGGTTCTCGTTGATCTCATCGGCATGCAGCAGCTGAGCCCACAGGTAGGCTGCGTTCAACTCGCTGGGCAGGTAGCTGTCACCAAAATCCACCCAGGTGTACTTGTCCACCTGGCCGCGGAAGAACTTGGCGCGGTTGGTGCCCTTTTCGCGCAGGATCTCGGCGCGCTCGTTATAATCGGGGTTGTTGATGACGAGAGCGCCGCCCTCGCCCATCGAGTAGTTTTTCGTCTCGTGGAAAGAGTAGCAGCCAAAATCGCCAATGGTACCCAGTGCCTTGCCCTTGTAGCTGCTCATCACGCCCTGGGCGGCATCCTCGACCACCATCAGGTTGTGGCGGCGGGCAATGTCCATGATGGTGTCCATCTCGCAGGCGACACCGGCGTAGTGCATGGCCACAATGACCTTGGTCTTGTCGGTGATGGCGGCTTCGATCTTGGTCTCGTCGATGTTCATCGTGTCGGGGCGCACATCCACAAACACCAGCTTGGCCCCGGCCAGCACGGCAGCGGTGGCGGTGCTGGAGAAGGTGAAGCTGGGCAGGATGACCTCGTCACCGGGGTGAATATCACACAGCAGCATGGCCATATCCAGCGCGGTGGTGCCGCTGGTGGTCAGCAGTACCTTCTGGGCGTGGAAGCGTTCCTCAATCCACGCATTGCACTTCTTGGTAAACGTACCGTCACCGCAGATCTTATGGGCGTCAATCGCCTGTTTGACATACTCCAATTCATCCCCGACACAGGGGGGCACATTAAAAGGGATCATGGCAAAAGCCCTCTTTCCTTACAAAATTCGATACTTATTAAATAGTATAGCACACTATGCCTGTTTTCACAAGGCGCGGGCTCACTTTTTCACGCGGGTGGTGTTGTAGGCGCGCAGCAGCAGCACGGCGTACCACAGCAGCATGATGCTGAACACGATGAAGGCAAAGGACGCCACGGTGGCCGCCACGGCAGAAAAGTGTGCAACGCAGTATACGGCCAGCGGCACGGCAGCCACAACCGGCATCTTGGCGTTTTTCCCCGTCGTATAGCCAGCAATTTTCAACATCTGCGTCACAGTGGCCCACAGCAGCCACAGGGCCGCGGCTCGCAGCAGCGGGGCCAGCCAGGCGGGACCGGCCAGAGTGCCGCACAGCACCAGTTCCAGCACCAACTGCACGGTGCCACAGGCCAGCACGGGCAGGGCGCGGCGGCCCAGCAGCAGGTAGCCCACCAGCGCCAGCACAGTCAGCGAGACTTCCTGCAAAGCGACGGCATCGGGCATAGCCAGCATAGCACGGCCGGCGGATGCCACCCCCACCAGCAGGTAGGCCAGGGCGGGACGATTGCGTTTATCCATAGGGGTAAATCCTCCGATTTTTCAACAATTTTTATCATTTTATCATACCATGAACCGTGAGGACTTGCAAGGGAAAGCCGCGCAGCGTATAATAAAACCATTCTGCCGTGTGTGCGATTTAAAGCGGCAGACATGTATGGAGAGGAAGTTGTGCAATATGGAATTTTCCCATCGTTTGGACCTGTTCGGGCCGGAGATCTTTGCCGCGCTGAACGATAAAAAGGTCGCGTTGGAGGCCGAGGGCCGCCGCCTGTTTAATTTAAGCGTGGGAACGCCGGATTTTGCCCCGGCCGACCACATCAAACAGGCGCTGATCGACGCCGCCAGAGACAACGAAAACTGGAAGTACAGCCTGCGGGACCTGCCCGAGCTACTGGACGCCGTATGCAGCTACTACAAGCGCCGCTTTGACGTAGACACCATCACCCCGGACAAAGTGATGAGTTTTTCTGGCTCCCAGGATGGCATCGGCCACTTAGGCCTGGCGCTGTGCAACGACGGTGACGTGGTGCTGCTGCCCGACCCCTGCTACCCCGTTTTTATGACCGGCAGCAAGCTGGGCGGCGCCGACCCCTGGTACTACAAACTGACGAAAGAAAACCACTTCTTGCCCGATGTGACCGCCATCCCCGAGGAGGTGGCCCGCAAGGCAAAGTTTATGCTGGTCAGCCTGCCGGCCAACCCGGTAGGCAGCATCGGCACGCCGGAGCTGTACGCCCAGTTGGTGGATTTCTGCCGTAAGTACGATATTTTACTGGTGCATGACAACGCCTACAGCGATATCACCTTTGACGGCGCCCACGGCGGCAGCATTTTCAATACGCCGGGAGCCGAGGAGTGCGCGGTGGAGTTCTTCTCCCTGAGCAAGAGCTTCAACGTGACCGGCGCGCGCATCAGCTTTTTGGTGGGCCGTCCGGATGTGATCGCCGCCTGCAAAAAGCTGCGCACCCAGATCGACTTTGGCATGTTCCTGCCGGTGCAGAAAGCCGCCATCGCCGCCCTGACCGGCCCGCTGGACAGCGTAAAACGCCAGTGCGGCGAGTATCAGGCCCGCCGCGACGCCCTGTGCGGCGGCCTGCGCAGCATCGGCTGGAACGTACCCGACAGCCACGGCAGCATGTTTGTGTGGGCCCCGCTGCCCACCGGCTACACCGACAGCATGGCCTTCTGCCTGGAACTGATCGACAAGGCAGGCGTTATCTGCACGCCGGGCTTCAGCTTTGGCCCCAGCGGTGAGGGGTACGTCCGTTTTGCCCTGACCCTGCCGGTAGAGCGCATCCGCGAGGCGGTCGCATCCATCGCCGCCAGCGGGATGATCCGCTAAATCTTTTATAACGCACCTCATATACAGAAAAGCCCCCGCCTGCGTTAAACAGGCGGGGGCTTTGTTATATGCTATTATGGACTTTTCCGCTTTCAGCCGCTTGTTGCAGCTTACTGCTCGCTCTCGGTCTCAGCAGCCTCTGCCGCGACGGCTTCGCGGGCCTGGGGTCCGTTTTCACGCACGGCGGCGCGCAGGGCCTTCTGGATGGCCGGGGTGATCTCCACCCTCTGCAGCAAAGATGCCAACAGTTCGGGGAACTGTTTGGCAGGCAGCTGCTCAGCTACCACAAGGGCCAGGGACTCGGCATGGGACATGGCAGGCTCAAAGGTGCGGGCGTAGGTTTTACCGCTGCGCACGAAGCCGACCTCCCGCAGGACGCCTTTCGCCATCAGGCTGTTCAGCATCGAAAAGATTGAGCGTTCTTTCCACTTGCGGTCCTCGCAGGTGTGGATGACCTCGGTCTGGGCCATGGGGTGGTCTGCCTGCCAGAAAATTTCCATAATCTGCTGTTCACTTTTTGTCAGGTGCACGCTTGAACTCTCCCTTACTGCATAGTTGCAAATCTATTACCATAATATAGGTGAATGAATCACTTGTCAATACTTTAACAGTAATTTTTTAGATTTTTTCTTCGGTATAATATAACGTGACGTATTTGTACAACGTCGCCACACTTCTGCCACACTTTGTTTTCGTTTTGACGGCTCATCGCGCGATTCATAAGGTGTGGCAAATCCGTGGCAAATTTTGTCACACTGTGTCCGCTTTGTGATTTACCCGCTTTCCCTGCTGGTTTTTCTGTTATGCCAGTCATGCATTTCGACAAATTTTCACATAGATTTTTCGTTCATCGGCGCCAGGCGTTCATCAACCGAGTCAGGGCGCGTTTCTCCAACCGGGAAACATAGCTGCGGCTGATGTCCAGCAGTTTTGCAGTTTCCAGCTGGGTCAGCGGCGGCTGGCCGGAAAGACCATACCGCAGCAGAATGATCTGTCGCTCCCTGGCGGGCAGGCCGTCCAGCAGCTGCCGCATCCGGCGGATATCGTCCTGCGTTTCGCAGGTGTCCTCCATGCAGAAGCTGTCCTGCAGCACATCGGCCAGCGTCAGCGCAGAGTCACCATCTGATTCCAGCGCTTCCTGCAGCGAGACGGTCCCGCCGGTTTTGCGGTTCCGGCGGAACTGCATCCGGATCTCATTTTCAATGCACCGGCTGGCGTAGGTGGAAAAGCGTGCCCGACGGTCAGAGTCGAAAGTATCCACCGCTTTCATCAGGCCGATGGTGCCGATGGAAATAAGGTCGTCCTGATCGCCGGGCAGGGCGTAGTATTTTTTTACGATGTGTGCCACCAGACGCAGATTGTGCCGGATCAGTTTTTCCCGTGCGGCAGGGTCACCGGCACGCAGTGCGGCAAAGGTTTCGTTTTCCTCCCGGGCAGAGAGGGGCCGCGGGAAGCTGCCGCTTTCCAGATGAAGCGCCAGGACCAGAAACTTTGTGGCAAAAAATTGCAGAAGAGATAAAAACATGCCGACCCCTCCCCATAGTATCATAAACGGTTACTGTAATCTATGAAGGAGGGCTTGCCTATTTTCCTGCCTCCCGTGCGAACAGCTCCGCTTCGTTGTCCATAAAATACGGATAAGCGTCCTTGTCTGCAATGAGGTAGACGGGATTCTGCAAAATAGACTTGATGGAAAACCGGGTGAAAGAACGCCCGGTTTTTGTTTTGATGCCCAGCCGTCCCAGTTCTTCAATCAGGCTGGAAAAGTCGCTGATGTTGCGGCTGATGCGGTCCAGACGGTAGACCACAATGGCCCTGAATTTCCGGTCCTTGGCCGCAGTCATCATCTTTTTGAAATCTGGGCGGTTCAGGTTGCCGCCGGAAAAGCCCTCGTCCTCAAAGACAACGGTATGTTCCGCGGCAGCATCGCCGTAGTGAGTGCGGATATATTCGCGGCAGAGGTCGATCTGATTTCCGATACTTTCGCCCTTGCCGGTATAGCGGGATTTGCGGGAATAGATGGCAATGGTGTCGGCAGTTTTGGCCATGAGATACTCCTTTCCTGTTGTCCGGTGGCCGTAGATGCGGCTATTGTAGCATGGCAGGCCATCTTTGTAAAGAAAAATAACGATAGTCATACATATTTCATCATACTACGAACTGAGGTGTCAAGGATGTGACAAGGCAGAACAAGCGAGGAAATCAGGATGCTTGACTATTTCTATGGGCAGTCGGGCGAGATGTTCTCGTATTTCCGGGTGCCCAAAATTTTATTCCGGGACATAAAATTCAAGGACCTGTCCACTGATGCCAAAACGCTGTACGGCATCCTGTTGGACCGCATGAGCCTGTCCGTGAAAAACGGTTGGCTGCACTCTACAATGCACCCACGACCATGCAGCTTTATTACCAGAACCAAACCAATCATGATTTATCGAACAGGGGGTGATGAAAATGTCGAAAAAAGCAACCACGATTGCCATCGTCAATCAGAAAGGCGGAACCGGCAAAACCACGACCTGCGAAAATCTGGGCGTAGGGCTTGCACGGGAAGGCAAAAAGGTGCTGCTGGTGGATGCCGACCCGCAGGGGTCGCTTACCATAGTCGCTTCGCTCCTATGGCCAGTTGTGCGCACTGCATGCGGATTCATAGTTGTCCGCTGCGCAGACATTGCCATCAGCATGGGCTGGCAGCAGCCCGATGAACTGCCTGTTACGCTTTCTGCCCTGATGGCAAAAGCCATGAACGACCAGTGCATCCCGCTCGGTGAAGGCATCCTGCACCATGTGGAAGGCGTTGACCTGATTCCGGCCAACATCGAACTGGCAGGGCTGGAAGTGGCCCTTGTCAACAGTATGAGCCGGGAAAAGATGCTCAAACAGGTGTTGGACAGCGCCCGGCGGGAATACGATTATATCCTGCTGGATTGTACGCCGTCTCTGGGAATGCTGACCGTAGTCGCTCCGCTTCTATGGCTAGCGGTACGCACTATGTGCGAATTTATAATTATCTCCTGCGGAGATACCGCCATCAATGCACTGGCCGCAGCGGATACCACTCTGATTCCGGTGCAGGCGCAGTACCTTTCGGCAAAGGGACTGGAGCAGCTGCTGCAGACCATTCAGAAAGTGCGCCGGCAAATCAACCCGAAGCTAAAAATCGAGGGTATCCTGATGACCATGACGGACAGCCGCACCAATTACGGCAGGGAAATCGATGCACTGATTCGGCAGGTGTACGGCAGCAAAATCCGGGTGTTTGAGCAGCCCATTTCGCACTCTGTCCGTGCAGCGGAAATCAGCGCGGGGGGCAGGAGCATCTTTGCCCATGACCCCAAAGGCAAGGTGGCAGCGGCCTATCAATCTTTGACGAGAGAGGTGCTGGCCGATGCCGAAAAGCAACGCAAACTTGGCGCTGAAAGGTCTCGATGAGATGTTTTCCACCGAAGAATCCCGGCAGGAGCAAAAACGGGAGCAAGTGCAGCAGATTCCCATCGAGGAGCTGTTCCCTTTCAAGGAGCATCCATTCAAGGTGCTGGACGATGAGGCTATGCAGCGTACGGTGGAAAGCGTGGCACAGTACGGCGTACTGGCTCCGCTGATTGCAAGGCCCCGACCGGAAGGCGGATATGAGATCATCTCCGGCCACCGCCGTCAGCACGCCGCCGAGCTTGCCGGGCTGGACACGCTGCCCGTTATCGTCCGGGAAATGACGGACGATGCCGCAGTTTTGCTTATGGTGGATTCCAATTTGCAACGTGAACACATCCTGCCCAGTGAGCGGGCTTTTGCGTACAAAATGAAGCTGGAAGCCTTAAAAAATCAAGGTGCTAGGTCGGATTTGACTTCCACCCAAATTGGGCGGAAGTTGGAGGCAGCAGATATCTGATCAACGAGCAGACGTATCTGCATCTGCGGGAAAATCTCGCAGGTGTCGGGTACGAGGTTTTCGACAAAAGTAGCCCGCTCCCGGTGGAGGAAGGGCAGATTCCACGGGAAGCTCTGGGCAACAGTCAGCGGCGCATCGAGACCGCCCGTGCGTACTATCTGGCAGAGTATCAGGACGAGCCTGTGGGGAGGATTCAGAATGTCGCTGTCACCACCTTGGAGAAGTTTCGCTCCGGGGTTCGCAGGCGAAGGAATCTGGCTCCACGTTCTTTGCCGGAAAATGATGTGCGTTTCATCGACCCGCAGTACAATGAGCTGTTCCGGGTGCCGGACGGCGGTGTTGTGCAGATGACCTACCCGGATGGGCACCAGCGTTCCGAGAAGGTCGAATATCTCGATGATTACCACATGAAAATTGGCTCCTCTGTGCAGCACATCTGCGAATTTGCAGAGCGCATGGCACGCAGCCGTGCCATTGTGGAACCGGAGCCGCTGACCCAGCAGGAGCAGCGGGCGTGGAATCTGGAATACGACTATTATCTCACCGTGCAGGCAGAGGACGGCGCATGGAATTATGCTCTTTATCAGGGCGACTGCTGCCTGTTGGAGCGCGGAAAAATTGATGCGCCCGAACTGATGATCGAGGAGGTGCGGGACGAGATCCTGTACAGCCACAACCTACGGAACAAGGACTGCATCCCGCTCACTCAGGAGGAGTTTACCCAGAAACTTGCAGACCGAAACGAGATACAGTTGTATCGGATGAAGCAATTCCAGCAAAGCGGGCACGACTGCTATCTGGTCATGCAGCTGCATCAGGATGCAGACCCTGCGCTCCGATTTGCCGCCATGCGCTATCTGAATAAGCAGAACATCGCTCCGTCCATTGAGAATTACGAGATCCTGTACAGGGGCAACCTCCCGGAAGGAAAGCGCAGCGTTCCGCAAGCGGAGCTGCTGGAACAACTGTACCAGAAATTCAACTTCGCCCGCCCGACGGATTACCATGGGCACAGCTTGTCGGTCAGCGATGTGATCATGCTGAATCAGGATGGGAAGATCTCGGCGCATTATGTGGACAGCATCGGCTTCAAGGAACTGCCGGGGTTTCTGGATAAAAAGCAGGAGCGCTCTTCTGTTCTGCAAACTCTCAAAGAGAAGTGCGATGCCCCGGAGTGCAATCCCACGGTATGCCGGAAAGTGAGGGATGCGCATGAACTTTAATCACGAGGAACTCATGCTGATGATGCTCTACAACACCGGCACCCGGCTGGGGCTTATCTATGAACTGCGGCTGATGCAGTGCTACCTGATGCCCGATGAGATTGCCCTACGGGAGTTGTCGGAGGGCGTTATCGAAAAACTGAAACTTCTGACCGATGCGGAGTTTGCCGAACTGGAATTTCCCCCGGACTGACTTTTGCCGCCTGCGGGCGGCGTACATAGGCTCTTTTACAATGGGATTCGGTGTGGTATACTGAACTCGACAAATCTTGCTAATGTATTTGTCAAGAGTTTTTTTATAGATTTTCCGATTTTCTTTTGGTAAAAGGGTGCATTAAATTGAACCCACAGCAGTTGTGGATTTTTGAAAAAGCTATATAATAGAGTCAGTGGTTACTGTTGCTTGAGCGTTTCCATCGCTCTCGCGTAGTAGATGCGGAGAAACTTGTTGACTCCGGCCATTTTAGCTACGTTATACGGTTTCCCTTCCTGTTCCTTTTTGAGCAGAAAAAGGTAGACAGGGTCATCTTGAGGTCGTGTAAGTTTGAGTGCCTGCATAACCTCAAAGCAATACTTTCTGAGAGCCGCATTCCCACGTTTTGATATGTGGCGATTGTGGCTCTCAAATGTTCCAGACTGATATGGAGGCGCATCGTTACCAGCATAAGCGTTGAGTGCTTTTCCACTGTGAAAGCGGCGGATGTCTCCAATTTCAGCAAGGATAAGGGGACCGAGTCGATCCCCAACACCAGCCATAGAGCGCAGAACAGCGTATTCGGGCAACGTTTCAGCTAATGTTTGCATTTTTAGAATAATTGAATCAGCGGCCTTTTGTGATTCACAGACAAGTTCAAGGCATTGATCTTGAGCCGCAAGAGTGTATTCGTTTTCTCCCCTTGTTGTGATATTGCGTAATGCAGCTTCGTAAATTGCCAACCCATATGTTTTGGTTTGGCGATTTCGAGATTTCCTTGCGATTTTTTCAAATGCGTCAAGAAAACGACTTTTTCCCATTTTCTTTATACGATCGTAGGATTTAAAACGATTGATAAAGAGAACGGAAAGACTGGTTTCTGGCGTTCTGGTCGTTAGAGGCAGGATGTTGGTTATGCCAGGCATCGTTTCATCCAATAGATTAAGTAGAAATACTTTGTTGGTTTTCAGCGTAAGCATTCGCTGATTATACTGTCGTGCCAAAAATCTTAAATCTTCGTATTTCTGCTCCATAGATGTGTATGGAACCAGAGAATAACTCTTTTCCAATGCATATCTGGCAATCCGCACTGCATCTTTCTTGTCCGTTTTGGCCTTGCGAAGATCCATGTCTCCGAATTTCTTGATTTGATAGGCATTAACCATACAAACAGGGAGCCCGGCTTCCTGAAACGCTTTCAGAACAGGATAGTGGTAATGCCCGGTATTTTCCATTAAGATGGTTGCAGATTGCTTGCTATTCAAAATATACTTAATGAGAGCGTCTAGTTCAGGCTGCGTATGGTGGAATTCAAAAGGGCTTGTGTGCATTGATCCGTCTTGGTTTAAGATGGCTGCTACACTTTTTGACTTGGAAATATCGATTCCTACTGCGAGCATTGACATTCCTTCTTTCGTTTCGATTTATGGCTATCCAGCTTTTCCAAAGTACGCACATATTCAATCGTGAAACGGGAGCTATGTCCCAACTTGCTGAATCGAGCACAAAACAATGGAGGCTGGCTGACACATTTGTCTGCGGGCGTGGTGTCCCAATCGGAAAGTTCGTCAGACCATACCTCCATTTTAAAGGAAAAGAGCAAGGCCGGATAGACCTTACTCTTACATTATGAATCGGAATTTGTAGAGTACCTATATTACAGAATAACTGATTATAAGACAGATGAACTACAGGGAAGGAGATTCGAGAAAAATATGAGCAAAGAGATAAAATGGGCTGTACTGGGAACAGGTGTAATTGCAAATGAAATGGCTGCAGGTCTTCAGAAAATGGGTAAATCTCTTTATGCAGTAGGAAATCGAACCTATGATAAAGCGGTTGCTTTTGCAGAAAAGTATGGTATCGAAAAAGTCTATCCGTCAATCGATGAAATGTTTGCCGATGAAGATGTGGATATTATCTACATAACGACTCCTCATAATACCCATTATGGTTTTATGAAGAAAGCTTTGGAAAATGGTAAACACATCCTGGTTGAAAAATCTATCACTTTGAATTCTTCAGAACTATGCGAAATGATCAGCCTGGCAAATGAAAGAGGCCTTATACTTGCAGAAGCAATGACAATCTGGCACATGCCGATATACAAGGAACTGTGGAAGATCATAGAAAATGGAGAGCTTGGAAAAGTTCAGATGATAACGGTGAACTTTGGAAGCTTCAAAGATTATGATATGAAGAACAGGTTTTTTAATCGAAAATTGGCAGGTGGAGCAATGCTTGATATTGGAGTATATGCCCTAAGCATTGTCCGTAGCTTCATGGAAGAAAAACCCGAAAATCTGATGAGCCAGTGGAAGAGTGCACCGACCGGAGTTGATGAGCAGGCGACTATTCTATTACAAAATGATAAGGATCAGATGGCAACTGTAGCTCTTACCATGCACTCAAAGCAACCTAAACGAGTAATGATAAGTTGTGAAAAGGGCTATATAGAGATAATGGAGTTTCCACGTGCTGATAAAGCGATTATTACAGAAGCCTTAACCGGCGAAAAAAGGGAAATATCAGCAGGGAATACGGCAGATGCTTTGTACTATGAGCTTACAGATATGGAAACAGCAATTAATAGCGGAGATGCTTCTGTTATGAAACTACAGTATTCGATTGATGTAATGGATATTATGACAAGGCTTAGAAATGAATGGGGATTGAAATATCCTGAGGAAGAGTAAATCGGAAGTTAAATGAACAATTCCAGTTTGCCGATGGTCGTCAAGCGGGATAGTGCCATAGGCCCTTGCTCCGAAAATTTTTTCATAACCCGCAAGAAAGTGGTCTTGATAGAATACTTCCATTCATGCTATACTAAAACCAGCTTTAATGCACAGAAAAATTGAAAGCGGAGGATAGCCAATGGATACCACTAAAAGATCACCCATCGACCGCCTGCTCTTTGCCACTTTTCTGAAAGGCCGCACTTCTTCCCGTGATATATGGGAAGAAAAGGGCGATATGCCCCCCGAAGATAACCAGAAGATCATCGAGGAAACCAACGAGATCATCAACGATGATTCCACCTATCCCTTCATCAGCTACCTGTCCGACCTGCTTGCAAAATCCAAGCCCTCTGATGATGCTGTCAAAAAACTGCACGACTGCATCGACAAAGTTGCAATTGCGTTGGGGCACGACAGCACCGATGTGTTCCGTGCGCTCCTTGCAAAACTGATCGAGCAACCGGAAGAAAAGCAGACCTTTGACCGTCTGCTGGAGATGGCCGAGAAATTGGCGGCAAAGCACTGAGATAACTTTACGAGGTGATTTCAATGAGCTACGGTTGGGCAACTGTTTTCACTTTAGCGGCATGGTTTGCAGGACTTGTGATTGATGCAAATGTGCGGGTCGGCGACCTCGGTTTACGAACAGTGCTTCCTGTCATCGTGATGGGGTGCTGCGTTATGAAGTACATAAAGGACAATAGCAAATAATCTTATCTCCATACACTTTCCAGCGGGCGACCACAAAACGGGTTGCCCGCTCTTTTTATACCCTGAAATCCGAAAAAAGGAGGAACGCTATGCCAAGCAAAACCGAAGAATATCTCGCTCTTGCCCAGCGCACGGCGAACGGCTTGACCCGGTATTGGGAAAGCTGGACGGACTACCTGACCACCGCATCCCGGCTGTACAAGTATCCCTTTGCAGACCAACTGATGATCTACGCCCAGCGGCCCGATGCCACCGCCTGCGCCGAC
>ENA-OPRS01001034-OPRS01001034.1-human-gut-metagenome-genome-assembly--contig:-NODE-1034-length-13731-cov-2.149020_pt1 | contig 13731 bp, 12 predicted proteins | sample MGYA00241795_ERZ501881 | MGnify/ENA primary metagenome ERZ501881 (study PRJEB25962, sample SAMEA2042440) | human gut metagenome | biome: human gut; feature: human-associated habitat; material: faeces... | reverse complement strand
AGAAACAAAAGGTAAAATTATTGACAAAAGATAAAATGAAATTTATTATTTAACTATCAGCTGTCAGACAGATGACGTCCTATCGATTAGTCATTAGGGAGAACTTTTTAAGGAGGGCAATATGAAAAAACTTCGATTCTATGTGTGTCCCGCCTGCGGGGCAGTGCTCACCTCCACGGGGCAGGCCGCCGTTTCCTGCTGCGGCAAGCGGCTGAACGCGCTGGCCATGGCCAAAGCCGGGCCGGGCCACCGGCTGACTGTGGAGGAGGCTGATGGGGAATATTTCATCTCCTGCGGGCACGAAATGGCGAAAACGCATTTCATCTCCTTTGTGGCAGTGCTTACCGGCGACACCCTATTTATTTGTGTGGACGGGCTTTCTCACACTGAGTCTTTCCATCAAGTGCCGCTCCATCATCTCCATTGACGCTTTCGTATTGTGGATGCCGCGGCGCGTTCGGGCGGGATTGAATATGGTGGTGTACCTGTTCTGCTCCGTGGTGTTTGCTATGCTGTCGGTCAACGCCTGGCACATGGTGACGTCCTCCGCCGGACAGACCAGCCCTGCTCTGGGATTGCCCCTGGCGATCGTCTATGCGGGTCCCCTGTTGGGTCTGACTCTCTCCATTTTCCGGTCTTTGGGCCGGATCGTGGCGGAAACCAAAATCGTAATCGGAAAGGAGGCGCCCTAAATGTCTCTGGCGTTGTTTTTCGGAGTATTGGTCCTTCTGCTGGTACTGACGGTACCCATCTGTGTATCTTTCGCGTTTGTGACGTTGCTTCCCTCCATTGTGGACGCCAGTTTCCCCTATACGGCGGACGCTGCGGTCCGCTCCATGGTGAGTGGTTTAAACAACTTCCCCCTGCTTGCGATTCCCCTGTTTATCATCGCTGGCGTGATCATGGCGAAGGGGCAGATTTCTGAGCGGCTGTTCAATGTGTTCTCGTATTTTGTCGGCAACAGAACAGCGGGTCTCCCCTGCGCGGTGACCATTACATGCCTGTTCTACGGTGCCATCTCCGGTTCCGGCCCCGCTACTACCGCGGCCGTGGGTTCTATGTGCATCCCCCTGCTGACCAGTGTGGGCTATGACCTGACCTTTGCCACCGCACTGGTGGCCGTGTCCGGCAGTCTGGGCATCATCATTCCCCCCAGTATCCCCTACATCATGTACTGCAACGCCTCCGGCGCCTCCATTTCCGAGCTGTTCCTGGCCGGTTTCCTGCCTGGTGTGCTGATCGCCCTGTGCCTGATGGTCTATTCTTACATCTACTGTAAGATCCATGGAGAGGATAAGGACAAGCTCAACGCCAAATGCATGGAACTGCGGGCAAAAGGCCTGGGCACAGTGCTCAAAGAGGGCTTCTGGGCGCTGATGTCCCCCGTCATCATTCTGGGCGGCATCTACGGCGGCATCTGCTCCCCCACAGAGGCGGCTACCATCTCCATCTTCTACTCTCTGATCGTCAGCTTGTTTATCTATCGCACCATCAAGATCCGGGATCTTCCGAAAATCATGCTGGAAGGCATTCATTCCTATGCCCCCATCCTCATCATTCTATCCGCGGCCGTGGCCTTTGCCCGTGTAATCACGCTGATGAATGTAGCCACCATCGTCAGTGAGGCGGTGCTCAGTGCCATCTCCTCCAAGGTGGTTATCCTGCTGCTGATCAACGTACTGTTGCTGTTTGTGGGCATGATCATGGATACCGGTCCGGCAATCCTGGTGTTTACCCCCGTGCTGCTGCCGGTGGCGGAGGCCATCGGGGTCGATCCCATCCACTTCGGCATCATCATGTGCGTGAACCTGGCCATCGGCTTTGTGACCCCGCCCATGGGCGCCAACCTGTTTGTGGCCAGCAACCTCTCAAAAGTATCTGTGTTCGATATCGCCAGAAAGGCAGTTCCCTTTATCCTGGCGTTCCTGATCGCCTTGCTGCTGATCACTTTCGTGCCCCAGATCAGCATGTTCTTGCTGCAGTAAGAGCTCCGGGCAGCTGCCCGTTCATAGTTCTAATTATTTTTAAGGAGGATATTCCCATGAAAAAGTTATTGGCTCTGCTTTTATCCCTGACAATGGCATTGTCTCGGGCCGCCTGCGGCGGCGGAGAGACTGCACAGCAGGAGCCTGGCGGGGATGCCGCCGGGGAAACTTACAGCTTCTCTGTAGGCACCAACACTGCGGAGGATTCCGTCAACCATTTGCTGGCAGCCAAGTTTAAGGAGTTGATCGAAGATCGCTCTGATGGTGCTGTCACCGTGACACTGTATGAAAACGGCGCCCTGGGCGGCGACGCGGAGCTGACGGAGTCCTGCATTGCCGGTTCCGTGGACTTCATCGTGGGCATGACCGGCTCTCTGGTGAACTATATCCCTGAGGCCGCCCTGTTCGACCTGCCCAACGTGTTCCCCGACCTGGAAACCGCCCGGGAAGTGCTGGACGGCCCCATTCTGGCGGAGCTGCAGGCCGCCTATGAAGCCGGCGGACTGAAGCTGTTCGGCTATGCCGATTCCGGTTTCCGCGTCATGACCAGCAGCAAGGCGGTCCGCCAGATGTCTGATTTCTCCGGCATCAAGATCCGTACCATGGAGAATCCCAACCACATCGCCTACTGGCAGGCTCTGGGCGCCAACCCCACTCCCGCTGACTTCAGCGAGTTGTATATGTCCCTGGAGCAAGGTACTCTGGACGCTCAGGAGAACCCCTATGACCTGATCGTGGCCAACAAGCTGTATGAGCCCCAGGCCTATGTCATTGAGACCAATCATCTGCTGCACACTCTGAACATGGTGGGCAGCAAGGCCACCTATGACGCCCTGCCCGCTGATATCCAGCAGTTGGTCAGTGAGTGCGCTGCTGAGGCCCATCAGTATGCCCGTCAAATGGCCGACGAGCGCATCGAAGGACAGAAGTCCACCATTCAGGATGCCGGCCTGGAGATCATCACTCTGGAGCCCGCCATGATTCAGGAGATGGCTGATGTCTCCGCCAACGTCTACGATCTGGTCCGCGAACAAATCGGCACCGATCTGGTGGACAGCCTGCTGGCACAGGTGGAAACTGCTTCCGCTGCGGAATAAGCAATATAGAGAGGGCAGGGGGTGTGAAAAGCCCCCCTGCCTCTTTCAAAATCATTTTGGCCCCGAATGTTCGGCTACTGTCCCACCTGACCGATGAGCCGGAGCCGGTGATGAGACTGGCGGTGCGGATCGCACTGTTTCCGGATTGGGTCTTCTCTGGACAGCAGAAAGAGAATATGAGGCAGAGCGTTCAGAGAGCTGTGAATCGATTTCCTTGGTCCTGTGCAGAAGACTTTGGATTTTGGGCGAAACCCAGCCTTGACAATGCTTGTATTTGTTAGGATAATTTTGTAAAGGATTGTATGCATTTTCCATACATACCAAACTTTGACAAAAGGTACGGTGGACTTTATGGCTCTCAAACAGATTACGCGAGTGAATATTGCAGAGAAGGTTTTTGAACAGCTGCGGGACCAGATCCTCCAGGGGACCTGGAAGGAAGGCGAAAAGCTGCCCTCTGAACAGGAGTTGACTGAAACGTTAGGCGTCAGTCGGAGCTCTGTCCGCCAGGCTATCCGTACACTGGCTGATTATGGGATGGTAGAGACCCGAAATGGCACCGGAACCTATGTCAAGCGGCAGATTTCCGGCAATTACATGCTCAATATCGTGCCTATCGGCGATTTGCAGTTTGAAGATATTGTGGAAGTGCTGGATTTTCTATGCCTCATTGAGGACAGTGTGGCAGCCATGGCTGTCCAGCGCTGCACCCAGGAGGAGCTGGCGGAACTGCAAGCGATCCATAAGCGCCTGATTGCCGCCAAGGATCAAAACGATCTGGAGGCGCTGACCAATGTGGACGTGGAATTTCACTCGAAAATCGCGATGATCACGCAGAATTCCCTGGTGGTTCAGACTTACGCGCTTTTACTGGAGTTTCTCCAGCCGGTCATGCATCGCACCTATGTGACCCTGGGCGCGGAGGAAGGTATTCCATACCATGAGCGACTGATACAGGCCTTTTGTGCGCATGACGCGGTATCTGCCAAAAATGTGATGGGGGCCCACGCACAAAACCGGAGGGATAAATTTTTGGCACTCCAAGAAAGGATTGAACCATGAAGATTACAAGCGTCGATATTTTCCTCCTGCGCCATGTCGGTGAGGAGTTTTCCCCCTTCCCTTTTCGTCCGGCGGTGTGCCGTGTCAATACGGACGAGGGGATCTGCGGGTATGGTGAAGCCGGCATTTCCGTAGGAACCGGTGAAAACGGCGTGGCCTATATGCTCAAGGACCTCTCTCAGCTGGTCTTGGGGAAGGACCCCATGAACAACGAGGTCATCTGGGAGGACATCCATAATGTGCTCCGGGGACACCTCAGCGGAGGCGGTGTGACGGTCTACTCCGCCATGAGTGCCCTGGACACCGCCATGATGGATATCAAGGGCAAAAAGCTGGGGGTCCCCATCTATGTTCTGCTGGGCGGCAAGCATCGTGACAAACTCAAGTGTTATCTCTCCCAGTGCCATTTGGGTTATCTGGATGATTACCGCCTACAGGCCACTATACAGCAGCTGGCCGATACCTGCGCCAAGATCCAGAAGGACGGGTATCCTGCCGTCAAATTCAATGCCGTGGCTTTTGACGAGCAGGCAAAGCCCCTGCCCCGGGAGATGACCACCGGTCCCCTGGAGAAAACGATTTTGGATCTTGCAGAATCCCGCCTGGCAGCAGTGCGGGAGCGGTGCGGTGACCAGCTGGGCATCATCCTGGAAAATCTCTGCGGGACCGATGTGACCGCGGCCGTGCAGCTGGAGCGGATCGCCCGCAAGTACGGCGTGCTGATGATCGAAGAGGCCACCTCTAACTTCAATCCCGCCCTTTACGGAGAGATCGCCCGGAGAGTCGAGACACCGTTGGCCACTGGTGAGCGTTTCCACACCCGCTGGGGCTTTGAACAGCTGCTCAAACAGGGAGCTATTTCTGTGATTCAGCCGGATATCACCAACTGCGGAGGCCTATCCGAGGCCAAGAAGATCTGCGACCTGGCACACATTTATGATGTCCGCGTCCAGTGCCATGTAGCCGGAACTCCTATCGCGGAGGCCGCTGCCATTCAGCTGGAAGCCGCCATCCCCAATTTTTACATCCACGAAACCTACCATATGGCAGCGCATCCTGACTGTGTGTCCTACGGAAAGTACGCTTACGTACCGGAAAACGGTTATTTGACTGTGCCGGATCTGCCTGGCCTAGGGCAGGAGCTTTCTGACAAGGCCATGGCGGAATCGCTGGGACATATCGAGGTCCGATAAGGTAACCAATTTTTTGAGATACAGACCGTGCCGAGCATGGCAGCTTCAAATCCGCTGCGATGGGAACTTGCCCCAAGCATCGGCCCCTAACAGGAAAAACGCAGATGGAGGCAGTGGAGTAGATCGGATGATAATTACCCTCGTTAACAGCTAAAAACAACAAATAGAGCGAAAAGGACAGGACAACCCGTTCTTTCCGCACCTAGTTTATCTTCGCATCTATATGGACTTCCATCGTAGGCCCGGTTGTCCTTTCCAATTTCTCGTCCGATTTTCGGGTTCCCCCCTCAGAATCAAACATCTAAAAAATTCATCCCATGCAACTTCTTCAGCAAAAAGCGACCAATATAGCCATACAGTTCAACTGAAAAAGCGTACGATTCACACGCAGAAGCTCGCTGGTTCGAGTCCAGTAGTCTTTGCCAAAAAGAACCTGATTTCACGAGAAATCAGGTTCTTTTCTTTGCTTTTTGCGTATTTGCAGTGCCCCAATTTTTTTGGTGTTCTTTGATTGACCACAGAAATACCACAGACAGGAAAACTCCCGCATCCGCGGGAGTTTCTTTTTTCGCTTTCATGGCGGTAATCAGAACTCTCAGCTTCTCCTCGCACTCTTCCGGGATATGGCCGCAGACATTCCGGGAGCTCTGCTTGCCGTCCGGCCCTCCGGGTGAATACCGCCCTTCCCAGAGGTGGTCGCCGATCTGATTGCCGCTGCCGGGCTTTCGCCGCTTTGCCATGGTATCAGCCCCTTTCCGAAGATCTCGGTCATGAAGGTGTCCATCACCTGGGCCGCCTGCCGCTGTATATCGTCGGTGACGTTGGCGTAGGTGTCCAGGGGGAAGTTGGCCTTGGTGTGGTCCAGGATGCCGGAGAGGGTCTTGGCATCCACGCCGATGGCCAGAGCAATCGGCTCCGCTTTCCAATTAACAATAAAAAATCGGAGTACCCCGAAGGATACTCCAATCATCCGCGTATCATGAAACGGCCCGTGAAAGCCGGTAATACCGGTGGTTTATAAGCAGCAGACAAGACACTTTTATCTTAGATAGTCCGGTCAAGCACAGTGACCTGCGTGATCACATCGCGCAGGCGGTCAGATCCTACCATATAGTTCAGGACATCGTCAGCTGTTGCGAAGTACTGTGTAGTATCAGGCTGCCCCCACAGGTAGGCAATGATTCGTCCCCTGGAATGGCTGATCCCGTATTCTTTCCCATCCCAAATAAAGTCGATTTCACCGCCTTTGTCCACACACCATTTAAAATCACTGATTGAAACAAATTGATTCTGTTCGGGTGTATTAGCGGGAATCAAAGGAGTCATGGAAACAATCTCCTTTCTTTGTATGAATCGCTTCAATGGCATATCCATAGGATTAAAGCTTGGACCTGTTGGTGTCCATATAATTTCATGGGCGTGGGGATTTACATGCTCCCCCGGGTTACCATGGTCTGAATGATGAATCTCATAATCGGCTTTACCATCTGGGCCAATATGGGTCTCATAAAGCTCTCCGTGTTTATTATATGTCTGATTGATATCGCCCGGATTCCCTAAGAACTTCCAATCGTTTGGTTTTTTAGGGTTTGGTTTCCAGTCTGCGCCATAAGCACTGCCGCCGCCTTTGCCAATCAGGTACGGCTCTATTGTATCACGATCACCACTCGATGTGCTGCCGATTTTAAAGGCGTCCAAATCTTCACCACGGAAACTACGCTCGTAATCCACGTAGATGATATTGCCCTGCATTTCAGGAAACGGTGTATTGTAACAGATGATTTTTTCCGGCTCAATGCGCCGCAGCATCTCGTCATATCCTGCTATGAACCATTCTTTCTGGTCACAGCAGTTGTCATGCTCTGTGGCCATATAAGTTGAGACAGCAACAACGCTTCCTTTTTCAATCCCCTCAAAGCAGAAATCAAACGTGGATTCGTCTCCCCAGTTGACGGCAGGAATCACCCGGATTCCTTTGGATGCCCAATATGCACCGCACCAGCGATTACGAAATACATTGTAAAGTTGCATAACAGGCGCCATCTCCAGGTACATACTGAAATCCGGCGACAGCACCGCGCGGTAGCGGGAGAGTTTTTCAATGTCATTGTCCGGGTTCTTCCAGACCCTCTCAAAGCGATAGTCATATAGGAAGAAGTGTACCATGCGGTCTAGGTGATTCTGGTCCTCCAAATGGGTTTTGTCAAAACCGATCAACAAAAGATCATCGAAGTCTCCGGGACTTTCTTGGAACTTAGGAATGATGGGGATTTTTAACTTTCCTTTGCCGGGAAACTGGTTGCGAAGCAGTTTCTGACTGGTTCGGTAGTTGTAATTTTCTTCGGTCATAAATAGGCCTCCTGTATGAAGTAAGGAATAAGTCCTCCTTATATACAGGGTCCCGATTGGAAAAGTTATACAGTTTCGCGCCGCAACATGAGCAATTTTAAATCAGCAATAAAAAGACGGAGTATCACGAAAGAATCTGTAATTATTCAAAGCAGAAACAATTTTCAGAATTCGCATCTGAGTTTTATGCAGTGCAGAACCTTACCCCCCCTTCATGGTCATGCCGCCCCGGGACTGGGTTTGTTCTTCTTCATGATTGTCTGGCTGATGGCCAAGAGCAATCCGCAGCTTCTGGAGCTCTTGCATCCGCTTGCAGTCGATGTGCAGCCTCGGCTGTGCAGTCACGGCAGCCGCATTGTGCTGGAAGATATAGCTCACGTGAAAGTGCATAGCCGCTGCGATGTCATTGTGGTGAGCACGGAGCAAAGCCCGCCATGCCTGTGCGTTGTTATAGCCGAGACGCTCCGCGCGAGGCTGCATTGCGATGTACTTCAGATAGCCGTCCGTTTGCTGCACCTGTTTCCAGTATTCCTCCAGTATCAGGGTGATGAGTGACGACGCATGAGCTTTTGTTGGCTTCTGCACATAGTCCTCATACTCCAGCAGCTCTTTCACATCCATGAAGTCTTTCGTCGGCTTTGTGATAAGCTGGTCCTGCTTGCGGGTAGGCCGACGGTCATTCGGAATGATCTCCGTCACAATATACCTCTTGTAGCTGATCTGCTTTTTGAGCACCTGCAGCTGACCGTCGATGGCTGACTGGATCGCTGGTGAGAGCAGCACGCTACTATCGTCTGATGTCAAGTAGGCCGTGTAGAAGTTCGCCGCCTTTTCCACGGACTTGCTCATGCTGCAGCAGCTGGCATCGCTCTGCCAGCGCTCGATTTTCTCCCGGGTCTTCGGCTGCAGACGAAGCTGGAGCCGTTCCTTCTCTGTTACGGAATTTCCCCTCCTTTCCAATAAGATGTCATGAAAAACGTCTGTTTTCTAAGGGATTTGTGCCTCTCTGATGACAGATTTATGACAAATTATATTTGATTTTCATTGCCTTTCGGCAGTGTGAGGCGGGGAACAATCTGATTTTCCCGCGCAAAACATGCGGCAAACCAGTCCCGTTTCATGTGTTCAGCCTAGCCCGGGGATAATCATGAACCCATTTAGGAGCATTTTAAAAGCTGTCTGGATATCCGGGTCCCCGGCTCCAAACAGTCGGGCAGCTTTTGGACGGAAGGCCGAAACGGTATCCCGCAAAAGATCTATCCCTGGTGCTTTTACAATCCTCTCACTGTACACATGGTTTTTTGTGCTGAGGAGCACCTTTCTTTGATCGATGCGGCATAGTTTCAGCCTGACATGTGCCGTTCCGCTTTCAGGCGGACACAGAACAGAAACGTCACAGGCAGAAGTCACGAGGCAGGCGGAATACCGAGCCAGTACCTTCCCGACACAACAGCACACAACAGAGCGGGAACGGGTATGAGCGCAGGCCCCTTTTTCACGCACGGGGCCGCCGGCCTGCGTCCGTCAGTCTCCAGCAATCCTGCGCTTTCTGGATTTCATAGCGTGCAGGAGAAAAGTGAAGCCAGATGGATGTATGAGAGACTATTGGCCTTTTATATAAGGTTACCCGAAAATAAAAACAAAAAATTTTTATTGGAGCTTTGCCGTACCGGTATCAAGGATGCAATGCCTCATATACCAGATTCCGTTGTCAGCGTGTCAGCCTTTTAAAAAAGCACGCACATTGTCTACACCCCCATGCCGCAGGACTTTGAGATATGTACCTTTTCTCAGCGCCTGATATAAAATAGCCACACTAAAATAGCCACACCCTTAGGTGTGGCTATTTTTATATGTCACAGGGACTTCCAGACGTTCAGTGAAAATGTCTGACCGTGCATAAGTGCCGCCTGCTCTGCAGATGCAGAAGGTTTTTGTAAACATATAACAAAAAAGCACTTACACATTTACACAAAATGACGTTTTTGAAAAAAAGCCAAAAATCCTCCCCTGTCATGTGAAAAACAGGCGTTCCAAAAATGCCGGGTGTTCGATAAAATAATCACAAAGAGGTATATGTGAGGGGGGAGAACTGCATGGAGTATATCTTGGAAATGAAGGATATCAGCAAAACCTTCCCAGGCGTCAAGGCGCTGGACCATGTCCAGCTGCAGGTACGGCCGGGAGAGGTCCATGCGTTGATGGGAGAAAACGGAGCCGGTAAATCGACCCTGATGAAAATCCTGATGGGGATTTACACCAGGGATGCCGGTGGTGAGATCCTGTTTGATGGCAAGCCCTATATGGTTTCCAACCCCAAGGAAGCCATGGACATGGGCGTGGCCATGATCCACCAGGAGCTCAATCCCATCTTGGATATGACCGTATACGAAAACATCTTCGTAGGACGGGAACTGCGCAAGAACGGTCTGGTGGACAAAAAGGCCGAGATTGAACAGGCTCAGAAGCTGATTGAGGAGTGCGGACTGCACGTCTCGCCCAAGGAGACGCTGCGGAACCTGACAGTTGCCCAGTGCCAGCTCATCGAGATCATCAAGGCGATCTCCGTCAACGCCAAGGTTATCATCATGGATGAGCCCACTGCCGCCATCACCGACCGGGAAGTGGAGCTGCTGTTTGGACATATCCGCCGCCTGAAGGAGAAGGGCGTTGCCATCATCTACATCTCCCATCGTATGGCGGAGATCTTTTCCATCTGCGACCGGGTCAGCGTCTACCGGGATGGACAGTACATCGGGACAGGCACCACAACGGAGCTGGACGAAGGCCAGCTCATTAAAATGATGGTGGGACGGGAGATCACGGATGTGTATCCAAAGCTGGAGGCGGACATCGGCGAGGTCGTCTTTGAGGCAAAAAACATCGTCCGGGCCGACAACAAGGTCAAGGGCGTGAGCCTGTCCGTCCGCCGCGGTGAAATTCTGGGAATCGGCGGGCTGGTGGGCGCTGGGCGCAGCGAGCTGGTGGAAGGCATCTTTGGCATGCACGCCCTTTCACAGGGAGAGATTTTTGTCCACGGCAAGCGGGTGAAGATCTCCTCTCCGGAGGACATCATCAAACAGGGTGTTGCGCTTATCACCGAGGACCGAAAGGTCACGGGACTGAATCTCAGCGGCACGGTCAACGACAACATTGCCATGGTGGCCATCAAAAAGCTCCTGACCCACGGACTCTACAACAAGGGAAAAGCCCGCCGCGCGTCTGAGGAGTATATCGAAAAGCTCAACATCAAGACTCCTTCCGCAGACCAGATCGTTGGAAACCTCTCCGGCGGCAATCAGCAGAAAATCGTCATTGCAAAGTGGCTTTTGAACGATCCGGACATCATCATTCTGGACGAGCCCACCCGCGGCATCGACATCGGCACCAAGACGGAGATCCAGAAAATGGTGATCCAGCTGGCCCGGGAGCAGCACATGTCCATCATCTTCATCTCCAGCGAGATTGACGAGATGACCCGCACCTGCACACGCCTGGCAGTCCTGCGGGACCGGCGGAAGGTGGCGGAACTGACCGGCGACGACATCAACTCCGACCGGGTGATGGCAGCCATTGCAGGAGGTGCCTAAATGATGGGAAAAGTGAAAAAGGTGACGTCCAACCACCTGTTTCTGCCGCTGTTTGCCCTGGCTCTGCTGCTGGTGTTCAACGCGTTTGCCACCCCCGGCTTTTTTGCCATTGAGTTCCAGAACGGCCAGTTTTACGGGCGCATTATTGACATTCTCAACCGGGCTTCGATCCTGGTGATCTTGTCCATGGGCATGACCTTCGTCATCGCCACCGGGGGCATCGACATCTCCCAGGGCTCTGTCATCGCCATCTCCGGCGCCATCTGCTGCTCCCTGATCGGCGGAGCAGGGGACGGCACCGCCAATATGCCGCTGCTGCCGGCCTGTCTGATCGCCGTGCTGGTCTGCGCCCTGTGCGGCGTGTGGAACGGCTTCCTGGTCTCCAAGCTGAAGATCCAGCCCATGGTGGCCACACTGATCCTGCTGACCGCCGGACGAGGCATCGCCATGCTGATTACCAAGGGGCAGAATGTCACCGTGTACTATGAGCCCTTCACCTACATCGGCACCACCATTCCCGGCAGTCCCCTGCCTACCACCATCTTTATTGCCGCCCTCATGGTGCTGTTTGTGGTTCTGATCCAGAAAAAGACGTCTGTGGGACTGTTCGTCCAGGCGGTGGGCATCAATGCCAACGCCGCCCGGCGCACGGGCCTCAAGGTCTCCTCCATCATCTTTATGGTGTACGTCTTCTCCGGCATCTGCGCCGGCATTGCCGGACTGATGGAATCCTCCATGATCGCGGCGGCGGACCCCAACAACGCCGGCCTCAACATGGAGATGGACGCCATCTTGTCCGTGGCCTTGGGCGGAACGCTTCTCAGCGGCGGTAAATTCTACATCGGCGGCTCCATCATCGGCGCCATCACCATCCAGACGATGACCACCACGCTGTACGCGCTGGGCGTCTCCTCGGAGCAGCTGCCGGTATACAAGGCCCTTGTGGTCATTTTGATCTGCCTCCTCCAGTCCGAAAAATTCAAGGGTGTTCTGGAGAAGCGCACAGCAGAAAAGGCGGTGAAGCAGAGATGAAGCAGAAGAGCAGCCTGAAAGACCGCCTGGTCGGTTCCCGGTATTTTTCCTTCGGCATCACCCTGAGCCTGTTCGTGCTGCTGTATGTGGTCGGCATGATGAACTACCGGGGCTTCATGAAGCCCCAGGTGTTCTGCAACCTGCTGATCGACAACGCGGCCCTGATCATTGCCACCATCGGCATCACCTTTGTCCTGCTGATCGGCGGGATTGACATCTCCATCGGCTCTGTGGTGGCGCTGACCTGTATGTCGTCGGCGCAGATGCTGCAGAACACGGGCCTGCCCGCGCCCACCGTCATCCTGATCGTGCTGGCCATGGGAGCTGTGTTCGGCCTGGTCCAGGGCTGGCTGATTACGGAATTCAACATGCAGCCCTTCATTGTCACGCTGGCGGGGCAGTTCTTCGCCCGCGGCATGACGGCGATCATCTCCCGGGAGACGATTGTTATTGACAATCCCGTGTACACCTCGCTGGCGTCCGCGCGGATCTATGTCCTGCCCGGCGGATTCATCTCCGTGGGCGTGGTGATCGCGCTGGTGACGCTGGTTGCGGCCACATTGGTGCTGAAGTTCACCCGGTTCGGCCGGAACATCTACGCGCTGGGCGGAAATGAGATGTCTGCGCAGCTGATGGGCCTTCCCACCAAGCGGACGAAAATCCTCGCCTATGTGGTGTGCGGCTTCTGCTCGGCGCTGGCCGGTGTGGTCTACTCCCTCATCATGCTCTCCGGGTATCCCCTCCACGCCGTCAGCATGGAGATGGACGCCATCGCCTCCTCCGTGATCGGCGGCACGCTGATGTCCGGCGGCGTGGCCTTCCTGCCAGGCACCCTTCTCGGCGTGCTGATCCAGGGTGTGATCCAAACCTTCATCACCTTCCAGGGGACGCTCTCCGCCTGGTGGACGCGCATCATCATCGCCCTGCTGCTGTGCCTGTTCATTGTGATCCAGGCGGTGGTCAGCCGCAGCCGGCAGCGCCTCAACTCTGAGCACTGATTTTTCCCAATCTTCTTTTCTTCTTTTTTCCGGCACAGTCACCAGGCACGTCCTGGTGGCTGTGTCCATTTCAGGAGGTTTCGGCATGGACGCTTTACTCATCAAAACCGGCGGGCTGCTGCTGATCGTGGCGCTGGGATACCTTCTCAAGAGACGGGGCGTCTTTCAGCAGGGCGATGCCCGTCTGCTGTCCAGGATCATCGTCAACCTGACGCTGCCGGGGGCTCTCCTCTCCAGCTTCAGCGCGTTCAGGCTGGTTCCGTCCCTGCTGGCGGTTCTCGCCGCGGCAGCAGCCGCCAATGTCCTGCTGCTGGCTGTCTCCGCCCTGGTGACCCGGAGGCGGCCGGGGCCCGTCCGGGCGCTCTACCTGCTCAACGCCCCCAGCTACAATATCGGCACCTTTGTCCTGCCCTTTGTGCAGAGCT
>ENA-OPRS01001031-OPRS01001031.1-human-gut-metagenome-genome-assembly--contig:-NODE-1031-length-13768-cov-2.790564_pt1 | contig 13768 bp, 15 predicted proteins | sample MGYA00241795_ERZ501881 | MGnify/ENA primary metagenome ERZ501881 (study PRJEB25962, sample SAMEA2042440) | human gut metagenome | biome: human gut; feature: human-associated habitat; material: faeces... | reverse complement strand
CTGGACGCCGGGTTTCCGTCTCCGGAATGTTGAAATTTTTAGGTGTCTCTCGCTCAGGATATCTTGCATGGCTCCACCACGTACCTTCTGATACAGAAAAACGTCGTAAAGCTGTAAAAGCAAAAATACAGGATATTTATGATGATTCCAAGCAGAACTACGGTGCTCCGAAAATCACTGTAGAACTTCGAAAAACTGGTGAAGTCATTTCGGAAAGAACCGTTGGTACATATATGCGCCAAATGGGGATCCGTGCTCAGTGGAGCAAACCATGGACGATCACCACAAAAGATTCCGATTTCAGCACTGAATTACAAAATATCCTTGATGAGCAATTTAATCCTGATCGTCCGAATGCAGTCTGGTGTTCGGATATTACCTACATCTGGACAATAGATGGATTTGTCTATCTGACCAGTGTTATGGATTTATTTTCCAGAAAAATCATAGCCTGGACACTTTCAGAAACACTGGAAGTATCCTGCGTGATTGATATTATAAACAAAGCCAAAGCCCGCCGAAATATCGATCAACCATTAATCATCCACTCAGATCGTAGAAGCCAGTATGTTGCAAAGGAATATAAAAAAGCAACCGAAAACATGCAGCGTAGTTATTCAAAGAAAGCATTTCCATGGGATAATGCATGCATTGAATCCTTTCATTCCATTATCAAACGTGAATGGCTCAATCGCTTTAAAATTCGTGATTACAAGCAAGCATACCGGTTGATTTTCGAATATCTGGAAGCTTTTTACAACACGAAACGAATTCACAGTCATTGCGACTACATGTCACCGGATGAATTCGAGCGGGTGTATGAAAGAACACATACGGAGGCGGAACTTCTGGCAGGTTAAAATGGGTAGAAATTTCTCATTTTAACTTGTACTAAATCTTGACATAGGACCAGCCATCATCTTCTGTGTCAGCCATATATTTTCATCTTCGTAGTGCATTTCAATGCTATCTTCCTGCTCTCCGACAGAAGCAACGTAGGTAAGATATTCTGCTGCACTTGAACGAATGCTTATTTCATTTTTCTTTTTTGCCAACGCAACCACCTCCGATTATTTAGATTGTGTCACCACTGGTGACACTTTTTAATACTAAATCACGAGTAAAAACTGGAAACTTATATCCCTAAAATATAAAATCCGTTATATGTTATAGCTTCTTCCATCCATGCAACCAGTTCTTCGTAATCCCTTGTTTTTTCAGAAATTACACGTTCCCTAATGCCTTTTGCCAATGATGGACTATAGTAGTTGATACCATAGATATCTACAACACCTGTTTGTAAATTATTATAGATTGCGTCACATTCTACACTTCACGTTTCACATAGGTCAGTTCAATATCGTATCCAAGAGCCTCCATCATTTTAATGAAAGTATTATTGACCACACCGTCCTGCTTTTTGATGATACGATTCACATATGATTTGGTGGTCTGGATATCTTCCGCTATCTGTGCTTGAGTGGTGCCGTTCTCTATACACTTTACTTTTACATCTAACTCAATATTGTTTTTTACCATACAGTCCACCTCTCCGTAACTTGTTTCACTTTTTAGATAACTTATTGTACTGCAAAATCCTCCGAATTACAATAGGTGTGCATAAACTGCCTATGAACTGTTAATTTATTTTCCTCTATATCTCCTCTATGTAAATATTGATCGCAAGATGTATAAACATATGATATTCCCGCAGATCGACGCCGGTAATCTCTTCAATTTTATTGATTCGATATAAAAATGAATTACGATGGATATGCAGTTGAGCCGCACTGTCAGACGTACTACATAAATTTCGGATATATACTTTCAATGTATCCAGAAAATCCGTTGAATGCTTTTTATCATATTCCCTGAGTTTTTCGATAACCGGAGATATGTAATTATTTCGCGGCATTTCATTTATCCGCGGCATCAAAATAGCCGGAAGATAATAATCTTTATAAAAATGGATTCGGCTATGCACGTCTAGTCTTTTTCCGATACACATAGCGTCTGCCGCCTGTATTTTATAATCTCCGATATCAAGCAGATTTTCAAACGAGTTGCTGACACCACAGTGAGCGTTAAATTTGCACAAAAAAATATATAATTCATTAGAAGCCATCTGCGTCATTTTCGGAAGAAGACTATACTGTAATATATAAAGCACACGATCTTGGATCAAAAGCATCTGGTCGGAAAATAAGTTTTGAAAATATTTACTGATGTAAGACAGCACGTTCTTCTCAGAAGATGAATTCGTATTTACTGTAATAATGCGGTAAGGAGGTTTCGGAAAGAAACGACAGTTCTTCCGCCACAAGTCTAACTGTTTCTCCGATACGATCCTACCGTTAAACAATTCATTGATAAATGTTTTAAGATAAACCGATTCCATGCTGTTTTCCGAAGTTTTCCCCTTTAACATAAGACTGCACGCTTCCTGGATAATGCTCATCGCCTTCATCCGTTCCTCCGTGATCTCCCCCTTTTTACATTGCATGACAACATAACCTTCTACGATATTGTTAATCTTTATAACCCCTAAAATCTTCGGAAATTCTTCTGTCGCCGCTCCCCAGTCAACTATATAAGGTGCTTCCTTTTCATTTACCGACTGCATAATTCCATCAGTATATAACTGCACGGTCATGTCCATATCATAGCTTTTATGCTCTACAAGATAATCCCAGTAATAGTCACCTGTTTTATTTTTCGGAACAGCTCCGAGAAGATTGTATGCAATATCCACGGCAAGGATCGGAACTCCCGTGATCTCATAAGATACATCCATTAATTCTTGCATCTTTCCGTGTGAAAGTGTCTGAAATAATCTCTGATACAATGCCAAAAAATCAATTTTCTTTTCCATGATGTCTTACTCCCTGTCAAAATGTATCGTCATTATAAACGTACGTTAAAACCGGATATCCCATTATCTCAATTCGTCAAGTTTACGGTTTCCTTATACGAACAAGCATATTATACTGCAAAATCAGGTAAAAAGCCTCGAATTTTGAGATTATTTTTTATATTATTGTGCATTTGCACAAAAACCACTCTGCAATTTCAGGCAAGGATCTGATGAAAAGATTGTTAAAAAACTATACAATCAAGCTATAAAACAGACACGAAAGAAATGTCATCGAAAATGAATAAGGAGGACAAAATGAAAAATTACTTTGATTTAACAGGACAAACAGCTGTGGTAACAGGTGCATCCACAGGATTAGGCGTTCAGATGGCAAAGGCATTCGCAAGTCAGGGAGCAAATCTTGTATTGATCGCAAGACGTCAAAATCTGCTTGAAGAAAATGCAGCAGCCATCGAAGCAGAATTTGGTGTAGAGGTTCTTCCGTATACATGCGACATTACGGATACCGAGAAAGTAAAAGCAGCAGTGGCAGCCACTATGGAAAGATTCGGACGGGTAGATATATTAGTCAATAACGCAGGAACAGGTGCGGTCGCTCCGGCAGTAGATATCACAGACGAACAATTCAACAACGAATTAAAAATCGATCTTTTCGGTTCATTCATCTGTGCTCGTGAATATGCAAAAGAAATGATCAAAGCTCACTACGGACGTATTATCAATATTGCCTCTATGTACGGTCTTGTGGGAAATATGGCGGCAACATGCGTGCCTTATCATGCTGCAAAAGGCGGCGTTGTCAATATGACAAGAGCTCTTGCGGCAGAATGGGGCAAGGAAGGAATCACAGTGAACTCTATCTGCCCGGGATATTTCATAACTCCGCTTACAAAAGAAACTCTTGACTCCGACTGGTTTACAGCATATGCAAAAGGGGCAATCCCTGTAGGGCGTTATGGAAATGAAGGAGAATTGGATACTTGCGCTCTGTTTCTTGCTTCTTCCGCTTCCTCATACGTAAACGGACAAAACATTGCTGTAGACGGAGGATATACAGCTATTTAATTATTTTTCGATCTTATACCGTTAAAAAAACAGATATTTACAAAAAACATTTTAAAAAGGAGAAAACTACTATGGGGTATGAAAGTTTATTTACACCTTTTAAAATCGGAAACATGGAAGTAAAAAATCGTATCGGTCTGTCTCCGATGGGAACAAACTCAGCATTTACTAACGGAAGAAAAGACGCCCAGGAAATCGATTATTTCATTGAAAGAGCAAAAGGAGGAACCGGTATCCTTTATATGGGATGTCAAATGTTAAACGAGCAGATCGCACAAGGTTCTATGGAAGGTTATCTTGATACATATACAGTCCTTCCTTCTCTGACATCTGTGTGCGACGGATGCCACAGATACGGTGCTAAAATTGTTTGTCAGATCAGCCCTGGTACAGGACGAAACGCATTTCCTGATACATTCGGAAACCCTCCGATCTCTGCATCAGCGCTTCCGTCTGTATTCAATCCCGACGTAATCTGCCACGCACTGACAAAAGAAGAAATCGCTCAGATGATGGAAGGATTCAAATTTGCCGCAGGCGTTGCAAGCGATGCCGGGTTTGACGCTATCGAAATCCATGCACACGCCGGATATCTGATCGATCAGTTTATGTCTCCTGTATGGAATAAAAGAACAGACGAATACGGCGGTTCTCCTGAAAATTGTGCACGCTTCCCGAAGGAAATCGTAGAAGCGATCAAAAGCGTAGTCGGTGACAGTATGCCTGTCATCTTCCGAATTTCTCTTGATCACAGATTTGAAGGCGGACGTACGTTGGAAGACAGCATGAAACTTTTAAAAGTTTTAGAAGCTGCAGGCGTAGATGCCTTTGACATCGACGCCGGATGTTATGAGACTTTGGATTATATCTTCCCTCCGTCTTATTTAGGAGAATCCTGTATGTCTTATGTATGCGCAGAAGCAAGAAAAGCTGTCAGCGTACCGCTTATTAATGCCGGATCTCATAATCCTGATTCCGCAGTTGAATTGATCGAAAGCGGAAATGTTGACTTTGTAAACATGGGACGTGCATTGATTGCCGATCCGTATCTTCCTAACAAACTGATGACAGGACATCCCGAAGATGTCAGACCTTGCCTTCGCTGCAACGAATATTGTATCGGGCGCATTTGGAATAAACATACAAAACTTAGCTGTGCGATCAATCCACAGGCAATGGAAGAAGTTCGGTTTGAGATCAAAAAGACAGACTCCCCGAAAAATGTTGTCGTAATCGGCGGAGGTCCGGGCGGAATGGAAGCAGCCAGAGTTGCCGCAATAGAAGGGCACAAAGTGACCCTGTTCGAGAAAAACTCAAAACTCGGGGGAGTTATGGGGGATATCTGTACTGCAAAATTTAAAAATAATATTAAAAAACTCACAAAATGGTACACCGTACAGTTAGAAAAACTAGGCGTAGACGTCCGTCTAAATACAGAAATAACAGGCGATGAATCAATCCTTGAAGAATGCGACAACATCATTATCGGATGCGGTGCCGTTCCTGTTACTCCTCCTATTCCGGGAATTGACGGAAACAATGTCATATCGATCTTAGACGCACACCGAGATCCTTCCCTCATAAAAGGTGAAAAGATCGTAATCTGCGGCGGAGGAGCTTCCGGTCTTGACGGAGCACTCGAAATCGCTTCTGAAATGGGCAAGAAAGTAACAGTCGTAGAGATGCTGCCGGAATGTGGAAAAGACGTATTCTTTATTAATAAAATCACATTGTTTACCAAACTTGCTGAAAACGGCGTTGAACTTATGACTAACACAAAAGTCGTATCCATTGAAGAGAATGGTCTGACCGTCGAAAAGCAGGACAAAACAACAGAGACAGTTCTCGCCGACACAGTCATTTCCGCATTCGGAATGAAACCTGTTCTTACAACAGTAGATGCTGTCAAAGCAAAATATCATCTCAAAACGAGAGTTGTCGGAGACAGCAATAAATTAGGTAAAATAGGCGAAGCTGTACGCGACGGTTTCTATGCGGCTACAAGTTTATAAAAATCATAAATTTTTAAGGTAATCGTAAAATTTTAAACTGATCATGATTTTTTAAGATGATCGTAAATTCTTAATCTGTGGCAAGAAAAACACCCACACAGGAGCATTTCTACTCTTGCGTGGGTGTTCTTCTTGCCACACTCTTTGAAGGTGTCACTCAAAAATTCTCGTTTTACGAAAATCCCTTTGTTGCACCGCCAAAAGCGAGGCTTTTCTACTGTCTGTGGGGTTTATTACAACCCTCTGTTCTTCTTTTCTGATTATCTATTGTACTTTTTCTTCTTATTTATAACCATTGAGCCGCCACTGACAACCAGCAGAGCCATCCACAAAGCAAGATTTGCTGTATCGCTGGTCTTCGGACTCCTGGCAGACGTTCCAGCCTTGGTGCTGCTATTCGTTGTTGTATTTGGCTTTGTATTTCCCGGCTTGGTATTTCCTGGCTTTGTATTGCCCGGCTTCGTATCACCCGGTTTTGTATCTCCAGGTTTTGTATCTCCGTTGTTATCTTTAGCTTTTTCCCAAACAGCTACATAAGTAACATCTCCTGTTACTTTTTCAGCAACAGCCGGCTTCCAGCCTTTGAAGACATATCCTTCTCTTGTCGGTGTTCCCTTGAAAGCAGGTGTATCGACTCCCGGCAAAAGATTTCCGTATACCTGATCCGCAAAGATTTCTTTTCCGTCTACTCCGTCTGTATACGTAACCGTATATTTCGTTTCTTCGTTGTCGTCAATGCCATTATTATTTTTATCTTCTCCCCACGTTGCTACATAGGTCGCATTTCCTGTTACTGTTGCGGCGACTTCCGGATTCCAGCCTTTGAAGACATAGCCTGTTCTTGTCGGTGTTCCGCCACTGAATGCCGGGGTAGCCACTCCTGACGAAAGATTTTCGTGTACCTCATCTGCGAAGACTTCTTCGTCCTCAACTCCATCTGTGTAAGTAACAGTATAAGCCACGGTCTGCTTGATAGTAAAATGCAGAGTACGCCCTCCCCAATTGCTGGCATAGGTCCAACCTATGGACGAATTTAATCTGCTGAACTGATAGATCAGATCAATATCAAACGTAGCTGTTCCGTTCGTCACACCATCGGTTGTCACCACCGTCTGATAACATTTATACGTTCCCGGCCAGCCCGAAAGCGTGCTTGATCCTTCACTGCCTTCAATCCCCTCAAGGATATGGTTGGGATCGTTAATATTGTAAACGTAATATTTATAGGCTGAAGGAATGATCTGATAGGTATTATTGCCATACTGCCACTGGATAAGTGGTAACACCGGATGCGTCAACCTGGTTTTACTTTCTGTTGCACTACCGTTGACATTAACTTCACCGTAGTAAAGATTATCAGCACACGTTAGTTCCTCATCAGATCTGGTAATTGTTACATTGCCACTAACATCAATAATATTTGCTGCCAATGCAGTTGTTGGAAACATGGAAATTATCATACACAACAACACGAACAGCGAAAGGAATTGCTTTTTCATCTTCTTCATAAGAAAAACCTCCATATTCAAATTTACAGGTTAAGGATGGCCCTGTATAGCCAGTGAAAAGTTACTTCAGACCAATGGTCTGAATGGAAAGCATGCTCAACAAATTCACTTCAAAAACTTCAAAAACTTGCGTTTCATCTCTCCTTTCACATCAAATTATACTTCCCCTCAAAACGAACTTATCACTACACATTATATATTTTATGCCAAAAAACGTAATTTTTCAATAGAATCGGTCAAAATTTGACAAAAATCTAAATATATAACATACAAAAACACAAAAAACTTTTCATTGTATCTATAAAAAAACATCTCCCCTTACACTTGAAATCCATACTCTTCTAGTATAAAATAATTGCGTTAATTATTTAACAGAATACACAGGAATGAGGAATTTACATATGGAAAACCATTTTAATACTCCGGCTGAAGTAGTAGATCTGAGTATCAAAGCATGTGAGAACAAAACAAAACTCCCTGTCGGGAAAATGATCCTTCTCGGTATTATGGCAGGGGTTTTTATCGCACTGGGCGGTGCTACAAGCAGCACAGCGGCACACGCAGTAGAAAATGTCGGAGTGGCAAGAGCATTGGCAGGTGTGATCTTTCCGGTCGGATTGATGCTGATCGTATTCTTAGGTGGAGAACTTTTTACCGGAAACTGTCTGATCATTATGGACGTATTTGACAAACGGGTAACCTGGGCCGGACTGTTCCGTGACCTTTTCATCGTATTTTTCAGCAATTTGATCGGTGCCCTCTGCGTGGACGTACTGATCGTTTTCAGCGGAAACTTAAATTACTCCGGTGGTCTTCTCGGTGCTTATACGATCAAAGTTGCTGTCAGCAAGATCGCGATCTCACCGGTACAGGGCATCACCTCCGGTATTTTGTGTAACATTCTTGTCTGCCTTGCAGTACTGATGGCGACTTCTGCACGTGATATTGCCGGAAAGGTATGGGCGATCTTCTTCCCGATCTGTGCTTTCGTTGTAGGCGGTTTTGAACACTGCGTTGCCAATATGTTCTATATTCCTGCCGGTATCATGACTGCCATGAACCCGGATTATGTGGCAAAAGCAAAGGACGCTTACGGACTGACCGTAGAACAGATTGCTACACTGACACCTCTGCAGAGCCTGCAGAATTTTATCCCGGTTACTTTGGGAAATATGATCGGTGGTATGTTGTGCGTCGGACTTCCGCTCTACCTGATCTACAAGAAAAAATGGAATTAATTTAGAAATAAATTACTGGATTTAGAAATAGAAATGGAAAAGGAGAATCTCTCACGAAACCCTTGTGAGCAGATTCTCCTTTTCTGTTGCACGATATTGAGCAGGCTGTCATCTGCTCAATTTGTATTCATCCCTTTACAGTCCGAACAGTTTCAATAACTTCTCCATGAAATTCAATTTTTCTCCGATACAAAAGACTCCGTCATCCAGACTTACGATTCCTTCATACAGATCCGAAGTTCCTTTCGTGTGCAAATACGGACAAATCTTTCAATTTGATGGTCAAATATGGTATAATAAAATGATATCGGGGTCAAACCCCCCCGACTTTGATGCCTTTACGTTTGTGATCGATTATGTAGAGGAGAATGCATTCTTTCTCTGTAATTTTTATTATTACTCTGAATATTTTGCTCCCCGCAGTACTTACTGCTGAAAGGTTATAATGGAAAAAATCAGTATTATCGTACCAATATACAACGTTGCACCTTATTTACCGGCATGTTTAGATTCTATTATTCATCAGACTTATCTTAACCTTGAAATTATTTTAGTTGATGACGGATCAACCGATTCCAGTAATAAGATCTGCGAACAATACAAGACTGTCGATCCAAGGATTCAGGTGATCCATCAGAAAAATCAGGGAGTCTCCACTGCACGAAATGCCGGATTGGCTCTTGCCGCAGGCCATTATATTACTTTTGCAGATGCTGATGACTTGCTTGAGCCATCCCTGCTGGCTGAATGTATAAAAGCAATAGAGACCGGACAGACGGATGTACTGTATCATGGATTTAAAAAGGATGTCTGGAAAAGCGGAAAAGTTTCCTCTTCTCTCAAGGGGATTCCGTCCTTTGAAGGAGTTCTTTCTAAAAATCAGATGAAAGACTACATCCTGGCACAAAAAGGAAATCTGAACGTCAATGTATTCAGCTATATTTTTACCAGAGAATTGATTGCAGATCTCCGGTTCAATCCAGATCTTCCCTATGCAGAGGATGCGGTATTCGTTATGCAGGCACTTTCAAAAGCCCAGACTTATTACTTTTCTGCAAATTGTGATTACCACTATAATGTCCGTGCCGGCTCTGCCGCATACCGCTGGCAGCCGAAACTGGTCGAATGCTACCGGAACAATTTCATGGAGACTCGTCATTTTCTGGAATCTCTGGAACTGACCTCGCAGGAGATGGAAGAGATTATGTCTCAAAAATATGTAGATGGGTATGCCTCTCTGGTCTATAACCTGTGTCTCCCTACCTGTACTCTTTCTTTAAAAGAAAAATACCGGAGTTTACAGTCTGCCAGAACGGAGTTCCGGATCGATCATTATAAACGTTTTTATAGTCTGAAAGAAGCCGGACTTTTTCAAAAAGCAAAGACATTTCTTATTTTCCGGCATTTTGAAATATTTTTAATTTTATTTGGAACACTCTATTGTAAGAAGGGATAAATCATGAAGACTGAAGAAATTGATATTGTATTGGCCTGGGTAGACGGCTCTGACCCTGTATGGCGCGAAAAGAAAAAGGAACGTATGAGACAGCAGGGATTATCCGTCAAAAGTGATGACCGGGAAGAACGCTACCGGGACTGGGATCTGATGCGTTACTGGTTCCGAAGCATTGAAAACTTTGCTCCATGGGTTCGTAAAATCCATTTTGTGACCTTTGGACATCTGCCTGAATGGCTGGATTCCAGTAATCCGAAATTACATATTGTAAACCATGAAGACTTTATTCCGGCGAAATACCTGCCTACCTTTAGCAGTCATCCCATCGAATGGAATTTCCATCGTATTGAAGGCTTATCGGAAAATTTTATCTATTTCAATGATGATATGCTCCTGTTAAAACCAGTGAAGCCGACGGATTTTTTCAAAAATGGAAAACCCGTTGATATGCTTGCACTGCAGCCCGATGTAACTAATGTGGACGACACAACTATGCCATATATCTACCTGAACAATGCCATGCTTCTGGCTAAATATTTTGACAAGCGGCAGAATATGAAAAAGCAGCCTGGGTCTTATTTTCACATTGGTTATCCTGCGATGTACTTTTTCTATAATTTTTTGGAGATCATGTTTCCACGGTTTACAGGATTTTATACCGTACATGGACCATCTCCGTTAAAAAAGAGTACTTATGAAACTCTCTGGAATCTGGAGGGAGAGTATCTGGATCAGGTATGCTCTCATCCTTTCCGTCACAGAGAAGACGTCAGTCAGTACGTTATCCGGGAATATCAGAAATTAAGCGGAAATTTTATCCCGAAAAATGTAAGAAAGCTTTGCCGGTACTTTAATCTGGCAGAGACGAATCCTACTTTGACTGATACCATTATCCATCAGAAAAGTCCTGTTGTCTGTATGAATGACAGCAATCAGGAAATCCCTTATCTGAAAGTAAAGGAAGAGATTCAAAGAGCCTTTGAACAGATTTTACCGGATCGTTCTTCTTTTGAACGTTACTGAGATCACTCAGCGTTTATCCGGTGACTAAAATATTACTAAAAAATCTCCTGATTTTTCCCGTATATCCGGCAACGCAAAAATTCCCGGAAACAAACCGTTTCCGGGAATCTTCTTTTAAGAGGCGCAGACCGGATTTGAACCGGTGCATCAGGGTGTTGCAGACCCACGCCTTACCGCTTGGCTACTGCGCCTTACAGATGTTGCACCCGCAACATCTGTATTATAGCAAAATATATTTTTCAAGTCAAGATTTTCTGATCTTTTGATGTTGTCTTTTGTAACTTTTGTGCAAATGCTATTGACAAGTAAACTTGGCGTTAATATAATTAAAATATGCAAAGAAAACTTGGAATGGAGGTGCTTTTATGAAAAAAGATGAAATCTTAAACGCAAGTAGAAAAGAACATCAAAATAAAGACTTGGCGGAAATGGAAGTGCTATATTTGGCAGGAAGTCACGCAAGTAGGGTGGGTGCTTTTGTATGTTGTCTACTTTCTTTGCTATCCTCTATGCTTGCCCATACTAAGATTTACAGTCCTTGGGTTATATGCTTCAGTATTTTTGCTACACAATGGTTAGTTCGTTTTATCAAAATGAAACGAAAGAGCGATTTGCTATTGACCATTATGTTTTTCATTCTTTCCGTTTTGGAATTTGTTGGATTTGTTCGCCGAATTTTAGAGGTGAGCGTATGAAAGAACAATTACATCTGAAAAATCACTTAAAGGAAGTTCGTACAGCGGCAAATCTTTCTCAAGCTCAGCTTGCAGAAATGGTAGGAGTTTCAAGAAATACCATTAGTTCTATTGAAACTGGACAGTTCAACCCAACAGCAAAGTTGGCATTGATTTTATGTATTGCTTTAGACAAGAAATTTGAAGAACTGTTCTATTTTTAGGAGGTAATTATGGAGAACATTATGTTGTTGATTTTAGGAGTGTTCATATCTGTTATGGGAATCGTAAATATTAAAGGCAATATCAGTACAATTCATTCTTACAATAGGCGAAAAATAAAAGAAGAAGATGTACCAAAATACGGAAAAGCCGTTGGTACTGGAACGCTGATTATAGGAATATCGCTTGTGTTGAGGTTTATAGTTTCATTTTGGAGTGAAGAAATTATGGGATTTATTATACTGCCAGCAGTTATTGTCGGATTATGCTTTATGTTGTATGGACAAATTAAATATAATAAAGGCATTTTTTGAGGAACGAAAACTTTGAAGTTGTGGAGGTAAATTTTATGGGATTGTTTGGTAAAAGTAAAAAGGAACGAGAAAAAGAATATATGAGTAGAATAGATGTCCCGTCTTGCTTGAAAGAGAATTTTACTTTAACGGTAGATGAGATTTTTACGATTATAGGTGTAGGCACAGTGGTTACAGGGAATGTTGAAACTGGTATATGTAGAACCGGAGATAAGGCTTATATCAATAAAGCAAATGGAGAGATTTTGGAAACTGCAATTACTTCAATTGATGTGCACACAAAAGAACGAAGACCAAATGGTAGTGGCTACAAAACAGAACATATTGGAATTGGTTTGCGAGGAATTTATAAGGAACAATTAGATAAGGGTGATAAAATAATGGTAAAAAATGCCAATATGTATGGAATGTAACTATAAATCCCAGTTTGTCGAACCGGGGAATTTGAAGTTACCAAGCGGAACTGTAAATGGAGGAGAGTGTAAATGAAAACAAATGGGATAGTTTTGCTCACGTTCATTTTTCTGACAAGTACATTGTTCGGATGTGGAAAACAAGATGCGAGTGTGGGCTTGGAGAGTATTGATGTGCCGGAAATCGAAAAAATTGAACATACAGGAACTACAGGCGGGAAAGACGGTAATTATTCGTATTCTTTTTCAGATGATGAAGTTATCGAGTTTATAAATTTGTTGAATCAAGTAAAACTTGGTGACGAAGTAGACGAAAGCAAAGCAGTATCAAGTGGAGCTGTTTCTTATTATACTATTTATCTTGTGACAGATGAAACACTGACAATTAGTCCTGGTAAATATTTTAAAGTTGCGGACAGATATTATGAGTTTGATAATTATGATGAATTGTGGGATGAATTTATAGTATTTAACAGTATAAAGTGAAATGGCTGTGGTATCCGTATATTCCTTTCGGCAGGGTTACGCTGTTGCAGGGCGATCCGGGCGACGGGAAAAGCAAGTTAATGCTTTCCGTTGCCGCCTTGCTCTCTAAGGGAGAAGCCTTGCCTTTTACAGATGAAGATAGAGAACCAACCGTATTACGGCTTTCAATATACTCAATTTCAGGAAGATGGATCCGCCTGTGCAGTCTCCTCATATACCTCCAGCACTTCCTCCGCTGATCCATACTCCATAACCTCCGGCATCACATCCACCGGTGCATGCTCACATACCGGTTTCTTTAACTTTGCCCTGTCCCGCTCATAAGCATCACATAAAATGATCTTCCATTCAAAAAACCGTTGTGCTGCCCGCTGTCATTCGTGCTATACTGATTCTTATGAAGTGATGATTATGCTCTTATAAAATTATGATGTCGGGGGCAAAAGCCCCCGACTTTGATGCCTACGGATTGCTCCGTGCTA
>ENA-OPRS01001028-OPRS01001028.1-human-gut-metagenome-genome-assembly--contig:-NODE-1028-length-13782-cov-2.980185_pt1 | contig 13782 bp, 10 predicted proteins | sample MGYA00241795_ERZ501881 | MGnify/ENA primary metagenome ERZ501881 (study PRJEB25962, sample SAMEA2042440) | human gut metagenome | biome: human gut; feature: human-associated habitat; material: faeces... | reverse complement strand
CAAGGATAGTATAGCCGCCGTAGAAAGCCAGCTGCAGCATCAACTCCTCCATGGAATACGCAAATTTGATGTTCTGCGGGTCGCTGCCGTGGCGGGTGAGGACTTGCGCAAACTGGTTCCACAGCTCCCGGTCCATGGCGGGTACATAATATTGTTCGCTGGCAAGCTGGCTGCGGTGCAGGGACGCATAGCTGGACAGGTGGCTCTGACGGTTGAGCACTACGTACTGGCGCAGCTGGCCTACTTGAGCACGCAGCAGGGAGGGGGTATCCTCCAGCGGGACCAGCTCCAGCTGCAGGGCAAAGTCCAGCTTTTTCTGCTGCAGGCGTTTTTTCAGGGTGGGAAAATCCACCAGATGAAAGTGCAGCGGAATGGCAGGGTGCTGCTCCTTGAACAGCAGCAGCTTTTCCAGAATGGGCAGATTTTCCATGCCGCTCATCATGCCGATCTCAAGCGGGGTGCTGCACTCGGCGGCAGCGGCGCGGGTGCGGCGGGCGGCATCCTCCGCAAGGTCGGTGATGCGCACCGCATACTCGTAGAATACCTGCCCGGCACTGGTAAGCGCCACCGAGTGCCGTGTGCGCTGGAACAGCTCAGTTTCAAGTTCTTCTTCTAGCAGCTTGATCTGCTGGCTGACCGCCGTTTGGGAAACATAGTGCTGCTGTGCCGCTTTGGAAAAGCTCAAATTCTGTGCCACCGCAATAAAATAGCGCATCTGCTGCAGGGTCATGACCGGCTCCTTTTTCTCTTAAAAAATTGCTTATAACTTTTACTTCTAATTATAAGAAGAAAGCAATATTTTTCAAGTGAGAGATATTGTGATAGAATTAACAATCGAAAGGGGCACACGACCCCGCACATTGAGAAGAAAGAGAAAAACGAAAGGAACCACCAAGATGAAAAAGATCTCGCGCAAAAGCTTTCTGAAGCTGGCTTCTGCTGCTGCCATGAGCGGCATCACCGCCGGTGCACTGGCTGCCTGCAATGCTGCTTCCGGTAGCACGGCTGCATCTTCTGCCGCTGCAAAGTACACCCCGGGCACCTACACTGCCACGGCCAAGGGCATGAGCGATATCACCATGACCGCCACCTTCAGCGAGACGGCCATTACCGACATCCAGCTGGATCTGTCCGGAGAGACCGACTCCATTGGTCAGGCCGCAAAGGATGACCTGATCAAGCAGCTGCTGGAAGCTCAGAACAGCACCATCGACGGCGTGTCCGGTGCAACCATTACCAGCGATGCTGTGAAGCAGTGCATGAACGACTGCATCACACAGGCCATGGGCGGCACGGCAGTGTCTGCCCCGGAAGCTTCTGAGCAGGCTGCCAGCTGGCGCACCGCCCCGGAAGCCATCCCGGACAGTGAGATCACCAAGACCTACGATGTTGACGTTGCCATCATCGGTATGGGCTATGCCGGCCTGAGCTGCTACCGTGAGCTGGCCGAAGAGGGCAAGAACGTTCTGGTGCTGGAAGCCATGCCCCGCGAAAGCTGGTGGACGGTCGGCCACGATATCGGCCACATCAACTCGGACTACCTGCTGAGCCACGGTGTGCCCAAGGTGGACGAAGTGGAGTTTGTGAACAACTGGATGATGCAGACCCACGGCAAGGCAAACACCGCACTGGTGATGAAGTTTGCCAAGAACAGCGGCAGCACTGTGGACTGGTGGCTGGACAAGATCAACCCGGACACGCTGGCCAAGACCCGCATCCAGTTCTGGCCGGACAACGAGTACACCGTGCACCAGCTGAACAACGGCATGCACTACTACACCGGCACACTGGAATGGTGGGAGAACTACTGGGAGAACCCCACCAGCGGCGAGAAGAACAACAACACCGCCGGTCAGCTGGAGCTGAAGGACCTGAGCTGGGATAACTACAATTATGTGGAAGAGAACTTCTCTGACAATGCCACCGCTCTGTTTGGCACCAAGGGTGTGCAGCTGGTAATGGACGACGCAAAGGTCACCGGCGTGATCGCACAGGACAGCGACGGCAATTACCTCAAGATCAACGCGAAGAACGGCGTTGTGCTGGCAGGCGGCGGCTTTGGCGGCAACAAGGAAATGATGGACGATCTGCTGCCGGACATCAAGCGTCTGTTCACCAAGGATGAGGACTTCTTTGCTCCCTTTGGTCGCGACGGCTCCACCATCCAGATGGGTGTGTGGGCAGGCGGCCGTCTGGAGGGCGACATCTCCACCATGAACTTCGACTCTATGGGCGTGCCCGACTATCTGCCCGGCCCCCTGTGGGTGGACGAGAATGGCCAGCGCTTCCAGAACGAAGCCTTTGCCGGCCCGGAGATCAACGGCTTCTTCATGGCACGTGCAAAGCGCGGCAATATCATCTCCATCTACGACAGCACCTATGAGACCCAGATCCTGCGCGGCTTCCCCGGCCATCAGGCATTCGAGTACGACATGCCCGCTGTGGTGGAAGCCATGAAGGGCAACTTTGAGGCCGCAAAGGCTGCTGGTGCCGAGGGCGCCAACGGCTGGTACTGCGCTGACACCATCGAGCAGCTGGCCGAGTACATCGGTGTGGAGCCTGCAGCCCTTTCCGCTACTGTGGAGCAGTACAATAAGGTTTGCGCCGAGGGCTACGACAGCGACTTTGCCAAGGACCCGCACTTCCTGAATGCAGTTGCAAAGGCTCCCTTCTACGCCCATGTCACCACCCCGAGTCTGGGCTTTGCACTGGTGACCACCGGCGGCTTTGTGACCACCAATGACCAGCAGGTGCTGAACGAGGATTATCAGCCCATCGAGGGCCTGTACGCTTCCGGCAACACCTGCGGTATGCGCTTCGGTCCCGAGTATATCACCCCGATCCCCGGTGTGAGCATTGGTATGTGCCTGACGCTGGGCCGTGAGCTGGGCAAGTATCTGGCTACAAAGTAAGCGGCTGCCTTCGTCAAAGCCTGATCGGCTGCAGTAAAGCCCCATAAGCAATAAAAGATCCCGTCCACTTCTGGGTGAACGGGATCTTTTTTGCGTATCAGACAGGAAAAAGCGGCTCAGAGGTCGTTTTTCTCCTGCCCAAGATTATCGGATTCCAGATCGTACAGGCCGTGCTGCAGGTGCTCTTCCATCATGATCCGGGCACGCTTGCCATCGTGCTTGCGGAAAGCGTCCAGCAAAATGCCGTGGTAGTAGATGCCGCCGTAGTAACCGTTGGAAAGAATGAGCATCTTACCCAGCCTACTCTTTAGACCATGGCTTCGCGTCATCTTGCCGGAGCAGTCGGTGCCGATGCCGTTCTGCTTTGTCTGCTGCGTGAACCACTTTCACTCCTGAAATGAACTGCATGAAAAATCAGAAGGACCCATTCTATTGACTTTGCCTTTGCAGGGGAGTATACTCCATGTCACCAAGAATATTACGGCTATGACGAGAAAAAGTACCCGGAAGGAATGCTGCAGAGAGCTGCCGGTTGGTGCAAGGCAGTGCAGGGCATCCGTGGGAAGATCCTCTCCGAGCTTTCCAGCTGAATGGGCGGTGTGCGCCCCAGTAAGCAGGAACGGCAGGCCCCCGTTATCACGGGCCGCGCGTTGTTGGACGTGCACTGAGTGGTCAGCGTTGTGCTGGCAATAAGAGTGGTACCGCAGAGGATATTACACGCCTTTGTCTCTTACAGACCGTAGGGGACAAGGGCGTTTTGTTTTGCGGATGCTTTTGTCCCAAAGCATGTCAGAAGGAAAAGGAGAAACAATTATGAAAACACTTGAAAAAGTAAGCGACTTTGTGGGCAAGTACATGGCCGCCATCGTTATTGTGGTGGCCGCGGGTGCCCTGTTCTTCCCCGGCCCGTTCAGCGTGGTAAAGACGGCGTGGGTCAATAACCTGCTGGGTATCGTGATGTTCGGCATGGGCCTTACCCTGAAGCCGGAGGACTTCAAGGTGGTGTTCAGCCGCCCGAAGGATGTGATCGTGGGCTGCGTTGCACAGTTCACCCTCATGCCGTTTCTGGCATGGGCGCTCACGCAGGTGTTCCACCTGCCCACCGAGCTGGCCATTGGCGTGATCCTGGTTGGCACCTGCCCCGGCGGCACCTCTTCCAACGTGATGACCTACCTTTCCAAGGGCGACGTTGCACTGTCCGTTGGCATGACCGCTGTTTCCACCGTGCTGGCTCCTCTCCTCACCCCGCTGCTCACCCTGCTGTACGCCGGCCAGCGTGTTGACGTGAACCCCATGAGCATGTTCATGTCCATCGTCAAGGTGGTGCTGGTGCCCATCGCACTGGGCTTTGTGGTCAATCACTTCTTCCATAAGTTCACCGAGGAAGCCGTCCGTGTGCTGCCTCTGGTCTCCACTACCGCCATCGTGCTGATCATCTGCGCCGTGGTCTCCGCCAACAGCGCCAAGATCATGACCAGCGGTCTGCTGATCCTTGTGGTGGTCATCCTGCACAATGTGCTGGGCTACCTCACCGGCTTTGGCGTGGGCAAGCTGCTCAAGCTGGACTCCACCAAGTGCCGCGCGATCTCCATCGAGGTGGGCATGCAGAACTCCGGCCTTGCAACCAGTCTGGCCGCCGCACACTTTGCACAGTATCCGCTGGCTACCATTCCCGGCGCTGTGTTCTCCGTGTGGCATAACATTTCCGGTGCGATCCTCGCCAACTTCTTTGCCCGCACAGCAGAGAAGAAGGATTGATCTTTCATAACACAACAAAGCCCCCGGCAGGCGCAAACCTGCCGGGGGCTTTACTGTGCCTGCGGGCCGGACATCTGCAACAGAACCGGCACAAATTGTGCTTTTCACGCTGCTTTTAGGGCGATTCACGCAGGTTTGCTTCCAAAATGCGGTAAAGTGTGGTATAATCAAAATACTGTAATACATACCCCCCCCCCGTAAAAATGCGAGGGGAAAAAAGGAGGTTGTACCATGAAACAAGGCAAACTTATCCGGCGTGCAGTATCGGCGGCGCTGGCCGGATGCATGATGTTCACCCTTTCCGCTCCGGCGCTGGCCGAAAGCACCGATGCGCTGATGCAGCTGAGCATCGGCTCCTACCGCAGCTCAAGTCTGCTCAGCGAGGAGAACAGTTTTCCGGCCATCACAGTCAATGGAACGAAGGTCACTGAAGAGAACATAGGCAGCATCCTGGGCGCAGGTAAGCTGAGCTACAACGAGGCCACCAAGACCCTGGAGTCCAGTGAAAGTATCAAGGGTGACCTGACCATTGATGCCAAGGGTGTGAACATTGAACTGCATGGCAATTCAGGTGAAGCAGCTGTAGGAGGCAAACTGACGGTCACAAATGCACAGGACGTCAAGGTCACGGCCCAATCCTATGTTGCCGTCCTCGGCGATGTTGAGATCAGCTGTGACGGCAAGGTGGAAATTACTTCTGAAGAAAGCCCCACCGTGGCCGGCAATGTGACGGTGAAACGGGCCTCCACGGTGGCGATCTCGGGTGAGTGGAATAGTTACCACATCGTGAGGGGCGATGTTACGATCGAGTGCCCTGTCCCTGTCACCATCCAGAACAAGGGCACGGGCGGCATGGCAAGCAGCATCGTCTATTCCGGCGGCAAGTACGTCTACTCTGATACTGAGGGCGGCATGCCTGTTGACCCGAGTAGTACGCCCATCAACGCAGAAGCAAATGCTGTGTACATTACGCCCGTTGCGGCGAGGACGATTACCCTGACCAATGCAACCGTGGATGTGCCGGATAACAAGGCCTACGCAGGCCAGACCGTCACCGTGAAGGCCGATGCCCGTGCGGGCTATCAGTTTGTGCGGTGGGAGGGCAATGTCGCCCTGAGCAGTATGAACAGCCAAGAAGCCACCTTCACCATGCCGGACGAGGATGTGGTGCTGACGGCACGCTACAAGAAGCTGTTCACCATCACGGTGAATCAGGGCACCTACACCGTCAATGGCACTGCCGCGGCTGAGGCTGTCAAGGGCGATCAGATCGTTGCAACGGCAGGCTCTGCCCCCGCAGGCCAGAAGTTCAGCCACTGGGAAGTGACCGGTGTGGACGGCCTGACGGAGGAGCAGCTGAAGAACGAGACCCTCGGGTTTACGATGCCCAGAGGAGAAGTGACCCTGAAGGCTGTGTTCAAGACTCTGCACAAGATCGGCGTGAAGTTCAGCACTGCAGACAAGGACACCGCCATTGAGGGCGAGACCGTCACCATCAAGGCAGACGACCGCCCGGGCTATGTGTTCGACCGTTGGGAAGTGAACAACGGCGATGTTGCTGTGCTTGACAAGAATGCGGAAGAGACCACCTTTGTCATGCCGGATGCGCCGGTGACCGCCGTCGCAAAGTATAAGAAGCTGCTGGGCATCACGGTGAACAGCGGCAAGGCCTATGTGGAAGATACCGAGACCGATGCAGCCCTGAAGGGCAAGCTCGTTGTCATCAAGGCCGACGAGATCGAAGGCAAGCGCTTTGACCACTGGGAGATCGTGTCTAAAAACGTGATCCTGAATGACCTGAATGCGCCTGAGACGATGTTCACCATGCCGGAGACCGCTGTGGAAATCACGGCCGTATACAACGATCTGAATGCCATCACTGTGCACAACGGCACTGCCGATGTTGAAAAAGCTGTCATCGGCGAGACTGTTAAGATCAAGGCAGACAGCCGCGAGGGCTATGTGTTCGACCGCTGGGAAGTGAACTACGGCGATGTTGTCGTGGACGACAAGAACGCGGAAGAGACCACCTTTACCATGCCCGACAGCATGGTCGTGCTGACTGCAAGATATAAGGCACTGCAGTCCATCACGCTGGAAAACGGCAAGGCCTATGCAGGCGGTGAGGAGATCACCACTGCGAAGAAGGGCACCGAAGTCACCATCAAGGCAGAGAGCCGCGAGGGCTATGTGTTCGACCGCTGGGAAGTGAACTACGGCAATGTGACGCTGGAAGATGCAAAAAAGGCCGAAACCACCTTTACCATGCCGGCCGAGTCCATCTCGCTGAAGGCTGTGTACAACACCATCCACAGCATCCATACCACATTCTGCACCGCAGACCCGGCCAGCGCTATCGTAGGCACTGAGATCACCGTCACGGCAGAAACCCGCGAGGGCTATGAGTTCGACGGCTGGGCAGTCTCCGACGGCGTGGAGCTGTACGACGAGGACGGCCTGACGGCAAAGTTCACCATGCCCGATGATGATGTGACCATCGAGGCAAAGTATAAGCAGTACCACACCATCACCATGGTGGGCGGCAAGGGCACGGCCTACGATGCCGATGGCAAAGAGATCACCAGCGCCGTGGTGGGTGACAAGATCACCATTGTGGCCAATGACCGCGACAGCCACGAGTTCAACCGCTGGGAGATCAACCCGGATAACGTCATTCTGGAAGACCCCAACGCAGACGAGACTGCCTTTATCATGCCGGACGAGCCGGTAAGCGTGGAAGCCAAGTATAAGCATCTGCAGAGCATCACCATGAACCACGGTACTGCTTATGACGAAGACTTCAGCGAGACCGACATCGCCAAGGCAAAACAGACCATCACAATCAAGGCAGAAGATCGTTATGCTGACGGTCTGGTCTTCGATCACTGGACGGTGGACACCGATAACGTGACCCTGGCCGATGAATACGGCGAAAAGACCACCTTCGAGATGGTGAACGGTGCTGTGGAGCTGACCGCCCACTACAAAGCAAGAGTTACCGTCTTCAGTGTTCCCGCAAAGTTTGAAGAGGGTATCGGCGAGCATTCGGATGAGACATGGGAAAAGGTCGGCGAGACCGCGACCATCACGGCCAAGATCGACGAAGAGACTTTCCCCGGCATGGAGTTCGATTACTGGGAGGTCATCCCGACAGACCTCGATATCGGTGACATCCACAGCCCGACCATCTCCTTCGAGGTGCCTGAGTGCGAAGTGAAGCTTGTTGCTCACTGGAAGGCTTCTGGCATGAATCCGATCGTAGATCCGGACGAAGATCTCGACCCCGGCTTCGGCGTTGAGACTGAGTCCAGCGACGGCGGCGCAGGCGGCGCAGGCGCTGCCATTGCAGGCGTTGCCATCGGCGGCGCAGCAGTCTGGGGCGGCTACGAGATCACCACCCGCGTGATCCTGCACAGCCTCCTGCCCGAAGGCGCAGCCATCCCGGCAAACCGCGGCCAGCTGGCGCTGCTGGTGTGGAACACCGCAGGCAGGCCTGAACCCGCAGGCGCACCCGCCTTTGCGGATGTGGCCGACGCTGACATGGCAAAGGCCGCACAGTGGTGCACCGAGCAGGGCATCATGGATGCCAAGGGCGACCGCTTTGAACCCGAAGGCTGGACCCCGAAGTTCAAGGTGATCGAAGTGTGGAACAAGGCGTTCCCCGCAGCCTGATGCCGGCAGTGTGGATGCCGTTCTCGGTTCGGACCTTTTCCGTGAAAATGGGGCTGTTGCAAAATAGCTCTCTGAAAAAATCATGAACAAAACCCGGAACCTTTTCTCGGCCAAAACGGCCCAAAAAGGGTTCCGGGTTTTTGATATTATGCTGTTTCCGCCTTATCCTTTCCACCCTCTTGCTGCGGGATCCAGCATTTCGGCGGCAGAGTAAATGAGGGCGTTGCAGATGGCTGCAGCCACATTGCTGCCGCCCTTGCGGCCCATGGCGGCGATGGCAGGCACGCCGTATCGCTCGCAGGCGGCAAACAGTACTTCCTTGCTTTCCACCACATTCACAAACCCCACCGGCACGCCAATGACCAGTGCAGGCCGCAGACCGGCTTCCATTTCCTCCGCAATGGTCAAAAGGGCCGTGGGCGCATTGCCAATGGCCAGAATGGCCCCCGGGTGCTCCCGGGCAGCGCGGTGCATGGCGGCAACGGCACGGGTGGTGCCCGCCTGCTTTGCGGCTTCGGCCACAGCGGGGTCTGCCATGTAGCAGATGGCTTCACCGTTCAGTTTTTTCAGGCCCGGCTTTGTGATGCCCGCCAGCGCCATATTGGTGTCGGTAACGATGAAAGCACCCGCGTGCAGGGCCTTGACTGCGGCTTCCACCGCGCTGGGTGTAAAGCGCAGATTTTTGGCATAGTCGAAATCCGCGGTGGTGTGGATGACCCGCTTGACCACCGCAGCCGTCTCCGGCGGCGGGGTCAGGCCCAGCTCGTCCAGTTCCCTTGTGATAATGGAGATGCTCGTCCGTTCAATGTCGGCGGGCAGATGATGCTGCGGTGTCATGTGTTGTCTCCTTTTTGCATTCCCATAGCAGCATAGATGGCAGGCAGATCCAGTGCCGCGCGCACACCATCGGCAAGCAGATCAAACTGCTGCTGACGGTACTGCTCCATGGGGATAAGCTCGGCCCCTGCCGGATCGATGCCCTTCCGTTTGCACAAAAATTCGGTCAGTTTTTCGGTCAGTTCGCCGGTGTCGAACAGGCCGTGCAGATAGGTACCGAATACACCGTTCTGCACACAGCCCTCCGGCGTGCCGTCTGCAAGGATGCAGAACGCACTGCCCCGCACCTCGGTGCGGCCTGCGTGGATCTCGTAGCCCGTGAGAGCTGCCCCGGCAAAAGGAACTGCGGCAGCGCGGGCTGCGGTCTGGGTCAGGTGCTTTTCGGTGCCGAACACCGTCGTGGTGGGCAGCAGGCCAAGGCCCCGCAGGGTGCAGGGGGTGCCGCTCTCCTCCCCTGCCGGGTCGCAGAGCTGTTCGCCCAGCATCTGATAGCCGCCGCACACGCCCAGCACCGGCGTACCAGCTGCCGAAAGCCTGAGCACCGCCGCTTCCAGCCCGCTTTCCCGCAGCCAGCGCAGGTCATCCATGGTGTTCTTGGTGCCGGGCAGGATGACGAGATCCGGTGCACCCAGCTGGCGGGTGCGCTGCACATACCGCACACCCAGCAGCGGGTGCTGTTCCAGCGGGATAAAGTCGGTGAAGTTGGACACATGCGGCAGGCGCAGGATGGCGATATCCAGCGGCTTGACGGCGCTTTTTGCTTCCAGACGATCCGAGAGAGAATCCTCGTCCTCGATCTCCACCCGCAGATACGGCACCACACCCACTACGGGCAGCTGCGTTTTTTCTTCCAGCATGGCAAGGCCGGGCCGCAGGATCTCCACATCGCCCCGGAACTTGTTGATGATGAGCCCCCTGATGCGGGCACGCTCGTCGGCTTCCAGCAGCTCCACAGTGCCGTACAGCTGGGCGAATACGCCGCCCCGGTCGATATCGCCCGCCAGAAGCACCGGCGCATCCACCAGCTTTGCAAGGCCCATATTCACGATATCGTCGGCTTTCAGGTTGATCTCCGCCGGGCTGCCCGCGCCTTCGATCACGATAATGTCGTTCTCAGCGGCAAGGCTGTTGTAGGCTTCCAGAATGTCCGGGATCAGGCTGCGCTTCATTTTAAAGTAGGCGGCAGCAGACATCTGGCCCCGGGCCTTGCCGTTCACGATCACCTGACTGCCCACATCGCTGCTGGGCTTGAGCAGGATGGGGTTCATGCGCACATCCGGCTCCACGCCTGCAGCCTGTGCCTGCACCACCTGAGCACGGCCCATCTCTGCACTGTTGCGGGTGACGAAGCTGTTCAGGGCCATGTTCTGGCTTTTGAAAGGGGCCACGCGGTAGCCATCCTGCGCAAAGATGCGGCACAGCGCCGCGCACAGCAGGCTTTTGCCCGCACCGCTCATGGTGCCCTGCACCATAATGCATTTTGCCTTGCTCATTGTGCCACCTCCGGCAGGGTTTCGGCCAGCAGTGCAAGCAGCTGCCGGTTCTCGTTTTCTGTGCGCACAGCGGTGCGGTACCAGCTGGCATCAAGGCCCGGATAATTGCCGCAGCTGCGCAGTACCGCACCCTTGCGGCGCAGCGCTTCGCCCAGCGCTTCCGGCGCGCGGAACAGCAGATAGTTAGCCCGGCCCTCGATCACCCGCAGGCCCAGCGCCCGCAGGCCGTCTGCCAGCACAGGCCGCTGTGCTTCGATCAATGCACGCACCTTCGCCACATATTCCGTCTCGTCCAGCGCAGCAATGCCCGCCGCCTGTGCCAGACTGGAAACCGCCCACGGCTGGCCCGCTGCCCGCATCCGGGCAAGCAGCTCTGTATCAGAGCACAGGCAATAGCCCAGACGCACGCCTGCCATGCCGTAAAGCTTGGTGAAGGCTTTTAAAATAATCAGTTTTTTGCTGTTTTTCAGCAGATGCTTTGCCGAAAGGCCTTCGCCCTCCGGCAGAAAATCCAGAAAGCATTCGTCCACGGCCAGCACCGCACCCACGGCTTCGCATCTGCGCAGCAGCGCTTCCACAAGGGCAGGCTCTGCCAGCTGGCCGGTGGGGTTGTTGGGCTGACAGAGGAACACCATATTTGTACCCGGGTGCACCGCGTTCAGGAGATCTTTCGTCACCGCAAAATCGTTTTCTTCCCGCAAAAAATGCCGTTCCACCGTGCAGCCTGCCGTTTCAAGGGCGGTGGCATACTCGGCAAAAGTGGGGGCCGTTACCAGTGCAGTGCGGGGCTTTGCAGCCAGCGCCAGCCGGAAGATGAGGTCTGCCGCGCCGTTGCCGCACAGCCATCCGGCGGGCACTCCCTCAGCCACTGCCAGTTTTTCACGCAGGGCCCGGCACAGCGGGTCGGGGTAGCGGTCGGCCGTGGCAAGCGCTGCCGTAATGGCCTTTACCACCCCTTCCGGCAGCCCCAGCGGGCTGACATTGGCCGAAAAATCCAGCGGGTCGCGGCCAAACTCGGCGCGGTAGCCCGCCCAGTCGCCGCCATGGGTCAGTGGTTTCATACAAGATACCCCCGTATTGCTGCACCCCATGCCAGCGCAAAGCCGCTTGCCACATACATCATGCGGTTGGCGCGCAGGATGTCCTGTGGTTCAATGGGGCGCAGGGCATCACCGATGGTGGGCTTGGGGTAATATTCGCCAAAATAGTAAGCCGGGCCGGCCAGCTGCACGCCCAGTGCACCGGCGCAGGCGCTTTCGGTCTGGGCGCTGTTGGGGCTGGCGTGGTTGCGCCGGTCCCGCCGCCAGATGCGCCATGCGCCCTTGGCATCGTTGCCGGTAAAGGCCGCAGCGGCCACCCACAAAAGGGCGGCAAGGCGGCTGGGGATGTAGTTGGCAAGGTCGTCCAGCTTCGCGGCTGCACGGCCAAAGTAAAGATACTTCTCGTTTTTGTAGCCCAGCATGCTGTCCATGGTATTGATGGCCTTGTAGGTCAGCGCCAGCGGTGCCCCGCCGATGAGCATATACAGCAGCGGCGCAATGACGCCGTCGCTGGCATTTTCGGCCACCGTTTCCACCGTAGCTTTGGTCACACCCTCTGCGGTCAGGTTCTGGGTGTCGCGGCCCACGATGCGGCTCACGGCTTTGCGAGCGGCGGGCAGGTCGTTCCGGACCAGCTCGTTATACACATTTGTGCTCTCCTGCGCAAGGCCCCTTGCCGCCAGCGCCTGCCCGCACCAGAACATCTGCACCGCAAGGCCCAGCCACGGGCTGAGCTTTGCCGCCGCCAGACACACAAGGCTCGTGACCAGAAAGGTGCCCACCGGCAGGCAGAACGCCGTCACGGCACCGCCCAGCAGCTCGCCCTGCGGGGTGCCGGGCAGGCGGGCACGCAGGAATTTTTCCAGCCGGGAGATGCATCTGCCCATAAGCACCACCGGGTGCGGCAGCCACGCCGGGTCTCCGAAGAGGGCGTCCAGCACAAAACCGCCCAGCACAGCCCACAGGACCATCACTCGGCCCCCTTTGTATACTGCACCGTCTTGATGAGATGCAAAACGTGCTTCGTCTGCCAGTCCTTTGCATCCAGCACAAAGCCGCCCGCGTTGGGCCCGCACCACGCATAATAGTCCTTGTGGGGGACGGCAAACCGTTCCATGGCGGCCATCTGGGTGCCGCCGTGGGCCAGAATGACCAGCCGCTCTTCGCCTGCGGCAAGAGCTTTATCGATCAGCTCTACCACGGTGCGGCAGATGCGGTCTGAAAAATCCGTCTTGCGCTCTCCGTCCGGGCAGGGGCTTTCGCAGTTGGCCTTCACCCATGCCTGGTACTCGGGGTCCTTTTCCATCTCGATGAAATTGCGGCCCTCAAAACTGCCAAAGCACATCTCTTTCAGGCCGTCCACCGGCACAAGCTTTGCCTCCGGGAACAGGATGCGCGCCGTCTGGCTGGTGCGCTGCAGGGTGGAAACATAGACCACATCGGGGTCAAAATCTGCCCGGCGCAGCTGGGCAGCACCTTCGGGTGAGAGCGGGATGTCGCGCTGGCCCTGATAACGCTTCTGGGCGTTGTATTCCGTCTGGCCATGACGCAGAAGATAGATCAGCATTGAGACAATTCTCCTTTCAAAACCGTTGGGATGCCGCAGAACATCTGCACCACGCACTCTGCCCGTGCGGCCAGCAGGCAGGCAAGCCTGCCCGCCGCCTCGCGGTCGGCACGCTGTTTGACATCCATCGGCACAACACCGCCGCCTACCTCGGTGGCGATGAGGATATCGTATTCCTGGGCAAGCTTGTCTGCCAAGGCAGGCAGGTCGGCGGCATCGGCAGCCAATACCTGCACGTCCGAAAGACGCTTGCCGGGAAGTGTTTGCGCAAAGGTGCGCTTGCCGCTGTAGAGCGGCCCGGTAATAAAGATCATAGCAGCCCTCCCCACTGGCAGGCGGCAAGCGCCGCCAGCATCCAGAGCTCGGCCTTTTGCAAAAACCACCCGGCAAGGTCGCCGGTGATGCCGCCGAACTGTTTCCGGCTCACGGCATGGTAGCGCCAGAGCACCGCCAGCGCTGCCAGCACCAGCGCCCAGCCGCCCAGCGCCGCCATGCCCACGCAC
>ENA-OPRS01001025-OPRS01001025.1-human-gut-metagenome-genome-assembly--contig:-NODE-1025-length-13803-cov-2.751091_pt1 | contig 13803 bp, 11 predicted proteins | sample MGYA00241795_ERZ501881 | MGnify/ENA primary metagenome ERZ501881 (study PRJEB25962, sample SAMEA2042440) | human gut metagenome | biome: human gut; feature: human-associated habitat; material: faeces... | reverse complement strand
TTGCCGCTTCCGGGGCCGGGGGCCGTGATGACCACCAGCGGGCGCTGGGTCTCGATGTAATCGTTCTTGCCGTAGCCCTCGTCGCTGACGATGCGGGCCACATCGTTGGGATAGCCGGGAATTTTGTAGTGGCGGAAGGTGCGGATGCCCAGACTGTTCAGCCGCTTTTCAAAGGCCTCCACCTCCGGTGCAGCGGCGTACTTGGTCACGCACACGCTGCCCACATACAAGCCTACTTCCTGGAAGGCATCGATCAGGCGCAGCACATCCAGATCGTAGGTGATGCCGTAGTCGCCGCGGATCTTGTTGCTGATGATGTCCTCGGCGCTGATAACGATGACCACCTCGGCCTGATCCTTCAGCTGCAGCAGCATCTGCAGCTTGGAATCGGGCTGGAAGCCCGGCAGTACGCGGGACGCGTGGTAATCATCGAACAGCTTGCCGCCGAATTCCAGATAGAGCTTGTTGTCAAATTTCTTGATGCGCTCGCGGATATGTTCTGACTGCATCGAGAGATATTTGTCGTTGTCAAATCCAATTTTCATCGTTCGTTTCCTTTTTCCTCTTTGCTGTGCCCGGCACACCGCACCGGAACTTTTCCATAACAGAAACAGTATACCACACTCAAAAACCGGGTGCAATCCAAAAGGAGGCCCGTGCGGCTTTTTTCCAGCAAATGCGGTGTTTCGCGCTGTTCTTTGCTGTATTTTTTGTGAAAATGGTTCTTGCCGCGTTTTTGACAGTGGGTGTATCATGTTATATCTGATGGCTCATGCTTGGCAAAGTACACACCAGCGTCTACGATGAAGACAGGAAAAGGCACTGCCCGCAAACGGCAGACCTCTTACCGGCAATTAAATTTCAAAAGAAAAGTAACCGCTTGGATTGGAAGTCGTGGGCGGTTACTTTTTCTTTTTATCCTTCTGATCCTTCGCGCGATCCTGCGTAATACAGCAAGCCCCCGGGTCTCCCCGGGGGCTTGCTACGGCTTTATGAAGTATCTCGAATATGGAGGAAATGGCGTTTATTCTGCGTCGGTACGGTTTTTCTTGAGCAGGCTCAGGATCACAGCACCCAGCACGCTGCCCACAGCCAGCGCCACACAGTACAGAGCGGTATGGTCCACGACTGGGAACACGAAGATGCCGCCGTGCGGTGCACGCAGAGCGCAGCCGAAGGTCATGGAGAGCGCACCGGCCACCGCTGCACCGGCCACGCAGCTGGGCAGGACGCGCAGCGGATCTGCTGCTGCATAAGGGATCGCACCCTCGGTGACGAAGCACAGGCCCATGACGTAGTTCACGATGCCGTTGCGGCGCTCGTCGGCAGTCCACTTCTTGGGGCAGAAGGTGGTGGACAGGGCGATGGCGATGGGAGGAACCATGCCGCCCACCATGACAGCGGCCATCACCTCATAGTTGCCGGAGGCAAGGGCTGCCGTGCCAAAGACGTAAGCTGCCTTGTTGAAGGGGCCGCCCATATCAATGCTCATCATACCGGCCACGATGGCACCCAGCAGCACCTTGGAGGTACCGCCCATGGCGTTCAGGCAATCGGTCATGGCAGTGTTGATCATACCCATGACCGGGTTGATGCCGCACATCACCGCGCCGAGGATGAGCATACCGCCCAGCGGGTAGATGAGCATTGGACGGATGCCATTCAGGCTGGCAGGCAGCTTTTCGGTGATCTTTTTCAGCAGCTCGACGATGTAGCCTGCAGCAAAACCGGCCAGCAGTGCAGCAAGGAAGCCGCCGGAAACACCGGTGGTCTCACCCGCTGCAATGCCTGCAAAGTTGGTGCCGTTCATGGCCAGCACACCGCCCACAAAACCGACCGCCAGACCCGGACGGTCCGCAATGGACATGGCAATGAAGGCAGACAGGATGGGCAGCATGTAACCGAAAGCTGCGCTGCCCACCGTCTTAAAGAAGGCAGCGACCGGGGTGTTCATGCCAAAGTTGGAGGGATCGATGGTGTAATCGTCCAGCAGGAACGCCAGTGCGATCATGATGCCGCCGCCCACCACGAAGGGCAGCATGTGGGAGACACCGTTCATCAGGTTCTTGTACAGAGCGCGGCCAAAGCTGTCCTTGCCGGAAGCATCCTCGGCGGCCTGTGCGCCGCCCTCGGCGTGGTAAACAGGCACCTCGCCGTGCACGATCTTCTTGATGAGCTCCTCCGGCTTGTGTATGCCATCGTCCACCCGGGTGAACAGCACCGGCTTGCCGTCGAAGCGTGCGGTCTCTACCTTCTTTTCTGCTGCCACGATGATGCCGTCGCAGTTTGCGATTTCTTCTCTGGTGAGGATGTTCTTGGCACCGTCCGAGCCATTGGTCTCCACCTTGGTGGGCAGGCCCAGCTTGTCACCGGCCTTGGTCAGGGCTTCCGCTGCCATATAGGTGTGGGCGATGCCGTTGACGCAGGCGGTCACGGCCAGAATGCGGTAGCCGCTCTGGGGGATCTCCTGCTGGGTGAAGCTCTCTGCTCCGAACTGAGCCTCCTCCTGTGCATCGATGCAGTCAAGGAACTCTGCAGGGGTCTTTGCGGCCTTCAGCTTTTCTACAAAGTCCTCGTTCATCAGCATCTGCATCATGCGGGCCAGCATGTCAATGTGCAGGCTGCCGTTTTCCGGCGCAGCGATGGCAAACAGCAGGTCGGTCTTGCCGTCGTCCTCGGCGTTGTACTGCACGGGGCTGCTCAGCCGCAGCGCCGCCAGACTGGGCCGGGTGACTACATTGGTCTTGGCGTGGGGCACCGTGATGCCGTTGTCCACATAGGTGGAGCCCTCCGCCTCACGGGCATAAAGGGCCTTTTTGTAGGCTTCCTTGTCCGTGATGTTGCCATGGGTGGCCTGCAGCTCCACCAGACGGCTGATGATCTGCTCCTGATCGGTCAGAGCCTCATCCAGTGCGATGGACTGCGCGGTGAATAATTCCGTAATACGCATGATTTTTCTCCCTTCCTGTATAACTGCAACCCTCTCCGTCACAGAGGGTCAGATTTCCTTCATCAGTTCATCGATTTTTTCTTTGGTGGCAAGACCCAGACTGAACGCGGTGGCGCTGCCGCAGGCGGTGCCCAGACGCAGTGCAAAGGAATAGCTCCGGGTCTGCATCCAGCCAGCCACAAAGCCGGCCACCATGCTGTCGCCTGCGCCCACGCTGTTTACGACCTTGCCCTTGGGGCAGCCGATGCGGTGCACCTCGCCATTTTCGTCCACCAGCAGGGCACCGTCGCCCGCCATGCTTACCAACACGTTGCAAGCACCCTTTTCCTGCAGGGTGCGGGCCGCAGCAATGATCTCTTCGTCCGTAGTCAGCACCCTGCCCACGATCTCGCCCAGCTCGTGGTTATTGGGCTTGATGAGGAAGGGGTGGTACTGCAGCACGTTCACCAGCAGGTCGCGGGTAGCATCCACCACGGCACGCACGCCCCTGCCCTGCAGCTGGGACAGCAGCCGCTCGTAGGTATCCTGCGAAAGGCTTGCCGGGATGCTGCCCGCCAGAATGAGGATATCGTCCTCGTTCAGGCTGTCCAGCTTCTTTTCCAGCTCCTGCATGGCGCTCTCCGGAATGTCGGGGCCAGCCCCGTTCAGCTCGGTCTCCTGCCCGGCTTTGATCTTTACATTGATGCGGGTCATGCCCTGCTCCAGATGCACAAAATCGGTCTTTAAACCCTGTGCAGCAAGACCGCGTTCCAGCCATGCGCCGGTCTCACCGGCCACAAAGCCCAGCGCCACGCTCTCGCAGCCCAGCTGTGCCAGCACACCGGACACATTGATGCCCTTGCCGCCCAGCACGCAGTCCTCGCCTTTGGCGCGGTTCACCTCGCCTACTTCCAGCGGTGCATCCAAACGCACCACATAGTCAATGGCCGGGTTGAATGTTACGGTATAAATCATACTTCCGTCTCCTTTACCAGCGTGAATTGTTTATATTTGGGGTTGGGGCAGCGGTTGGTGAGAATGGCACCGCCCTGCAGGTCGGCAATGACTGCCGGGTAGATGCGGGAAAACTTGGCATCATCCACAAGGAACCAGGCTTCCCGTGCACGGTGCACTGCCGCTGCTTTCACGGCAGCTTCCTCGGGGTCCGGCGTGGTAAAACCGGCATCCAGCGCCACACCGTTGGCACCCATGAACGCCTTGGTAAAATTGTAGCGCTGCAGGCTGGTGACTGTGGGTGCACCCACAATGGCTTCGGTCTCGGGCCGCAGCAGTCCTCCGGGCAGATACACCCGGCAGCCCTTTCGGGCCAGTGCCCGGGCATGGGCCACGCCGTTGGTCACATAGCTGGCTTTGAGGGCATCCCCCGCCAGTGCACGCACCAGCTCCAGCGTGGTGGAGCCTGCATCGATGAACACAAAATCATCGGCGTTGATGAGCTTTGCCGCCGCCTGCGCGATGCTGCGCTTCTGCTCCACAGCCTGCGACTCCTTGGCCTCCATGGTGGGTTCATCCGCCAGAAAACGGCTGTCCGGCAGGGTGGCACCGCCGTGCACCTTGTTCAGCTTGCCCAGCCGGTCCAGTTCGGTCAGGTCGCGCCGGATGGTGGATTCGCTGGTGTTCAGCGCCTCGCACAGTTCCTGCACCGTCACGGTGCGCTTGCGGTTCAGCTGTTCCATGATCAGGCTGAAGCGTTCTTCTGCCAGCATCGGCATCCTCTCCTTTAGCTTTATTTTCGTTTGACGGTTTGTGACCGTTTGTGCGTTTTTTTGGTTGATTGCATCTTTATTATAGCAAATACAGTGCCAAAATCAATCACTTCCAGTCAATTTCGTTCATTTTCGTTCACAAAAATTTGTCTTTAAATTTGTGCAGGGAGCACAAAAGCTGGGATACAAGCATTTTGTGCAAACGAAAAAGCCGCCGTGCGTACCAATCGCACAGCGGCCGGAGAGATGGCTTATTGAGGAATCACTCGGCAGTCCAGTAGAAATCGTCGCCGGGCATTGCGCCGCCCACTGCCTTGGGGTCGGCATCAAACAGCACCTGCAGATAAGCGGATGCGTTGGTCTTGAGCTCGTCGCCGGTCAGGCAGACGATGTTGCAGTTGGGCAGGGCCTTCTTGGCAATGGCAGCCTTGGCCACAACACCCTGCTCCTCGCACAGAGCGGCCGTGCCGTCCAGATCGGTGTTGGCAGCTTCCACGCTCTTGGCGTAGTCGGTCAGGAATGCGGCCACAACATCCGGGTGTTCCTCGGCATACTCCTTGCGCACCACGGTCACGCCGGTGATAAGCTGGGTATCCGCGACCTTGTTCCATTCCTCGGTCAGGTCGAGGGCCACACGCAGGGTGTCGTCCTGCAGGCCGGCTGCAGTTACATAGGGCTGGGGCAGAACTGCAATGGCATCCTCGGTATTGGCCATCTGGGCCGTGACCTCGGTGGCCTCGCTGTAGTATTCAATGGTCACGTCCTTGTCCGGGTCGATGCCGTTGGCGTTCAGAAGATAGCGCAGCACGTACTCCGGCGTGGTGCCCTTGCCGGTGGACAGGATGGTACGGCCTGCAAGGTCTGCCATGGACTGGATCGTATCGCCGCCTTTTTCCACTACGTACAGCACGCCCAGCGTGTTGACGGCCACAGCCTGAATGCCGCCCTCCGTCTTCTGATACAGGGTGGCGGCCAGATTTGCCGGGATGGCAGCCATGTCCAGCTCGCCCTTCATCAGCAGCGGCACAATCTCATCGGCAGCGCCGTAAAGCTGCAGGTCGTAATCCATGGAAGCGGTGCCATCCTCTTCCATGCTCAGCAGGTTGACAAGGCCCATGGTGGTGGGGCCTTTCAGGCCGGCAATGCGCAGAGCATCGGTGGTGGACAGTTCCTTTGCTTCCTCACTGGAAGCGGCTTCCGAAGCAGCCTCGGGGACAGCTTCGCTGGAAGCTGCACTGGATGCAACAGAGCTGGATGCCGCACCGCCGCAGGCGGCAAGGCTCAGCACAAGGGCCAGAGCCAGCAGCATGGATGTCAGTTTTTTCATGCAGGGATTCCCTCTTTCCTCACAAGACCGCGCCGTTTTGTGCCTGAAAATTTTGCACAGAACCATGGGTCGGTCTTTTCATATTTTTTACAAGGCAAATTTGCAAAATCATTTGCTTTGCGGGTCTAAGTTTACTATAATAGAGTCAAAAATACCGTTGCGTGTGCAACGGAATTGCAGGAGGGCTGTGGGAAGCCGGATCTTTCCCACGGAATTGTGATGAAAAACTTTCTTCCGCTGTTATGCTCCACCTCTTTATTCAATGGTCTGACCCCTGAAGAGCTGCAGACCCTGCTGGCCCAGCTGGGTTCCGTTATGCGCAGCTACGGCAAAGGCGAAGCGCTTGTTCTGGCGGGCGAACCCAACCGCAGGGTGGGCATCGTGCTGTCCGGTGAGCTGGAAGCCTACCGTCCCGGGCCGCAGGGTGCGCGCATTCCCATCACCCACATGGAACCGGGCGGCGTGTTCGGCGATGTGCTGAGCGGTTCCAGTCTGGCAAGCCCGGTCACGGTGATGGCTTCGGTGCCCTGCGAGGTGCTGCTGATCCCCTACGAGCGGCTGCTGCTTTCGGATGGCAGTCCGGCGCACCAGCAGACATTGCGCAATCTGGTGCGCACCATCAGCGATAAATATTTTTCCCTCTCCCGCCGCATCGACCTGCTGGTGCTCAAAAGCCTGCGGGCCAAAGTGTGCGCCTATCTGCTCAGTGAAGCCGAGCGGGCTGGCAGCCTGACCTTCAGCATCCCGTTCTCCCGCATCCAGCTGGCAGATTACCTGAACTGCGACCGCAGCGCCCTCAGCCGCGAGCTGAGCCAGATGCAGCGGGACGGCCTGCTGGACACCTACAAAAGCAGCTTCAAGCTGCTGGAGCCTGAGGTACTGAAGCAAATGGTGCAGTGACCATTTGAATAGCCGCCGCGTGCGCTTTGGCTGTATTCAGCTTGAATTTTATTTTTATATTTGAGTTTTAGAAAAATCTACGGATTTTTCTAAAACTCTTTTCCACTGGAAGGCCGTAACCGTCAGCGGCATCATCTTGTTATTTTTAATATAGGAGTATTTTTAAATATGTCAAAACCGATTTTATGGATCGTGATCCCCTGCTACAACGAGGAGCAGGTGCTGCCCATTACAGCGCCCATGTTTCTGGAAAAGATCAGCGGCCTTGCCGCACAGGGCCTTGTGAGCGAGAAGAGCCGGGTGCTGTTCGTGAACGACGGCTCCAAAGACAAGACATGGGAACTGATCCAGAGTTTTGCCGCACAGGACGAGCACTACATCGGCATTTCCCAGAGCCGCAACCGCGGCCACCAGAACGCCGTGCTGGCAGGCTTGATGGAGGCACTGCACAGCGGCACCTGCGATGTTACCATTTCCATCGACTGCGATGGTCAGGACGACATCAACGCCATGGACGAGATGGTTAAAAAGTATCTGGACGGTGCCGAGGTGGTCTACGGCGTGCGCAGCCGCCGCGATACAGACACCTTCTTCAAGCGCTTCACCGCCGAGGGCTTTTACCATTTGATGAACGCTCTGGGCGCAGACATCGTGTTCAACCACGCAGACTACCGCCTCATCAGCACCCGTGTGCTGGAAAGCTTTGCCGACTACAGGGAAGTGAACATTTTCCTGCGCGGCATGGTGCCGCTGGTTGGCTTCAAGAGCGAGGTAGTCACCTATGAGCGCCACGAACGCCTTGCCGGTGAGAGCCACTATCCGCTGAGCAAGATGCTGGCCCTTGCCTTTGACGGCATCACCAGTCTTTCCAACAAGCCCATCCGCCTTATTACCGGATCTGGCATCTTTGTGAGCCTGATCAGCTTTATCGGAGTCATCTGGGCCATCATCGAAGCTGCCATGGGCAGCGTGGTGGCCGGCTGGGCCTCCACTATCTGCATCGTCTGCTTTGTGGGCGGCGTGCAGCTGGTGTGCTTAGGCGTGATCGGCGAGTATATCGGTAAAATTTATATGGAGACGAAAGCCCGCCCACGCTACATCATCAGCGAGCGCACCTGGGCACCCTACGAAAGGAAGTATCACGGATGAGCAAACAGAGCTGGCGGGGCAGCACCCTGCTGAACCCGGAACCGCCGGTATTGGTGTCCTGCGGCGGGCTGGAAAAGCCAAACCTCATCACCATCGGCTGGACGGGCACCATCTGCACCCAGCCCAGCATGGTGTCTATCAGCGTGCGGCCGGAGCGCTACAGCCACCACCTCATTCAGGAAGGCGGACAGTTTGCCATCAATCTGCCCACCGAAGCGCTGGTGCGTTCGGTGGACTGGTGCGGCGTGAAAAGCGGCCGCGATGTGGACAAGTTTGCCGCCATGCATCTGACCGCTGCCCCCGCCGCCAAGGTGGGCACAGTGCTGCTGGAAGAAAGCCCGGTCAATTTGGAGTGCAAGGTGACACAGGTCATCCCGCTGGGCAGCCACGATCTGTTTTTGGCTGAGTGCGTAGCCGTGGATGTGGACGAAAAGCTGCTGGACGAAAACGGCAAACTCTGCCTGAACAAGGCAAAGCTGATCGTCTACTCCCACGGGGACTATCTGGCACTGGGCCGCAAGCTGGGCAGCTTTGGCTACAGCGTGCGCAAAAAGAAAAAGCCGATTAAAAAGTAATTTTGCTGTAAATAAAGCGGCAGGGAGCGCAAAGTGATGCGCACTTCCCTGCCGCTTTTGTTATAGGCAAAAAGAAACACCCCCGAAGCGGTGAAACTTCGGGGGTGTTCCCGGTTAAAGGATGCCCTTGCTTTTCAGTATGCCGATGCCGACTACTGCGACAAGAGCGATAACGCATACAACGATGAACGCATCAATGTATTTCAGCGGAACTTTGGAGAAGTTCTCATAGAAATTCTCAAAGGCGTTCAGCTGGCTGCGGTCGGGACGGTCCGATTTCTGTTCAGTCCCTTCAGGGGTAGTCTGCGGGGTCTCGTTTTTGATTTCATCTGCCATAGCGGATTACTTCTTGGCCAGGTACTTGCGCAGGTCAAGGGCAACGGCGATGACGATGACAAGGCCCTGTGCAATGTAGGTGTAAGCGGGGTCGACGCCCAGGAACTGGAGGCAGATCTTCAGGACTTCAAAGACCAGAACACCGACCAGAACGCCGGAGACCTTGCCGACGCCGCCGTTGGTGGAAACGCCGCCGATGGTGCAGGCTGCGATAGCTTCCAGCTCATAGCCGTTGCCGGTGTTGGTGGAAGCACCGCCGGCCTTTGCGCCGACGAGGAAGCCACCGAGAGCATACATGCAGGAGGCCAGGATGTAGATGCGGATCAGGGACGCGGTGACGTTGACACCAGCAACCTGAGCGGCGTTCTCGTTGCCGCCGATGGCGTACATGTACTTGCCGTGACGGGTCTTATTGTACAGGAACCAGAAGAAGATGCCGACGATCAGTGCAAAGATGGCCAGGAACGGGATGGGGCCCAGCGTGCCGCTGGCAACGGTCAGGTAGCTCTGCTTGTAACCGCCCATGGGCTGGTTGTTGGTGATGACGGAGCACAGGCCGTAAACGATGGTCTGCATGCCCAGCGTAGCGATAAAAGGAGGAACCTTCAGGAATGCGATAATGCAGCCGTTGATGGCACCAAAGCAGGCCATGATTGCCATGACGATTAGCAGGGCCACGGGCCACGGAATATCGGGCAGCCAGGGCAGCATGCGGGCAGCGTAGTCAACGCTCTGCAGCAGCATGGCGGAGAAGCAGGCGGCCAGGCCGACCTGGCGGCCGGCGGACAGGTCGGTGCCCTTGGTAATCAGGCATCCCGAAACGCCGCAGGCGATGATGAAACGCGGGGCGACGTTCAGCAGCAGGTTTTGGCCGTTTTTCCTGGTAAAGAAGTTCTGGGTCGTGCAGCCGACGAAGAGGGCCAGCAAAATGATCAGAATAATGATCGCGTTATTGGACAGGAACTTTTTCAAGTCGAATTTTTTCTCCATTTTCAGATCTCCTCCTTATTCAAACTGGGTAGCCAGCGTCATAATGTTCTCCTGGTTCGCCTTATCACCGTCGATAAAGCCGGTGCAGCGGCCATCGCACATGACCATGATGCGGTCAGACATGCCGATCAGCTCGCTCATTTCGGAGGAAATCATGATGATGCTCTTGCCCTGTTTGGCCATCTCGGCAATGATGCAGTAAATTTCATACTTTGCACCGACGTCGATGCCGCGGGTCGGCTCGTCCATGATGAAAACATCGGGGTCGTTGGCCAGCCAGCGGGCGATCAGCACCTTCTGCTGGTTACCGCCGGACAGCGATTGAATCTGCGTTTTGGAGGATGGCGTCTTGATGGACAGCTTGGCGACATTATCCTGCACGAGCTTTTCAATCTTGCCGTCATCCAGCATGATACCGCCGATCAGATACTGATCCAGCGAAGCAATGGAAACGTTGTCTGCAATGGAAAGCACACCCAGGATGCCGGTAGCGCGGCGGTCCTCGGTCAGCATGGCGATGCCGTTTTTGATGGCATCCTGCGGCTGGTTGATGGTCAGTTCCTTGCCCTTATAGGTGATGGTGCCCGACGTGTGGCAGCGCAGACCGAACAGACCCTCCATCAGCTCGGTACGCTGGGCACCGACCAGACCGGCGACGCCCAGGATCTCGCCCTTGCGGACGTTGAAGTTGACGTGACGGAAGCTCTTGGGATTGATGGAGGTGAAGTCCTTGACTTCAAAGACGACCTCGCCAGGGATGTTCTCACGTGGCGGGTAGAGGTTGGAAAGCTCACGACCGACCATTTTGGTAATGATCATATCGGTGGTCAGTTCCTTGGCTTCCCAGGTGCCGATGTACTGACCGTCACGCATGATGGTAACTTCATCGCTGATGCGAAGAATTTCGTCCATCTTATGGCTGATATAGACGATAGAAACGCCCTTGGCACGCAGCTCATCGACGATGGTGAACAGCGCTTCGACCTCGGCTGCGGTCAGCGAGGAGGTGGGCTCGTCCAGGATCAGCACCTTGCAGTCAGCAGAGACGGCCTTGGCGATTTCGACCAGCTGCATCTGGGAAACACTCAGCGTGCCCAGCTTGGCGTGCGGGTCGTAGTTCAGGTGGACTTCCTTTAAAACCTTGGCCGCATCGGCGTACATTTTGTCGTGGTCGATGACGGTGACAGGTCCGAACTTCTTGGTGGGATAGCGCCCGACGTAGATATTCTCGCCGATGGAGCGCTCCGGGATAGGCTGCAGTTCCTGGTGCACCATTGCAATGCCGCGGTTCAGTGCATCCAGAGGTCCCTTGATCTGAACCTCCTGCCCCTCATAAATAACCTTGCCTTCGTCCATGTGGTAGATACCGAACATACACTTCATCAAGGTGGATTTGCCGGCGCCGTTCTCGCCCATCAGCGCATGGACGGTACCGGGCTTTAACTTCAACTGTGCGTGATTCAGTGCCTTGACGCCGGGGAACGCCTTGACGACATCACGCATTTCCAAACGGTATTCTGACAATTCGCTGGCCCCCTTTAACCTTTAAATCTTTTGTAACCATTTTCTGATAAAAAAGGGGTGCGTGCGCCTGTGCACACGCACCCCGGATTCCGGTTTTAAGTAAGCTGATTACTGGAAATCCTTGACGTTGTCAGGAGTGACCTTGACGTAGTCAACGTAGACACTCTGCTCACCAGCAGCGTAGGTCTTGCCGCCCAGCAGCTCCTCCATGGAAGCAACAGCCTGCGTAGCCTGGCCCTTAGCATCGTTCAGAACGGTACCGGTCATGTTGCCGTTAGCAACTTCGTTCTTGGCAGCGTCCAGAGCGTCGACACCAACGAGGTAGATGTCCTTGTTGACGGTACGGCCAGCAGCCTGAATGGCCTGCAGAGCGCCGATAGCCATGTCATCGTTGTTGCAGAAGACAACTTCGATCTGATCGCCGAACTTAGCGAGGTCGTTCTGGCAGATTTCCTGGCCCTTGTTGCGGTCCCAGTCACCACGCTGCAGGTCGAGCTGTTCAACTTCGACGCCGGCATCGGTCAGAGCCTTGACGGAGTACTCGGTACGCAGCTGAGCATCGATATTCTCGGGGTCGCCCTGAATCATGATGTAGGAAACCTTGCCGTCGCCGTTGATGTCGCCCTTGTTCTCAGTGTCGAGGATCAGCTCGCCCTGGAAGGTGCCGGACTGAGCAGCGTCGCAGCCAACGTAAACCAACTTGTCATAAGCGGACATCTGATCGGCGGTGGGCTCACGGTTGATCAGGACGGTGGGAACATCAGCATCCTTAACGGTGGAGATAATCTGGTCAGCAGCGGAGGTCATGACGGGGTTGATGATCAGAGCGTCGACACCCTGGGTGATGAAGGTGTTGATCTGCTCGTTCTGCTTGGCCTGATCGTTGTTGCCATCGACGATGGTAACTTCGTAACCCTTGCCTTCCAGAATCTCCTGCAGAGCATTACGGTAGGTGGTCATGAAAGCGTCATCGAACTTGTAGATGCAGACGCCGACCTTGCCGCCCTGAGTGGTCTCGGTAACGCTCTCAGCTGCGCTCTCGGCAGCGGAGGTAGCGGCCTCAGAAGTAGCCTCAGAGGAAGCGGGGGCGCTGGATGCGGAAGAACCGCAAGCGGCCAGAGAAACGGCCATGGTGCCTGCAACAGCGAGTGCGAGTAACTTTTTCATAATTGTTTTCTCCTTCTTTTTGCAGTGGATTTTTGTGGGTTGCCTGTAGAGGAGGCAGACCCTGTTGACAGTTATTATGTTACCTGATAGAAGATGAAAAAACAAGGAGAAATTTCACCGATAAAGATGTAATTTTTTCACCCTATTGGACGGTTTCTACATTTACGGACAATATGTTTTGTGCAGAATGCACAGCAAAAGTGACGAAAAAGTTATTGCTGTAATAAAATTGAAGAAAAAATATCCCGCAGAAACCTGCGGGATAGGATGAATTTATACGGTTATTCAAACGGGAAAACGGCTTTTTGGCCGTCGAGGGCGAAAATGTTACTGCGGTCAATGATGCGGGTGGCGGTTTCGGTCTCGCGGGTTACGTCGCTCCCCTGCCCGGCCAGCAGCTTGTAGGCACTCTCGACGCTGAAATAGCCCATGCCGTAGGTGTTCTGCACGACCATGGCATCTACCGCGCCGGTGTGCAGGGCATCCACTGTGGTGATGTTGGAGTCGAAGGCAACCATCCAGAGGTCATCCGCGCGGTTTAAATCGGAGACAGCCTGGGCCGCGCCAACGCTGACGGCCTCGTTAAAGGAGATTAGCACGTTGATTTCAGGGTGGCGGGCCAGCATGGTCAGCGTCTCGGCGCGGGCATTTTCCGGGGTGGCCACGCTGTAGACGGTGGCGGCAACCTCGGCACGGCCGCTGGCGGTAAGAGTGTCGATGACGCCCTCCTCCCGCTCCTGTGCATTGGGGCTGTTGACGTTGTAGTTGACCAGGCCGACGTGCAGCGGACCTTCGACGTTTTTTAGCGCTGACTTGGCGGCCATCTGCCCGGCACCGTAGTTATCGGCACCGACATAGGCAGAAACATTGCTGGAGTTGACCGCCGAATCCACCACGACGATGCGCACGCCTTTGTCGGCGGCGGCATCGATGGCGGCGGCATTCTGCTGGTAGTCTGACGCCGAGAAGATGATGGCCTGGGCACCCTCCTCGACGGCCTTTTCAATCAGGTCGTTCTGGGAGGAATAGTCCTCCTCACTCTCGGAGCCGGTGATGGTCAGATCCATGTTGTACTCAGTGGCGGCGGCCTCGGCCCCGGCAAAGACCGCACTCCAGAACTCGGTGCTGGTGGATTTGGCAATCATGGCGACATGGTAGCGGGTCGTGGTGGGCGCGGGG
>ENA-OPRS01001024-OPRS01001024.1-human-gut-metagenome-genome-assembly--contig:-NODE-1024-length-13805-cov-12.059524_pt1 | contig 13805 bp, 14 predicted proteins | sample MGYA00241795_ERZ501881 | MGnify/ENA primary metagenome ERZ501881 (study PRJEB25962, sample SAMEA2042440) | human gut metagenome | biome: human gut; feature: human-associated habitat; material: faeces... | reverse complement strand
TATTGTTAAAGTATAAAAATAAAGGAGGTCACAGGAATGAACAGAGTGACATTATGTGCAAGAACAACAAAGGAATTAGAATTAAAGACAACTGAAAATGGAAGAAAATATGTAAATTTTTCTCTTGCGATTGAACAGGCAAAAGATCGAACAGATTTTGTAAATTGTACTGCATGGGGAAAAACAGCAGAATTTATGTGCAATTACATGAAAGAAAAGGGTACTAGAATCCTTTGCGAAGGTCATCTTGTAGTTAATAAATATGAAAAAGATGGCGTAAAGCATCAGGTAATTGGAGTTGTAGCAGACAGAGTTGAGTTTGCAGATGGGAGAAAACAGTGATGAAAAAGGAAGATTTTAAAAAGATTTTGGCAAAACTTAATAATCCTGACACTGTATCTGAAGCTATTGTTGAGCTGAATGATGCAGCAGAGGATATATTTACGAACATTGATACCATGACAGAAGAGCTTAAAAATGCTAATTCCAGAGTTGGAGAATTGCGTGAAACATGTGGGAAACTTGCTATGCGTATCACTGGAACAGAAACAGAAACAGAAACAGAAAAGACTCCGGAAGAACTTGAACAGGAGTCAAAAGATTTCTTTATTAATATGGAGGTTTAATTATGGGAGTTTATGAACAGGCATGGGCAGGAAGTGCAGAAATGCGCTCTCTTGCTTCAAAAGAACAGGTTAAATTTTGGGAAGATAATCCAAAGCAGTTACTTACACAGCCGGATTTGGCTAAAAAGATTATGGGAATTATGCTTAGACTTACAATTACACCAGAAGTAATTCAGTCAAGAGCACATAATTTCCTTGAGGATGCAGGAATAATCAAAGAGATTTCTGAACCTATTGGAAGATATAAACAGCATATCCTTATGTCATTACCACAGGCTGCGGACCCACAGTTTTTAGATTTACAGAACAAAACTTCTGTAGACCAGCAGAAAATTTGGCTTACAGAGGATAAAGAATATTTTCAGAATCTTGTTAATATTGCAATTCAGATTCCTCTTACTATTACAGAGACTGAATACAGACAGGCATTTGCAACCGCTGAAGCTATGCAACAGGTTTTAGCAGCAAAGAGAAATGGTATTTTAACAGCATACAGATTAAACATGCTGTACAATGAAATGGATGCAATTCACAAGGTACTTACAGCACCGCAGCCGGCTTTAAAGACAAGTCAGACAATTAAACTTACAAGTGAGTTTACTGATTATGAATTTACAGAAGCAGCATACAAAGAAATGTTAAAAGTTATTTCTGCTATGAAATTTAACTTTACGCATTACTTTACAGGTAAGTATAATCAGGCAGGATTTCCTACAATGAAAGATTCTGATGGTTTAGTTATGCTTGTAAGACCAGAGTTCAAAAGAAATATCGGTATTGACCTGTTATATTCTGCATTTAACAAGGATGAATTAGGTGCAGATATTAAGATGGTAGAAGTTCCAAACTTTGGAGGTCTGGCAGGATTTACTCCGACATACAATGATAATGGACAGCAGACAACAGCTCCGGCTGAGACTGACACCATTACAGACCCACATAAGGATGTTTTGGCAATTATTACAACTAATAACTATTTTGTTAAAAACACTATTTCACCTTTTGCTATTGAGAGTGCTCCATACAATGCCAGAGGAAAATACATTTCTATGTATGGTAACTATTTGGGAGGCATTACAGCAATTGGTTATGAACCTTTTATCGTAATTAAAAAAGAAAGCGACAGAGTGAGGTAAAAACTATGAGAGTTCGTTGTGTATGTTATAAAAATACAGGATTTAATAAGACAGACATACCTGACTCTCCAGCGTTATTAGAGAAATGTGAAAAAATAACAATTACAGATGGTATTTTCAAGAGGCAGGACAAATATCTTGCCTCTGTGAAATTACCCTTGACATGGGAGCAGGTGCAGAACGTAGATTATGTATGTGTTGACAACACTTATTATTGGGTTAACAGCATAACTATGAAAAGTGAGCATACTGCTTTTTTATCTATTACAGAAGATGCTCTTACAACGCTTGGGGGTCCAGCAGGGCTTACTTGGACCGGATGGTGTACAAGAAGGTGCGTTACTGATGATACCCTGTTTTCAAACAATATAGAAGAACCATTTAAGACACATCAAGAATGGGTTATTTCTGCAACAGTTACAATAGGTGGAGAAGAAATGGCAACAACACTTAATCTTGTTGGAAGTACAATAGAGTTGGCAGGAAGTAATTCTCTTTCAAATACTAAACAGGCAACAACCTATTCAGATGAAACAACTGGAAATACTGTTGTTGTTCCTAGAACAACACCTACAAGAAAGACAAAAAGTTGTTTTTATCTTGCAGAAGATTTAGGACTTGATTATAGAGAAGCCTTATATATACCTGCTGTCAACTTTTATGACGGAGATAATGATGAAGTTAGAGAAAGTATTGCCGAAGCCAGAAGTCTTGGTGCTGATAGTAGCATCATTTATTCATACATGGTTCCAATGTGTTATATTGGTGGTGATACATCAGAGGGAGGCTTTCTAAATAACATAAAAGGTGTTTTCAGATCAGTTGACACAAAGATACCTTTTATATGGGATGACAGTGTTAAAAATAAAAAATGCTTTTCAAAGCAATTTTATAAATTCTGTCTTATGAGTGTATCTTCTGGTGCATCAGAGATATATGGCAGTTCCGAAATTTATGCAAATACAGATACTGCAATATTTGCTTATTTCAGTGACCCTTCTCCAGAGGGAAGACCTTATTATAGGCCTAGAGCATATGAGGGAAATTATGCTAACTGGTTTTTGAAAAGTGTTGCCGGAAGTAGCTGGCAAAATGCTCCAATTGCTTATGAGAGTAAATCAGGAATAAGTATAGATATTGCAAATATGTCTATGTCTCATAATTTACAGGCACAGAATTTACAAATGACACAGGCTGCCGGATGGGAGAACATTGCTATACGAGAATCGACTAGAATGGCAGGAGCAATCGGGGCTGCTGTTATAAATCCATTCATATCATTACCGTCATTAGCAACAGAAGCTGCAGGGGTTGCAGGTGAAGCTCTTACACAGGGTGTAAACAATGTACTTCAGCAGGAGTTACAAAGAAGTGAACAGCAACAGCAGACAAATTCTTTGAATCTGACAGCAGTAACACAACCTGTACAGTTATCATTTCCAATGACACCATCATTGCAGAACTACACAAGAAATGGTGCAATTGTATTTGCACAACACATTTCCAGCAGTGACATTAAACGGTTAGATAATTTTCTTACGGCTTTTGGATATGCTGTAAATGAACCGTTAACTGGAGGTTGCTTTACTGGTAGGAAAAATTTTAATTATGTACAGGGCGTTGGAGACATTATTTCTAAAACAGAGGATATTAATACAAGGCAGGCTGCAGCAAGTCAGGTTGCAAATGGCGTAAGAGTTTGGCACGTAATACCATCCGCAGCAGCTTTATATGACAATCCTATAGGAGGTTAATATGTATTTTAATATTGGTAATATGCTAGAAGGAGATATAAATTGTAAAAAGTGGCAGAAGGTACAAAACTCAAATGTTGAGTTATTGTGTTTTTACTTATTAATGAATGAGGCTCTCGAACAGTTTGAATGGGGTGGAGATATTCCTGAAACTTGTGATATGAGGTTCTTTGAGTTAGGGTTACTTACCAGAGGCATTCATTGTTTCTATGATGATAAAAATATGGGTATGATTTCTCCAATGTGTGGAATCGGTGGAATGCTTAATATGTATATGTACCCCACAAATTTATTTATAACAACATATGGAACAACCTCTGATGCTTTAAAGCTAAATGGAAAAATGATTTCATGTTATGCACCGGGTTCTCCTGTTGAAGATTCAGAAGGTGTAATGTGCCGGGATAATGATATGTATATCCCATATATACTTTATATATTTCAGTATGCTCATTCCTTAGCTGATTGCTTATCTTCTATTATGACAGCAGCAAAGTTATTAAAACTACCATGGATTTTAAAATGTCCTGAACCACTCAAGACAACTGTCAAGAATTTATTAAATTCTATTGATGACAATGATGTTGCAATTATTGCATCCATGGATAACTTACAGCTTGAAAAGGTTGAAATATTTAATACGAATGCAAATCCAGAAATTCTAAAATCCTTATGGAATCATTTTGATAAGACCTTCAATCAGTTTAAAGCTCTGATGGGAATTCAAAATCAGCAACAGATAGATAAGGAAGAGAGACTTCTGGTAGGTGAGTTACAGGCAGGCAATGAATCTACTTGCATTATGGCCGATATGAGACTTAGATGCAGAAAGATGTTTTGTGAAGATGTTAAAAAAGTTTTTGGAATAAATATCAATGTAAAACTTAGACATAAACATACACAGAAGTTAGCGGGAGGTGAAAATGATGTTATTTCTGGAGGAACCAATGACACTGAATGAGTTGTTTAAAACTGAAGGACACAGTTATGCATGGTTATGGGGTTTTGAAAATGAAATACCTGATGAAGTACAAAAACAATTGACAGACTGGTTTTTATACAGAAGACTTTGCGATCAGGATGCAGAAATTTTTAAGCATTATTTTAAAAGATATATTTTATTATATCAGGGAAGATTTGTTAAGTTATTCCAGGCAGAGGCAACAGAATTTGATCCTTTCATTGCTGATTATGTTAAGACTGTTACTCTAAGCACCACTAACACAAAAAACAACACCAATATTACAGCAAATGATTCTGTTACAAAGGATGGAAAGAGTACTAATAATTCCACAATGACAAGTACCGGAAGCAGAACAGCAGAAAACAGTTCTACCGGAAATGTTACTGATAGTGGTAGTGATATAACAACAAATAAAGATACTGTAACAAATACAGAAAATAATACTAAAGTATCAGATAATACAAAAACTGTAAAAACAACTAATACAGGAACAGTAAATGAAACAGACTCAATGTCAACAGACGTTACTGATTCTGGAACAGATTCAACAGTGAATGATGTAACAAAGAACTATCCTAATAAAGAGATTACAAATTTAAAATGGGGACAGGAAAATCACCAGCACACTTTGGACAAGACTACAGAGCAGAGTGGAAAGATGAGTGTAAAACATAGCTTTGATGATCGTTCTACTACAACTACCCGTAAGGCAGGACAGACAGAGACAACAGTAAATGTTGGAACCAGTGGCCAGGTATTATCAGACCAGCCAGAAATTGACAGTACTGCAATCAATAATTCTTTCTTATCTGCCGGCAGTAGTGGAGGAGGTGCATCCCCATCTCTTACATATGCATCCCAGGCACAGTTTAACAGTACAGGAAACAATGGTAGTGTTGTACATGGAGGAACTGATACAGATACTGTTATAGAGGGTGGGAGTGAAACAACAGAAACACAGTATGGAGATATTCTTCCATTGTCAACCAATGAAAGTGTTACAAATGATAATACAAAAATTATTTATGGTGACCCTGATTTACAGACAGAGTTTGGTGCACTTAATGATGTAACCCGAGAGCATTATGAAGCTGCTGAAACAGAAAAAACAGAAAATACTTTAACACATGGTAAGAAACAGGTAACAGATTCAAGTAATGAGAAAACTGTCACAAACGATTTAGTAACATCAACAGAAGATAAGGGAAAAAATACTGATACTACAACAGTAAGTGCTACAACAGAGAATACAGGAAATAATACAATAACATATGGTAAAACAACAAATAATACAAATAGTCAAACAGAGACATCCTCTGACACAAATGAAACTGTAGCAAACAATGATATTACAACTAATAACACAGAGAGCAGGACCAATGAAAGCAATACAACAGCCTCTGGAAATATTGATACTAATAATACAGTAGAATCTTTTGGAAGAACAAATAAGACTCCACAGGAAATACTGGATAGATATTACACCTTTGTTTATAACTCAAGGTCAGTACAGTGGCTGATTGATAAAATGTCAATTTGTTTTTATGGATTATTTTAAGGAGGTAATAATATGAATAGTTTTGTCCCAACAGGATATGTACTTGAAACACCACTTAACTTATGGGCGGGGGTTGATGAAATTGAAAATGAGTTTATTGTCAAAAATCCAATGTCAGCACAGGTAATCATGGCAACAGGGTATGACGCTGTTACAGTTAGTGCAGGAGTCCTTGCAGTTCCTTTGATGAAAACTGGTGACGTTCGACTTGGTATCATTGGAAATTACATGGAAGAGTATGTAGCAGGAAAATACTATGAAGCTGTAATTTATGCCTATGCAAAAGGATCCTCTTCTGGAATGGGTATTTATTATGAAGAAGATAATTTAAAGGTCTTTTGGGGAAATAACCCTAAGGGGTATGTAATTTACAATTGTGATGAAAAAACTGCTTTATATGCAACCAAAGAATATGGTGAATGCTATGACGTAGAACCTTCTGGAGGGTGGCTCATTTATACAAGACCTACTTTAAATAATACAGCAAAAAATATCATCACCCTTTCATGGAAGACAGCCTATGCAATTGAACACTCTGCATCCGCAGACCTTTCAGAGGTAAAAAGGGAAATTGCTAAATTACAGAAAGAAGTTTCAGAAAATACAGAGGATATTACTGGAATCAATGAAGCCCTTGTTGCAATGAATGAAAGAATCGCAGAAATAGAAAGGATGCCTGGTCCGCAGGGACCAAAGGGTGATACTGGTCCGCAGGGACCTATTGGAGAAACCGGTCCTGCCGGTCCTAAAGGTGATACTGGTCCTGCTGGTCCACAGGGTGAACCCGGACCTGCTGGTGAGACAGGTCCGCAGGGACCAAAGGGTGATCCCGGTCCCGCTGGACCACAGGGGCCTGTCGGTGAGACAGGTGCAACCGGACCGGCTGGTGAACAGGGACCAAAAGGTGATCCCGGTCCGCAGGGACCAGCGGGTGCTGGTGTTCCTGCTGGTGGCACCGCAGAATGTGTGTTAATGAAAAACAGCGATATGGATTTTGATACAAAATGGTCAGAGGTTCCACTGACTGACTTATTATCAAAAAATATTTCAAGGTTTTTAAAAGTTTTAAACGGAAGTTCTTTTTCTAACGATACTCCGAGGTCTACTGCAAGGCTTACTTTGGACCGTTTATATGACAATCCATCAGTTGACAGTTTTGCATGCATCTATGGAATTTTTTATGGAAGTTCAGATGCTTCATTATCACATAAATGCTATTCCTTTGGTGGACAGTGGACAATTCCTTTAAAAAATGGCGCTTATAACCTTCCTGTTTGCTGTAATGAAAATGTCTTTACAGATGAAGAACTTTTAGTAAAACACGGATTATTTGTAAGAGTGCTTGTTTCAACAAATACCAATAGCAATGGTGAAGAAAAAACTGCAATACAGATTAGTCCTATAATTTCTGCAGACACCTCTCGTGTTGCATATTTTTTAAATGTATCAATGGGAGCATATATTTTTGGTGGTGAAGACGTATGATTAAGACTGGTTACTGGGTAAGTGGCAGCAGGGATAAAATCCCTGCTGTACAACCCTCAAAAAATAACACTTGTAATTTAAACAATAATTATATTGTTAATTCAGAGGACAAGATTGACATAACTTTATCTGATAAAGAGGATTGCTTTTGGTTAAATACAAAAGATGAAAAACCATATGGAAAAAGATATGGTTGTCCTAAGGCATCTGTTTACTATGGAAATGTTCCAGATACTTTTGTACATGAAGTTCAACATGGTCTTTTGACATACAAGTATATTTCTTTGAAAGATCATATCTATAGATATATTAATATTCCTATAGAAGCTGAAAATGATTATTTTAATTACAGCAGTAATTTTGACTTTGTATTTTCAAATAATAGTAGAGCTGTTTTATTTCCAAGAAAAATTATGAATAAAACAGATATATATTCTTCTGATGAACATTTAAAACTAATTAAGGAAGTTATTAGAACCGGTGTTACAAATAATAAATTCAAAGCTTTACTGGTTGATTATCCTTCTGATGCTTCATATCTATGTCCTAAAAGTCAGCTTAATGAAAATCTTATAAGTAAAGACTTTGTAAACACAAGACAGCCTAGAAGGTATATTAATACAAACAAAAAGATTCATAACACTGGTGATAAAAAAGAAAATAAAATAACAATAAAGGGTTCTTGTCCAGCTTTGTTTGATAATGAAGATTATGGAAGTACCAGAAACTATCCAGAAAATAATATATGTTATGTTGAACTTATGAGTGCGCTTACACCTACAAATATAAGAGATAATATATTTGATTTTGGTGTACATCTTTATGGATTAATACAAGGTGGTTCTGTTTCACCTGATTCTTATGGTCCAGTTAATGTAATACCGGGAAAGCATTTAGAAAATCACATTCATGGTTCGACAATTATGATTGACTATGATGAAAACTATTGTTATTATATACTTGTAGACATATTTTTTATATTGTGAGGTGATAAAATGAAAAATGATATTTTTTGTGTTATTGGAATAACTGGTTCTGTATTGACAGGACTAATAGGTGGATGGGATTCTGCTGTACAGACTCTTCTTATGTTTATGTTCATTGACCTTGTTTTAGGTGTTATCTCTGCACTTGTTTTTAAAAGAGGAAAAAGAGGTGAAATGACATTAAGTTCTGATGTTATGATTAAGGGCATATTTAAGAAGTTTGCAGAATTAGTGGTTGTCATCATAGGATGCAGACTTGATATTCTGTTGAATGTAAATTATGTCAGGGATTGTTCTGTAATTATTCTATGTTGCAATGAACTTTTATCTATTGTTGAACTTTTAGGAATAATCGGTGTACCAATGCCTGATATTATCATTAAGTCAATTGATATATTAAAAGAAAGGGGTAATCACAATGGCAGCGAATAAAGTTATGAAACTTGCTATATCAAGAGAAGGTAAAAATCAGTATACTAATTCAGAAAAAAGAGAAAATGTTTTTTCCGGTTACAGTGACTGTTCTTCACTGTACTGGAAATGTTATGAAAAAGCCTATGGTCTGTATATAGGTTCATGGACAGGGCAGCAGGTTCAGCATGGCTGGCAGATTAAATGTTGGAATGGTAAAAAGTCTCTTACGTTAAAAGATTATGAAGGTCTTGAGCCCGGTGATCTCATTTTCTTCGGTTCTGGGGATGCTGTCCATGTTGAGGGATATGTTGGTATGATTAATGGAGTACCAATGTTATTTGGACATGGAAGTGGTACACCTCATTACAACAATGGTTTAACTTATACACATAAAGCCGGATTCTATCAGGCAAGAAGATATTATGTTGAGAAATCTTCTGTATCGTCTGATGATCCTTCACCGTTGAATAAGATTACTTTACCAACTTTAAAGAGAGGTTCAACTGGAAAAGCAGTTGTTCTATTACAGGCTTGTCTTAATATGTACAATTATGGACTTGATGTTGACGGTGAGTTTGGTAATGCGACCGAAGATTCTGTCAGAACTTTTCAGAGAATAAGAAAGATAACAGAAACAGGTAATTGTGACAAAGCTACTTGGAAAAAGATTTTGACTCCTATGAGGTGATAATATGAATAGTAAATTTTATGACGGCACTAGATTAAGGTCAAAATTAGATTTAGATGGTAAACGCCCGGAAATGTTTTTAGTATCAGGAAACAGAACAGCAGGTAAGACTTTTGATTTTAAAAAGTTTGCCATAGGTGAATTTAAAAAAGGCAATGGTAAATTTGTTATATTGTACAGATTTATTAATCAGTGCAAGGGTGCAGCCGAAAACTTTTTTCGTGATTTAGAGCAGACTGTTTATCCTGGAGAGATTATGACAGAAAAGGCTATAGCAGGAGGGTATTTCTATGAACTTTTCTTAAATGGTGAGAGTTGTGGTTATTCTATAGCTATAAATGCTGCATCAAAGATTAAAGAAAAATCTGTAATATTTTCAGATGCAAACAGAATACTTTTTGATGAATTTCAGGCAGAGGATGGAAGATACTGTACTGATGAAATAAATAAATTTATTTCCATTCATACTTCCATAGCCAGAGGGCAAGGACAGCAACACAGATATGTACCTGTTTATATGACCTCTAACAATGTCACTATATTAAATCCTTATTATGAGGCCTTGGGTATAGGATATAGACTACAGCATAATACAAAATTTCTAAGAGGTCATGGATGGGTGTTTGAAAACTGCTGGAATGAAAATGCTGCAAATGCTCTTGCTAATTCTGGTATAGGTAGGGCTTTTGCAAATACTGCATATATGCAATATGCCCGTGAAAATACTTATCTTAATGATAGCAAGAACTTTATCGAAAAAATGACAGGAAGAAACAGATATATCTGTTCTGTATACTGGAATAACTACTGCTATGCTATAAGAGAATTTCCTGACACTGGCATTATATATTGTGATGACAGAGGAGATGAAATGTTCTACATGAAATTCTCTCTCTTGACAGAAGACCACGAACCTGATAGAATATTGTTAAGGCCAAATAATGTTATGATCTCTGACTTAAGGCAGAAGTTCCAATATGGTATGTTTCGTTTTAAGAACTTACAGTGTAAAAGAATGATATTACATCTTCTGTCATGGGACACAATAAAATAGTTAGACGCAGCATCTTTTCAACTTTTCCCCTTTCCTGATGGATTCCGTGACTGGACAGGAAAAAGTGCATTACTTATCCATTTTGCGTTATGTTGAATATGCTGTTAGTCATAAAATAGAGGGAAGAAACTTCCCTCTATTTATTTATTAGTTTTTTATCCTTTTCGATAATTACTGTACCACCAGCTATAATCTTTGCCTGTTTGCATCCACTCTTTACAACAAATTGTTCATCAGAATAATGCTCTATGTTTTCAGCTATATATTTTTTACCCTCTGGTGATACACCGGCGCATGTTATTTTCCATTCATATTTTCCTTCTTTGTTTTTTGTATATTCTGCGTATCTCTTAGGACCAATAAATATTCCTTTTGTTGGCTCTGCCTCTAAATCCCAGTGTCCCAATTTTGTATGATGTACTGGTATCAATTCTTCCCAGTTTTCAGGTAATCTGTCTGCAAGTAAATGCATGGAATCTGTATCAGAATAACAGAAAGCATCATAGCTTTTTGCCTTTTGCGCTGCATTAATTGTAAATGCCCTTGCATAACTGGTTATTGCTGCTCCAATTCCAACATGGTAAATTTTCTTGTCAAACTTTTTAACTGTATTGAACTTTAATACTCCATTTTCATCAAGATATGGATTCTTGTAAGAACTGTCTGGTGATGTTGAAAATTTTCCATATGAATTATTCATAACCAGTTTTGCAATTAATCTTTGTGCCATATTATCTCTGCAGTTTTCTTTCATTTCTACGTATGGTCTTAAGAAATTATCAAATATTCCACGCTCTGCTCTAAACCTTGCACCATCAATATATTCAAGTTCAAATATATTGTAATGCTCTTTAAATATTGCAAGGTCAACTTCGGAAAGATATAATTCTGGTTTTACGTCAATGTATTCTGAATCTACTTTTACTATAGAACTTGTTGCGTATTCTCTGCAGTTGAAATTTATGTTTCCATGTATCTGTATTGTCGGAAGCATTCCTTTCTTTAATTGAAATGATGCCCTGATATGATAGAATGAATAACAGTTATCATCATTGAAAATATCACTTCCATCACCTTTGAAAAGTCTAGGATAACCAATAGGAAATTTATTCTTTGAAATATAATAAAGCATCATTGAAGGATACAAACTATTTACATCATAAACTTTTATGTTATTGTGAAATTTTCTACAGTTATCAGGCTCGCAATAGACAAAAGCACCTTTATAGAATTTTCTCAAATAGTTGTCAAAAGTTCCTTCTACCCAGTCATATCTTTTTGGAATCTTTACTGACATATCAGGGATATATTCTTTATATTGTCTAGGGTCAACAAAAGATGTTCTGAAACCATTAATAGCGCATGACCCAATTGTTTCCCTGTCAAGTCCATTTGCATACATAATCTGCAGACATTCTCTTACAACATAAATATCATTTAAAATATAGTCCTCTTCTTCCTTTGTTATAGTTTCTCCTGCACCATTATGTAAAGTATAATCAATACTTAACTTGTGGTGCTTAATTGGAAAACCTTCCTTGGGGTCACCCATTTTTGCAACACTCATAGGAATCAGCTTATATGTGTCCCAAAAATGAACCATTCCATTTCCAAGATTGACATCTATACTGTACCACTGACCATCTGATGAAATCAATGTTGAAAAGGTTTTCTCTGCAATATCATATCTTCTCTTTCCAGATGGCTCTGTATATTCATATCCATTATTCAACAGCCATGTTACAATAAAACTTCCATCAAATTTCAGATTGTGAAATCCAATTTTTGCCAACCCCAAATTTTTTACATAATCCATAAACTTCTCCATGGAATTAAAAACCTTGGAATCTCCAGAGTCTAATTCACAGATAGCAGCTGCCCATACCTCTGTTTTTGAATCTTCTTTGATTTCATCAATTGTAGTTGTTTCAAAGTCTGCAACATATTCTCTAAAATCTTTCTTTCTTTTTCTCATCCTATAAATTTCCCCCATACTTCAAAAAATTCCTCTGGTCCTTTTTCATAATATTCTTTATTAATAAAGGTTTCAGCCTCTTCATAAAAATCATATACGTCTTTTCCAACATAATCATACAGAGCTTTTCCCTCTCCTTCATTTGCATAATTGAAGGAAAAACCATCACTGCTATACACAAAACTTGGTAATAAATTCATAAAAGTTAATTTTTCTTCATATAAAAACTTATATGGATATTTTTCTTCCCTTTCAGCTTTTTCAATTGCCAGTTCAATTGTATTAACTAAATTTGCTCTGGCCATATCACCAACACAAGGCCACTCATATGAATTGCTAACGAAATCCATAAATCTTTTAATTAACTTCTTACATCTTCGGTTCTTTTCTTTGGCAGGTAACCTCTCTAAGTCAGTAATTACATTGACTGTTACATTCTTTTTTCTTTTTAATTCCTGATATTCATAACCGCTTATCATTAGTGGTTCCTCATATTCATCCATTATTAAAAAGTTTGCTTTTGAAATAAGCCATGTTGGTCTTGATGCTACTTCCATTCTTCTTTTAAATGAAGTTCCCTCTTTAAATTCGTTTTTGATTAAATCATCTAAGGACTCTTTAAAACGTCCACCGGACTCTACAATTCTTTTATATTTTGCTTTTAAGTTAGAGTAGAGTCTCTGTGACTCTACTCCATATCTTCTAAGTTCTTTCTTTGTCATAATTATTCCTCACTTTCACAAGCATTTTTTACACTTTCATAAATCTCTTTTACATCAGGGATTCCATCTTTCTGAAATACTGCAACGTTAATTGCTTCAAGTTCTCTTTTGTTAAACAGATTCAAAATCCCAATGTCTGTTAATACATTGATACTCTTGCAAATCTCAACGATTGCTCCTGCAATAAATACAATATCATCTCTCATTTCAAAGTATTCAATGATGCTTTCGAGAATAAAAACTTTATCATCATAAGCATTTTCAAACTCTTTTGAAGGCCAATCTTCATCCAGAATATAGACAGGTTTTGTCAGTTCTCTTTCAAACAAAATGTCTACTTCTTTCATTGTTCTGCTGTTTAATGTAATTCCTTCAATAATTTTTCTTGCTTCTGCTCTCTTCATGATTAATACCTCTCTTTTCTTTTTTCTTTATTATACCAC
>ENA-OPRS01001013-OPRS01001013.1-human-gut-metagenome-genome-assembly--contig:-NODE-1013-length-13971-cov-6.174404_pt1 | contig 13971 bp, 9 predicted proteins | sample MGYA00241795_ERZ501881 | MGnify/ENA primary metagenome ERZ501881 (study PRJEB25962, sample SAMEA2042440) | human gut metagenome | biome: human gut; feature: human-associated habitat; material: faeces... | reverse complement strand
GAAGCGAAACAAAGACAAAGAACGATAAGGAGGACAAAGCAATGAAGGAAAAATTTACTTTTCAGCAAAAGACAAAGCTTCTGACGAAACTGTTTGACGCAGGCTGCAATACCGAAAAGAAATTGCAGCAGCTTGATATGGAGAGCATTTTGAAAATTCCGGGTATCACTATTCCGGATATGAGCCTGATTATCGAGCTTCAGAAGCAGACCAAAGCCAATAAGCTGTTCTCTTATTTGGGAGGTGGCACTGATGAGCAGGCAGGAACAGAATGACCGTCATATCATTTGGAGCGACATTAGCCTTGACCTTGATGATTGGCGAGAGTCTTTGGAGGAACTGTATCCCGGATATTCCGATGATGAGCTTTACGACATTATGGTAAAATCAAATGCCGAAAACCTATATGATGAACGAGTAAATCTCAATATTCAGCTTTCACAGCCGATTATCGTAATCGGCGACCTCGGCAGATGGAACGGCAGAGTGTCGGGCTACAAGATGATTGATTCCGGCAACATTAAGGACTGCCTTTATTCCGATACCGATTACACCGAATGGTATGTGGATAAGTACGGCGACCTTCGAGCCGATGCCGTTCATCACGACGGAACAAACCATTATCTATACCGTGTATTCAAAGACGGTGTTACCGATATGCAGATTGAAAATCTGCAAGATAAAATCTACAACGGAAAAGCTACAAGAGCCGACATCACACGAGTTACCAAAAGGCTCGGCGATGACATTGCCGGGGTATATGGCTTTTCTATTCCAAAGCAAAGACAACCAAACGAACAAGCGAGGTGATGAAAATGGATTACAGAGTATTGACCGAAGCAGAGCGTAAATACACCTTCAGCCAAAGTCAGCAGCTCTCTATGCAGACCGGTCTTATCGGATATTTGAGAGCCGACTTCGGTTCTAACGGGAACGAGTTTTGGACGACTTGGAACGATTTCAGAAAGGACTTAAAGACAGACGATTTCAAAAAGGAATTTGACTTGGTGATAAACTCCTACCGTTTCGGGGATGGCGAGTTTTTAAGCGGCAGAAGCACTATGTCAAAATTCTGCTATGAACACCCCGAAAGCAGCTACGAAGATGACCGCAATCATTACGGCGTCCGTGTTGATACCGAGCGATATTCCTACCTTATGCGTTTAAATCCCAACCGTGGAGAGTACAATCTGTACTGCTATTGCTATCAGAAAGAGTGGCTGAACAACCACTTGAAAAATGCCGAGCGTGGTATCCGATTTATCGACCCGCACTATCAGGAGCAGTTTCGCATTGCGGACGGAGAGAAAATCTCAATTAAGCTCGGCGACGGCAAAACAATGGAGAGGACTTGCAGATATATTGATGACTACCATTTGGAGGTCGGCACAAATCTCTACCATATCTGCGAATTTGCCGAGCTTTGCGAGAGAAACGGTCATACCGTAGAACCAGCCGCAAAAGAAAACACGAAATCCGCAAAGGACAAAGAAAAAACACGATAAGGAGGTGCGGACGAGGTGGCAAGGAAATTTGACCTGATTTCGGAGCTATACGAAAGAACCTGTTTTGCAGTTACAGACAATCCGGTAAACTGGCAATCGTTTCTGAAAACAGCAGGCAGGAATTTCAGGCTCCGATTTGATGAACAGCTTCTCATTTATGCCCAAAGACCCGATGCAACAGCCGTGCTTGAAATCGAACGATGGAACGGTACTTTCGGTCGTTGGGTAAACCGAGGAGCAAAGGGTATTGCCGTATTTGAGGACGCAGACAGAAGCCGTCAAAGGCTGATTCATTACTTTGATATATCGGACACCCACGAAAGCCGACATTCCCGCACTGTTCCTATTTGGGAGATGAGACCCGATTATGAAGCAGAGGTTATCGAAACGCTTGAAAACACTTTCGGTGCGGTAAACGATACAACGAGTATTGAAAATGTCGTCAAAGAGAGCATTGCCAATGCCGTCGAGGACAACATCGCAGACTATATCTCCGACTTTATGAGTTTGGGTGCAGGAAGCGATATTGAGTATTTGTCTGCCGACGAAGCAAATGCCTTGTATTTGGAGCTTGTCAGAAACAGCGTATCATATATGGTTATGGCACGATTGGGACTGGACGCAGACAAGGTTTATTCTCCCGATGACTTTGCCGGGATTTCAAGCTTCAATTCACAGGAAGTTCTCAATGCGGTGGGTATTGCTACAAGCGACATTGCTGAAATGGCGTTGCTTCCTGTCAGCAGAACAATCAGCACGCTCAGTAAGGAAAATCGCATAATTGATGAACAGGGGCAATCCGAATACAATAAAGACATCAAAGACGAAAGGAGTCAAAGCGATGAGCGAAATCACATACACGATGGTGGGAGACTACAATCTTCCGAACCTGAAATTGCCGGAGCAGACGGAAGTGACTCTCGGCAGATGGTCGCAGATGAGGAGAACTTATCTGAAGGAACATCACAAAATCCTGTACTACAATCTTCTGACGAAAGGGATTATGAACAGTCACTTGGCGGAGGTTCAGCAGAGAGCGAGCGAACTGGAGGAAACTCTCGTAAAGCAGATGGCAGAGAAAGCGGGACTGACCGAGCAGATGAAAGCGGAAGATATGATGAAATGGGTTCGCCTGATGAACAACATCAGGAACTCGGCACAGGAAATCGTGAAGAATCAGGTAATATTCGCTTAGAGTATTACGACAGAAACCACGAGGACAAGAGCCTGCCGTTTTTCGGTGGCGATGATACTATCCGAGAAATACTCGGCACTACCCCGCATTTGTCCGCTTCAAAGGAAGAAATCAAAGACTTCTATGAGAGAAATACGGATAATGCGACCCGTACTGAATATATAAAGGGTATTTTCAACAACGATTACACCCAGCTTACCTTAAACGACGGCAGACTTGTGGGCTACAAAACATTTCAGAATGTCCTCCACTTGTGGGAGGGCAAATACGAAAACAGAACCGCTCAGAGCTTCTATGACTGGGGCGTTATCGCACAGCATTTTGAAGCAATGAGACTTTTGGGAGAATTGACCGATACAATGAAACCGCTTCCGTCTATGGACGGTCAGTTGACTCTCATAATGAGCAATCAGGCAGAGGAACAAAAAACCTCTGCCTTTACTTTTTCTCAGGAAGTCATAGACGCTGTATTGACCCGTGGAAGCGGAGTTTCCGAGGGTAAAATGCGTATCTATGAGCAGTTTGAAAAGAGCCTTTCCGCAAAGGAAAACGCCGACTTCTTGAAAAACGAATACGGTTGGGGCGGCTCTTACCCTGTCATCATCGGTGCAGGCATTGACGAACAGCACGACGGAAAAGGTATCACAATTTCAAAAGGTATCGGAAGCGACAAGCCGCACATTACGCTTTCTTGGTCTCAGGTTGAAAAGCGTATCGGAGACCTTATCCGTATGGACAGATACTTAAATCCAAAGGAAAAAGAAAAGTACCCGGAATGGCTTGAAAAGCAGGAAGAACGGCGAGCCAAGCTTGCAGAGCAGAGAAAAAACCGAGAGATACTCTCTACCGCACCGCCTGAGCCTGAAAACAAAGAGGAAGAACCGGAAGCACAGTATGAATATCATCTCGGCGACAGCGTGTATATTGGGGCTTCTCAGTATGAGATTTTATCCTTTGACGAAAACCGTGTAATGCTCTATGACTTTGATATGCCCCTATTCAACAAGGAGCTTTCAAGGGAAGAATTTGACCGCAAAGTGCGTGAAAATCCAATGAACGACCACTTGAAGGTCAGTGTATTACCGGCGGAAGAAAAAGCCGTTACAGGCGAAAATGAAGCTCAAAACGATAACGAAACCGTACAGGATTTCAGTCCGAAAACCGGTTATGATGACGCCTTTTATATCGACCGGGACAATGAAAGTGTAACTTGGATGTACTATAACCCCGACAGCAATGCCGGAGGTCAGTATGTTACAAATACGCTTTCTTTTGACGAGATACAGCAAGCTGCAAGGGAGTATGACTCGGCTGAGGATTTTTTTGATTATCTCGGTAGCATTGCAAATCAGGAGCTTGCCGATGTAGGTACAGAATGGTTTTTGGATGCAGACCGAGAATTTCACAGGACACCGGATTTGACCGACTGTACCTCCGCCACAATGGAAGCACTCATTGAAAACGCTGAAAGAACTGATATGGTGGCAACGAACATCGGAAATGTACCGATTGAGGATTACAGAGAAATCGTTGCTACTCAAAACGGTTTTGACAGTTATGAGGAAATGTATAACGAGGGTGTTCGTATCGGCAACGGTTACGACAAAAAGCCTGAACCGATTGTTCCCGCTTGGGAGCAAAAGAAAAAGTCAAAGGTTAAGAGCTTTGACCTCCACCCGGATATTCCGATGTCGGAGCGACACAACTTTGACCTTGCTAATAATCAGGTTGAGGAAGTGAACAAGAAAGAGCGTTTTCACAGAAACTATGCGGCGATTAAGGTCTTGAAAGATTGTCGAAGCGAAAACCGTTTTGCGACACCCGATGAGCAGAAAATCTTGTCGAGATATGTCGGTTGGGGCGGTATTCCCGAAGCCTTTGACGAACGAGCAGGAGCTTGGCATACAGAGTATGCAATGCTGAAAAACATCCTGACGCCGGAGGAATATGCGTCGGCAAGAGAAAGCACCTTGACCGCCTTTTACACTCCGCCCGAAGTATCAACCGCCATTTATAAGGTGTTGGAACAGATGGGATTTCAGGAGGGCAACCTGCTTGAGCCGTCCTGCGGTATCGGTAACTTCATCGGTATGCTGCCTGAGTCAATGGAAAACGCAAAGGTTTACGGTGTGGAGCTTGATACCGTTTCAGCCGGTATCGCTCAGCAGCTTTATCAGAAATCTTCCATTGCGGCACAGGGCTTTGAGGAAGTAAATGTCCCCGACAGCTTCTTTGACGGCGTCATCGGCAATGTGCCTTTCGGAGATTTCAAAGTCTCCGACAAACGATACGACAAGTACAACTTCTTAATCCACGATTATTTCTTTGCAAAATCGCTTGATAAATTACGACCCGGCGGTGTGATGGCTCTTGTGACAAGCAAAGGAACTATGGACAAGGAAAACTCCAATGTCCGAAAATATATCGCACAGAGGGCGGAGCTTCTCGGAGCAATCAGACTTCCGAATGACACCTTCAAAGGCAATGCCGGAACAGAGGTTGTATCCGATATTCTGTTTTTGCAAAAGCGAGACAGGCTCATAGATATTGAACCGGATTGGGTTCATCTTGACACCGACGAAAACGGTATAAGGATGAACTCATATTTTGTTCAGCACCCGGAAATGATACTCGGCGAAATGAAAATGGTAAGCGGTCGTTTCGGACCGGAAGCAACCTGTGAACCGTTTGAAAATGCCGACCTTTCGGAGCTTTTGAACGAAGCAGTCTCAAACATTCACGGAGAAATCTCCGAATACGAGGTTGCCGACGAGCTGGAGGAAGAAGATAATTCTATCCCGGCAGACCCTACGGTAAGGAACTTCTCTTACACAATTTTGGACGATAAAATCTATTTCCGAGAGAACTCCCGTATGTCCCCGGTAGAGGTATCGGCAACCGCTGAGAACCGCATTAAGGGTATGATTGGGATAAGAGATTGCGTCCGTAACTTGATTGAACTGCAAACCGAGGATTACCCCGACAGCGAAATCAAACAGGCACAGGAAAAGCTGAACACTCTGTATGACAGCTTCACAAAGAAGTACGGACTGATTAACAGCCGTGCCAATACTTCCGCTTTTTCCGACGACAGCTCCTATGCTCTGCTCTCTGCTCTTGAGGTCATCAACGAAGATGGCGAACTGGAACGCAAGGCGGATATGTTCTTCAAAAGGACGATTAAACCGCACAAGCCGGTAACGGAGGTTGACACCGCAGACGAGGCTCTCGCTGTCTCTATGGGCGAAAAAGCAGCCATTGATATGGAATATATGATGGAGTTGTCCGGCATAAGCGAGGAGGAATTATTTTCTGACCTAAAGGGTGTAATCTTCTTAAATCCCCTTTATGAGTACGGTAATTCTTATGAGCCGAAGTATCTGATGGCAGACGAATATCTGTCAGGCAATGTTCGTGAGAAGCTGGCAACAGCAAAAAGGTCTGCGACTCTGTATCCCGAAGATTACACCGCCAATGTGCAGGCACTTGAAAAGGTGCAGCCAAAGGATTTGACGGCAAGCGAGATTTCCGTAAGGCTCGGTGCGACTTGGATACCGCCCGAAATATTCCAACAGTTTATGTTTGAGTTTCTCGATACGCCACGCTATGCACAGTGGAATATCAAGGTTCACTACTCTCAGTTTACCGGAGAATGGAACATTGAGGGAAAGAGCTATGACCGTTCCAATGTTAAAGCGTATAGCACATACGGCACTTCCCGTATCAACGCATATAAGATAATTGAGGAAACCCTGAACCTGAAAGATGTCCGTATCTTTGACTATATCGAAGATGACGAGGGCAAAAAGAAAGCCGTTCTCAATAAAAAAGAGACGGCAATCGCACAGGCAAAGCAGGAACTCATAAAGCAGGGCTTTCAGGACTGGATATGGGCTGACCCTACCCGCCGAGAAAAACTCACGAAGATGTATAACGAAAAATTCAACAGCATAAGACCCCGTGAGTACGACGGAAGCCACATTGTTTTCAACGGTATGAACCCGGAAATCGAACTCCGTGAACATCAGAAAAATGCGGTTGCACACATTCTGTACGGCGGCAATACGCTGTTGGCACACGCAGTCGGTGCGGGCAAGACCTTTGAAATGGTGGCGGCTGCTATGGAGTCCAAACGACTCGGACTTTGCAATAAGTCGCTGTTTGTAGTCCCAAATCACTTAACCGAACAATGGGCGGCTGAATTCTTGCAGCTATATCCGGCAGCGAATATTCTTGTGGCGACAAAGCGAGATTTTGAGACAAAGAACCGCAAAAAGTTCTGCGGTCGAATTGCTACGGGAGATTATGACGCAGTAATCATCGGTCATTCTCAGTTTGAAAAAATACCGATGTCCATTGAAAGACAAAGAGCAATTCTTGAGCAGCAGCTTGAAGAACTGACAGACGGTATTATGGATTTGAAGCGAAACCGTGGAGAAAATTTCTCCATTAAACAGCTTGAAAAGTCTAAAAAATCCGTGAAGCAAAAGCTGGAAAAGCTCAATGACCAAAGCCGCAAGGACGATGTTGTTACCTTTGAAGAACTCGGTGTGGACAGGCTCTTTATTGACGAGAGTCATTATTACAAGAACCTCTATCTTTACACCAAAATGCGTAATGTGGGCGGTATCGCTCAGACAGAAGCACAGAAATCCTCCGACCTGTTTATGAAGTGCCGATACCTTGACGAGCTTACAGGCGGTCGAGGAACAGTATTTGCAACCGGTACTCCTATCTCAAACAGTATGGTAGAACTCTATACCATTCAGCGATACTTGCAGTACAACACGCTTGTAAAAAACAACTTGCAGCACTTCGACTCGTGGGCAAGTACCTTTGGAGAGACAGTAACTGCGGTTGAGCTTACCCCGGAGGGAACGGGTTACAGAGCGAAAACCCGCTTTGCGAAATTCTACAACCTACCGGAGCTTATGGCGATGTTTAAGGAGGTCGCTGACATCAAGACGGCGGATATGCTGGAGCTGCCTGTGCCGGAAGCACACTTCCACAATGTTGCGGTCAAGCCTTCGGAAATGCAGAAAGAGATGGTTGCTTCCCTTGCGGAACGAGCCGAGAAAGTCCGTGGCGGCGGTGTGGATTCGAGTGTAGATAATATGCTCAAAATCACAAACGACGGCAGAAAGCTGGCACTTGACCAGCGTATGCTAAACGATATGCTGCCTGATTTTGAGGGCAGTAAAATCAACGCCTGCGTCGATAACATCTACCGTATTTGGGAGGAAACAGCCGATAAAAAATCGGCACAGCTTGTGTTCTGCGACCTCTCAACGCCAAAGAATGACGGCACATTCTCGGTGTATAACGATATCAGAAAAAAGCTCATAGAGCGTGGTGTCCCCGAAAGCGAAGTCCGCTTTATCCACGAAGCAGATACCGATGTGAAGAAAAAAGAACTGTTCCAAAAGACCCGTAAAGGCGAGGTCAGAGTGCTTCTCGGTTCTACGCAGAAGATGGGAGCCGGCACGAATGTTCAGGACAGACTTATCGCACTTCACGATGTCGATTGCCCGTGGAGACCGTCAGACTTGGAGCAGCGTTCCGGTCGAATTATCCGTCAGGGCAACTCAAACCCTGATGTAGATATTTACCGCTATGTAACGGAGCAGACCTTTGACGCATATCTCTATCAGCTTGTAGAGGGAAAGCAAAAATTCGCCAGTCAGATTATGACGAGCAAATCTCCGGTGCGTTCTGCCGAGGATATTGATGAAACCGCCCTGTCCTATGCAGAGATTAAAATGCTTGCCACCGGCAATCCGTATATTAAGGAAAAGATGGATTTGGATATTCAAGTCCAAAAGCTGAAGCTCTTAAAATCCAACTTTCTATCAGAAAAATACGCTTTGGAGGATAAGATAATCAAATATTATCCGCAGAGAATTACAGCTTTGGAAAACCGTATTGAAGGCTTGAAGCAAGATGTAGAAACTGCGAAACAGCACCCGAAACCAACGGACGACCGCTTTGTCGGTATGGAGGTTAAGGGTGTTTTTTATTCCGAAAAAGCCGACGCCGGTAAAGCAATCATTGAAGTCTGTAAGCAGATGAACAGCCCCGACCCTATTCCTCTCGGCAAGTACCGAGGGTTTGAAACGGAGCTGCTTTTTAATACCGCAGAGCGAAATTATGAGGTTCGACTGAAAGGTGCGACAAGCAGAAATGTTCCTCTCGGCGATGACGCACACGGCAATATTATCCGTCTTGATAACGGAATTGAGAGATTTGCCGAGAGCTTATCGCTTGCGGAAAATGACCTTGAGAACACCAAAAATCAGTTGGAAACCGCAAAGAAAGAAGTCCAAAAACCATTTATCCAAGAGGAAGAATTGAAAACAAAGCTTGCCCGACTGGACGAGCTGAATATCTTGCTCAATATGGATAAGCGAGAAAACGAAATTGTCGGCGGCGAACCCGATGAGGGCGAAGTGCCGAAGACACGAAAGGAGAAAACCTATGAACGATAAAATGACACCCGATAAGGAAAGAGAAAACTGCCCTTGCAGGAAATCAATCATCAACCCTTTTGACGCAATGATGATGGTTGTGGTCAGGAGACTTGATAAAGCATATCTCGAATTGAAAAGAAGCAAACCACCCGCAAAGGAAGCAGAATTTGCTCTTAGAAATGCAAAGCTTTCTTTCTACGGAGAGTTGGTTCGACAGAGCATTGAAACGGTGTTTTCGCCGGAAGAAATCATTGCTTTGTATGAAAACGACGACCTTGCGGGAGGTGCTTGGACTGTTTGGAATGACATCGGCTGCCCTGTTGACAAGATACTTATCATCATTGCAAAGCTCAGTATCAACGAACCGATACAGAAAGCTGTTGCCGATTTGCTGATGTAGAACGGCGGTGATACCTATGCCGTATATAGCACCGGAAGTCATAACAGAAGCCAAGCGAATGGACTTATTAACCTATCTCAGAGAGTATGAACCGGGCGAGCTTGTCAAGTTTTCAAGCAACACCTACACCACAAGAACCCACGACAGCTTGAAGATTTCCAACGGAAAATGGATGTGGTGGTCGAGAGGTATCGGGGGCAAATCCGCCCTCGATTATCTTATCAAAGTCCGTGGAATGGATTTTGTGCAGGCGGTTCAGACCATTATGGGAAACGGTTCAGTCAGCTTTCCGACTTGCAAAAATATCAAAAGCTATGAGGAACAGCCTTTGCTTCTGCCCCAAAAAAGCCCCACTACCGAGGTGGTATTTGATTACCTTTTCGGGCGTGGGATTGATTATGAAATCATCAACCACTGTTTGGAACAGGAGCTAATCATTGAGTCGCTCCCATATCACAATGCTGTTTTTATCGGCTATGACGAGAACAAAGAACCTAAATACGCCGCTTACAGAGCAACAAACCAATCAAGGATTATGGGCGACTGCACCGGCAGTAAAAAGCAATATTCTTTCCGCCTGACTGCCGAAAACACCGGAGAGGTTCATCTTTTTGAGTGTGCCATTGACCTGCTTTCCTATGCAACTTTGATGAAGCTGGAGGGCAAAGACTGGCGACAGTTTAACCTTGTTTCTCTTGCGGGAGTGTATTCCCCAAAGCAGAAAATTGAGGACTCGAAAGTGCCTGTTACACTCGGCAGGCTGCTTGAAAAGGACAAAACAATCAGGCGAATTGTTCTTCATTTGGACAATGATATTGCCGGAAGAAAAGCTACCAAAGCGTTGCAGACTATTCTCTCAGATAAGTATGAAGTCGTTGACGACCCTCCCCAATACGGGAAAGATGTCAACGATTTTCTTTGTAAACGCTTAGGGATAAAGGATAAAACCGAAAGGAGTTTTGCACGATGAAACTAAAAGAAATCAGAGAAATGTACCCGGAGGGTACGCAGATTGTACTCACTGAAATGGCTGGCGAAAGTCAAATGCCCTATGGGCTAAAAGGAACAGTTAAGTTCGTTGACGACGCCGGACAGATTCATATGAGTTGGGAAAACGGCAGCTCTCTTGCTTTGAATATTCACGAGGATACCTTTGAAAAGGTCGAAGCACCGGAGAAGATTTCCGTCATTCTTGTTGAGCCGGGCAGGTATCCGAAACTTATTGAAATCGAGGATACCCTTGAAGCAATGCAGTCTCTTGTGGAGGGAGATATTGAAGAATATATGCCCTTTGAGGACGAGGTTGCCATCATCTGCAACGAGGAAGGAAAGATGAACGGTATGCCTCTGAACAGGGCTGTTTATTCCGAGCCTGAAAATGTTGAGATGAGTTATCCGCAGTTGAAAGCTCATTTCCGGCAGGCAGAAAAAGAAAGAAACCACACGACCGGATATATTGTTTTTACGGATGACAGCTTTGACAAGCCTTACACAGAAGAACAAAGAACCTATGTTGTCAGCAGTAACAATAAGGCTTTCATTGAGGGTATGGGCGGATATTCTATCTATGCTTCTTCCCTTGACGGCTCGGATAAATGTGTGCGACTGGAAGCGTATATGGCTGATGAACACGGCGGCAAGGACGGTTGGAAGATTGAAAAATGTTATGTGAAAGACGACAGCAACCGTGAAATGCTCGACATTATTGCCGGCAAGTTTTTCATTGCATACGCACCGATTGAGTCGGAAAAGTTTCTCAGTATGCCGAAAGAACTGGCTCGTAAGTACGAGGAAAAGTTCAAATACCCGGAGAGATTTTACAAGTCTTTGGACGGTATTGAAGCAAAGCCGTATAAGCCGGTCTCCAAGGATATGGAGAGATAATAGTCAATCTATGGGGCAACCCTGAGTGTCTGCATAATCTTAGCGAGCAGACCATTTATGGACAGGAATGTCCAAAACGGTACACTCGTTAGGGGTTGCCCCTAATACCCCAAGCAAGAAAGGAGCATAAACTATGCGGGAGATAGTATTGGTCGCCGCCGGGTTAATCATCGGCGGTTTTTTCGGAGTAACAACAATGTGCCTGTTTCAGATAAACCGGGACAGGCACTATATTAACAGAAAGGACAGCGATAAAAATGAGCAAGAGAAACATTGAAAAGCACATTCTGATGAACAAGGCAGAAGCTCAGGATTTGCAGAAAAAAGCAAAACGGGCGTGTCTATCCGAAGGCGGTCTTATCCGTTTGCTTCTCAAAGGATACGAGCCGAGAGAAAAGCCCGACGAAAGATTTTACGATGTTATGCGTGAGTTATCTGCTATCGGGAACAACATCAATCAGCTTGCGGTAAAAGCAAATTCCCTCGGATTTGTTGACGCACCGCAGCTCAAAAAGGAAGCCGAGCGTTGGCACAAGTTTCAGGCTGATGTGGAGCGTACTTTTTTAAGACCCGATAAGAGCGATATGAAATGGCAGTAAGTAAATTGTGGTCGGTCACATCAAGGCTCGGTCAGGTAATCGACTATGCCGCCAATCCCGAAAAGACTGCGACAGACATTTACACCGAGGAACAGTATCAGGCTCTCCGTGATGTTCTCAGCTATGCAAAGGACGAAGAAAAAACTGAGCGTGAGTTTTTCGTTGAGGGTATCAACTGCAATCCGGCGACCGCAAGAGACCAGTTTGTGTCTGTGAAAAAAGCATACGGCAAAGACGATGGCATTCAAGCCTATCACGGATACCTGAGCTTTAAGGAACAGGATATTTCCCCGGAGCTTGCACAGAAAATCGGAATGGAATTTGCAAACGAAGTGTGGGGCAAAAGATTTCAGGTGGTGGTTACTACTCATCTGAACACAAAGCACCTGCACTGCCACTATGTAATCAATTCCGTTTCCTTTGTGGACGGTAAGCGATTATGGGGAGACGAAAAAGCGTGGTTCAAGTTCCGCTTGGTTGCCGACCGTCTCTGTGAAAAGTACGGACTGTATTACAATCCGAACCCGAACCGCAGTAAGCAATCCTCATATTACTACAAGCAGGAACAAGCCGGTATGCCGAGCCGATACTCCATTACCCGTGACGCCATTGATGAAGCGATTGCACACAGCACTAACTTAAAGACCTTTGATTATATCCTGACGCAGATGGGCTATGAGCATTGTCTCAGCGACAGCCGAAAGTATTGGACGATTGTTCCGAAAGGATACAAGAAGCCGATACGACTTAAATCCCTCGGAGAGAATTATACCGAGGACGCAATCAAGCGTAGGCTGACGGAAAATCAAAAGGTTCTCATCGTTCCTTTTGTAAAGGAAACGGTAAGAGTCACACAGTACCGATTGCCCACAAGAGAACACAAAATCAAAAAGGTCGGCGGACTGTATGGGCTGTATCTGCATTACTGCTATAAACTCGGTTATCTGCCGAAATATAAAAAACAGAATACCGCAAGGCTTCACTATCTTTTGAAAGAAGATTTACTGAAGCTGGACAAAATCACTCAGGAGACAAGGCTGCTTGGACGGGAGAACATTTCTACCGACGAGCAGCTTTTCTCATATAAAGAGTCCGTATTGTCGCAAATCAAATCCCTGACTGACGATAGAACGCACCTGCGAAAACAGTTAAGAAGAAATTTGAGTGACGATGAGCTATCAAATGTCAAAGAGCAGATTACGGCAATCACGAGCAAGCTGTGGACTCTCCGAAAAGAGGTCGGTCTTTGTGATGACATAGCCGAAAGGTCAAAGGTCATTGAAGCCAACCTTGAAACGGTAAGAGCTTACGAAGAAAAACAAGAACGAAAGGAGCAGAACCGTAATGACAAACGGAGGTGATGCGGCAGAACAGGTCGTCAGGCTATCGCTTGAGGGCTTTGAAGTAGCCGCAAAATTAAGCGGAGCGGCAGCAAAGAATATTGCCGTTCTTTTAGTCTCTGTTCTCAAACAGGAACAAAAAACAAAAGGCAAGGCTCGACTTACCAATATGATTAAATCGGGCAAGGAGCTGAAAGTGTTTTCTATCCCCAACAAGGACTTGAAGAAGTTTACCGAGCAGGCAAAACGCTACGGCGTTCTCTACTGCGTACTCAGGGATAAAAACACAAAGGGCGATAATGTACCGATTGATATTATCGCCCGTGCTGAGGACGCTTCCAAAATTCAGAGAATCGTTGAGAGATTTGAACTCGGCAAGGTTGATAAGGCTGCTATTGTTACCGAGTCTCAGAAGGCTGTCGAAAAGCGTGATGCTTTGGAAAAAGACAAGCCGACAAAATCCAAGAACGAAATCATCACAGAGGAAGCAGTCAGAAAGCCTATTCAGAAAGAGGGGTACTCCCAGTCAAACCCCACAGTCGCCAAAACGGACAAAAACCCTCCGTCAAGGCAAAACTCAG
>ENA-OPRS01001007-OPRS01001007.1-human-gut-metagenome-genome-assembly--contig:-NODE-1007-length-14042-cov-2.557232_pt1 | contig 14042 bp, 13 predicted proteins | sample MGYA00241795_ERZ501881 | MGnify/ENA primary metagenome ERZ501881 (study PRJEB25962, sample SAMEA2042440) | human gut metagenome | biome: human gut; feature: human-associated habitat; material: faeces... | reverse complement strand
TCTACTATTATACAACCTATGAGAATCATCAGATCACTGCTGTGGATCTGTACCGGGAGGAACTTGACGGAACAAAACTTTTCAGATATCCGCTGATCACGGGGGAACAGATCCGCTGGCAGAATTAATATAGAAGAACAGAGAACGAAAAAAAGAAGACGAAAAGAAGTAAAAGAGAAGACAGAAAAAGAGAAGACAGAAAAAGATAGCAAGAGGACAACAGGATGGATTTTTCAAGACTTGAGAAGAGTATTATGGATGTGATAAAGGAGGAGCAGGCAAAGCTTGGCTACAGAAAGGAAAAGATACGGCTTTATTATCCGCTCAGTTCCCTGAACCATTTCTTTCAGGTAGAGGGAGATGTGACCGGGATGCTGGAAAAGCTGAACTGGTTTTCGGAGTATACAAAGCAGAGACTGGGACAGGTGGAAGTGACCAATGAGGGAGAGCGGTTCTGCTTTCATATCCCGGAAGAGGGCGTGGAGTATGTGCATGAGCAGATGAAAGAAAATGAGTTTATCAAAGAGCTGATCGGACTGTTGCAGAAGCATGACTGTACGATGGAGGAAATCTTTGATCTGTTCCGTTCCCATTCGGAAAAGGTGGAGATCCATGAGATGGACAACGGAGAATTTGACTACAGAGTCAGCTTTGCAGATGATCCGGAAGATTCCTATATTTACTGCTTTAAAGATGAAGGCTGTCATATCATCTATCATCGTTTCCTGCCGGAAGATTATGCAGATTTTGCATTTTAAAATGGATCAGGCAGTTTGGAAAAATAAAATGGAATCAGGAGAACAGGACGAAATCAGGAGGAACGGATGAAATTAACGATTCTTGGAACGGGAAATGCCACAGTCACGGAGTGCTATAATACGTGTTTTGTCATCAGTAATAAGGAAAACCATTTTATGATTGATGGTGGAGGCGGAAATATGATCCTGCATCAGTTGAAGTCTGCCGGGTTTGACTGGAAAGAGATGAGGGATATTTTTGTTACCCATAAGCATATCGATCATCTGTTGGGAATTATATGGATGATGCGGATGATCCTTCAGAATATGAACCGGGGAACTTATGATGGCGAGGCGACAATCTACGGACATGAAGAGGTGATCGCAATTCTTGAGAAGATCGCCGGAGAAGTTTTGTCTGAAAAAGAGACGAAAAATTTAGGAAAAAGGCTTCATATGGTTGTGGTAGAGGATGGAGAAGAAAGAGAGATCATAGGGAAACCGGTGACATTTTTTGATATCCATTCCACAAAAGCGAAGCAGTTTGGATTTTCCATGGAACTTGAACCGGGGAAAAAGCTGACCTGCTGCGGTGATGAACCGTATAATGAAGCGGAAAAGGTGTATGCACAGAACAGTCAGTGGCTTCTGCATGAAGCATTCTGTCTGTTTGGTGAGGCAGATCAGTTTAAACCATACGAAAAGCATCATTCCACGGTGAAGGATGCATGCGAGCTGGGAGAAAGACTGAATGTAGAGAATTTGATCCTTTATCATACCGAGGATAAAAATATTCTGAAAAGACAGGAAATGTATCTGGCAGAAGGCAGGAAATTTTATCATGGAAATCTGTATGTGCCAGAAGATCTGGATGTGATAGAGTTATGATGGAAGTCGTGACAGGGGGCAGCGGCAGTGGAAAATCTGCCTATGCAGAACAGAAGATCTGCGGATTGCAGCAGGGGACAGGCAGGCTTTACTATATTGCGACCATGTATCCCTATGGAAGTGAAACGGAACGCAAGATTGAGAGACACCGCTGGATGCGGGGCGGAAAAGGATTCAGGACACTGGAATGGTATACCGGTCTGTCAGAGTGCATAGAAAAGGAATTTTCCGGACAGGAAAGAGCAGAAAGACTAAGTGAAAGTGCGATCCTGCTGGAATGTATGTCCAATCTGGTGGCGAATGAACTCTATATGGAGCAGGGGGCGGGAAAGGATACTGTCCGCTCTGTGACCGAAGGAATCAGGCGGTTGAAGGAGCAGAGCAGAAACCTGGTCATTGTTACAAATGAGGTTTTTTCAGAATCCGTTCCTGATTCCGTGGAAATGAAAAACTATAAGAAGGTTCTTGGTGAGATTAACCGGAATCTTGCCGGGATGGCAGATCAGGTGACAGAGGTTGTCTATGGGATTCCATGTATCTGGAAGAAAGATGCCGACTGTACACCGGGAAGACTGGTGGAATCTGCTGTGGATCATCATAAGGAAAATACTATGAAAAATTATGAAAAAACCGGAAAGGATCCGGAAAGGAAGAACGTTCATCTGATTATTGGCGGGGCATTCCAGGGAAAATTGCAGTACGCGGAAACGTTATATTCAAAGATCTGCTGGTATGATGGAGCAGAATGTCAGCCAGAGCAGCTTGAAAAGGAGCTGACGAAAATTGACGGGATTGTCCATTTTGAGCTGTTAGTCCGCCGGTGGATGGAAGATGGGCGTGAGACGGAGGAACTGACCGGACTGCTGATGAACAGAAGAAAAGGGCTGGTTGTTCTGATCAGCGATGAGATCGGATATGGATTAGTCCCTGTGGATGCATTTGAGCGGAAATACAGAGAGGCTCATGGAAGGCTTATGACAGACCTTGCGGCACAGGCACAGCGGGTAGACCGTGTAGTCTGCGGGATCGGAACAAGACTCCGGTAGAGAAAGAAACGCAGGCAGGAATATGTCTGAAAAAAGACTACTAACGCAGGCGATAAGAAGTGGGAAGAAGGAAAAAGGTGATTCGGAAAATGAAAATGTTGACGGAAATTGAAAAAGTCCTGCCATCAGAAATTGAGAAACGCAGTTTTGAGATCATTACGGAAGAACTGGGAGATAAGAAACTTGTTCCCGGGACAGAACTGATCGTAAAACGCTGCATTCATACCAGTGCGGATTTTGATTATGCGGAGAACCTGGTTTTTTCTGAGGGGGCAGTAGAGCATGCGATGGATGCAATCCGAAGAGGAACACCGATCGTGACAGATACGCAGATGGGAAAGGCCGGGATCAATAAAAGAAAACTTGCAGAGTTTGGCAGTGAAGTGTACTGCTTTATGTCGGATGAAGATGTAGCGGCAGCAGCAAAGGCAAATGGTACGACCAGGGCGGCAGCAAGTATGGACAAGGCAGCGGCACTTGGCCGGGATGTGATCTTTGCGGTCGGAAATGCACCGACAGCACTGGTTCGTCTGTATGAGCTTATAAAAGAGGGAAAGATCCGGCCAGAACTGATCATTGCAGTACCGGTAGGATTTGTGAATGTAGTTCAGTCGAAAGAACTGATCCTGAGCCTGAAAGAGACTCCGTCGATCGTTGCACGAGGAAGAAAAGGTGGCAGCAATATCGCGGCATGTATCTGCAATGCCCTGCTTTATCAGATGTAGAGGGTGACAAGTGCAGAGCAGGAACAGATATAAAGCAGATCTGCTGAAAAAATCTGAAAACAGAAAATAGAAGTTTTGAATGATATTATAGAAAATATTTATAACAAATTACCGGTCGGATTATTACTGATACAAAAAGAACGATATAAGACATCGTTCTTTTTGTATGTATGGATCAAGAGATTATTTATGCAGTCCGGTAAGGACAAATTCACGGAAATGATGTGCTGCGGGTGAAAGTTCATGTCTGCGGCTTGTAACCATATAGATATCTCTCTGGCACTCAGGATAAGAAATCTGCAGGATACGGACATTCAGTCTGAGCAGAAGCTCCATATAGGGAACGAGGGCGATCCCGAATCCATGTGCAACAAGTCCGGCAATCACCTGATCCTCGTCAGTTTCATATACGATTTCCGGTTTTTGACCGATCTGCTCGAAAAGAAGATCGGTCACATAGCGGAGACCGGCACTCTGATCAAAATAAATATAAGGGTATGCAAGTGTTTCACTCAATGGAATCCGGTACTGGTCTGCCAGAGGATGTCCGTCCGGTACGATCAGGACGAGATCCTGTTTCATAACCGGTGTATAATGAAAATCGTTGCTTTCAGGCGGTTCTGATGAAAAGACAATATCATATTCTCCGGCATTCAGACTTTCAAGCAAAGCACCTGTAGAGCCGGTATGGAAACGGAACGTTGTTTCCTTGTCCGGGTTCTGCTTCAGATAACGGGAGGCAAGATCCGGGATATAATCTGTTCCCAGTGTCCGTAGAAATCCAAGACGGATCTTCCCCGCACCGGCAGCTTTACGCTTCAGGTTGGCGATCCCTTTATCGAGGATCGCAAGGGATTCAGAAGCACATCCGGCGAGATCTCTCCCACAATCGGTGAGGCTGATCGTGCGTCCATCCTTTTCAAATAATTTTACTCCCAGTTCATTTTCAAGCTGGGAAATGGCATAGCTCAGACTGGGCTGGGTGATGTTTAATTGGCGTGCGGCTTTGGTGTACTGCCTTTTTTCCGCCAGTTCAAGAAAATATCTTAGCTGATATAAGTTCATAAGCTTCTCCGTTCAGATGATTCTTCGTAATAAATGCTGTTAAAATTTTAACTCCAAAAATAGAAAATGTCTATAGAATTATAGAAGATTATTATTTGTAAAATAAAAAAGCATGTGATAGATTTACCGACGGTAAAATAAGCGAATAAAAAGGAGCGTATAAAAATGATATCAGCAGATAAGACGATATCCACAAATAAACTGATCACTACAGATCGAATGGCAGGAAAAGAAAAAAATTCCGGAAGAAACAAACTGACCGATGGAAAAGCAGAACGTGTGAAGGCAACTGCAACAGAGGCACTTCCGGTAGTCAGAGGAGAGCTGGCACTTTTAATTGTACTGGTGATCAACAGTCTTGGAGTTGTTCTGATGTTGTATTCAGGATCGGGGATTTCGGCAATTTCCAGTGTGCCGTATGCATTTTCAGAAGTTTTTTCCAAAGTTTCACTGGGAGTCTGGACAGACATTTTTCAGACAATTCTGGTCTTGAGCCTGATGATCCTCAGAAAGAAATTTGTGCCGCAGTATCTGCTGAGCTTTATTGTAGGGGCAGGATTCGGAACCGAGATCGATATCCATGAAACCTGGGTTCATACCCTGCCTGTGACACTGCCGCTCCGGTTTGTATACTTTTTTGCAGGATACCTGCTGATCAGTACAGGAATTGCCCTTTCCAACCGTTGTAAAATGCCGATCATCCCAACGGATCTTTTCCCGAGGGAACTGGCAGATATCACGAAGGCAGCGTACTCAAGGATCAAGATCAGTTATGATGTGATCTGTCTGTCCGTGACAGCATTGCTGACGTTTGTATGCCTGGGACAGATCAGAGGACTTGGAATCGGAACAGTGCTTGCGGCATTTACAATGGGAAAAGTAATTGGTAAAATAGGGGAAGGAATGGATAAAAAAGTGAGATTTGTATCGATTTTTTCAAAATAAAGAGGGAGTACGAAAGTGAATTTATGAGCAGGGAGAAACGATTGAAAGAGAGTAATTATACCCATGTGATCCACCCGTTTCCGGCACTCTATGATGCTGATTCAAAAATTCTGATCCTTGGCAGTCTTCCATCCGTAAAATCCCGCGAACAGAACTTCTTTTACGGACATCCGCAGAACAGGTTCTGGAAGATGCTGGCAGCGGTCCTGGGAGAGAAGATTCCTGAGACCATCGAAGAAAAGAAGGAACTTCTGCATCGGAATCACATTGCCCTGTGGGATACGATCTACAGTTGCGACATCATCGGTTCAAGCGACAGCAGTATTAAAAATGTAGTACCGACAGATCTGAACCGGATTCTGGAAGAGTCAGAGGTGGAAAGAATCTTCTGTAATGGGAAAGCCTCGGGAAATTATTATAAGAAATATCAGGAGAGCAGAACCGGTATCGAAGCGACAGTTCTTCCGTCGACCAGCCCGGCAAATGCAGCTTTTTCATTGGAAAAGCTGATTGAAATATGGAAATGTATCTTGTGAGAAAGAGCGAATGGTGGTATGATGGTTCTGTTCGGTCAGAAAAGACCGAGTGAAAAAGGAAGACAGAAGGGAACAAAAGAAAGTGACCTATAAAGAAGCAAGGGTATATTTGGACGAGATGTCGAAATACGGAAGTGTACTTGGCTTGGATACAATTCGAGGTCTGTTGCGTGAACTGGGGAATCCTCAGGAGAGTCTGAAGTTCATACATATTGCAGGAACGAATGGCAAGGGATCTGTGCTTGCATACACTTCAACGATTTTAAGTGAAGCAGGATACAGGATCGGGCGGTATGTTTCACCAACGGTAATCTCCTATCTGGAGCGGATTCAGATGAACGGCAGATGGATCTCGGAAGAAGAGTTTGCAGAACTGACAGAGAAAGTGAAAGAAGCTATTGCCCGGCTGAAAGCTGCGGGGGAGAATCTCCCGACAGTTTTTGAGACAGAGACGGCAATAGCTTTTTTGTATTTCAGGAAAATGAACTGTGACTTTGTTGTATTGGAGACAGGACTCGGTGGAGAACTGGATGCGACCAATATCGTGAAAAATACGGTCTGTGCTGTATTTGCAACGATCAGCAGAGATCACCTGGGGGTGATCGGCAATACGTTGGAAGAGATTGCACAGACGAAGGCCGGAATTATAAAAAATGGCTGTGCAGTCGTTTCGGCACAGCAGAAAGAAACTGTAAGTGAGATTCTGAAGAAGCGGGCAGAGGCATCTGACTGTAGCTACAGAGAGGCAGATCTGAGCCGGTTTCTTGTAGAAAAAGAAGACTATCATGGAATCCGGTTTTCTTATAAAGAATATAAGAATCTGAGAGGAAGTCTGGCAGGAGAATGTCAGATCGCAAATCTTGCAACGGCACTGGAAGTGATCCGTACGCTGAATGCACTGGGAATTTCCGTACCGGAGACGGCGGTGAGAAAAGGACTGGAAGAAACGAGATGGCCGGGCAGATTTACGTTTTTAATGGAGCATCCGGTTTTTCTGGTTGACGGGGCACATAATGAAGATGCCGCACAGAAACTTCGGATGTCCATGGAACGCTATTTTCCGGGAAGACGGCTGATCCTTATTCTAGGAGTATTTAAGGACAAGGAATATGAAAAGATCGCATCGATTCTTTGCCCGCTGGCACAGCAGGTTTATACAGTTGATCTTCCGAATGTGGAGCGTACACTGCCGGCAGAAAAGCTTGCAGAGTGTGCAAAAAAATACTGTCGGCAGACAGCGGCGGCAGGAAGAATAGAGGATGCCGTGGAAAAAGCGATGAAAGCAGCAGAAAGAGCAGGACAGAGGACGGCAGACAGTGAAGCTTCAGCAGCAGACGGAGAGCCGGTGATCCTGGCATGTGGTTCATTATCTTATCTTGGAGATGTGATCCGGCTGGTTGAAAAAAGTTACGGAACCCGGACGAGAGGTACAGGAAAGGAAGAAAAATGATAGATCATGAAAAGATAGAGCAGGCGGTAAGACTGCTGTTGGAAGGAATCGGGGAAGATGTGAACCGGGAAGGTCTGCTGGAGACACCGGATCGGATCGCAAGGATGTATGAAGAGATTTATGGCGGAATGGAAGAAGATGCGGGGATTCATCTGTCGAAGACATTTACAGTAGAAAGCAGGGAAATGGTCATCGAAAAGGATATCACTTTTTATTCTACCTGCGAACATCATCTGCTCCCGTTTTATGGAAAAGCTCATATTGCGTATATTCCGGATGGAAAGGTAGTGGGACTGAGCAAGCTGGCAAGAACGGTAGAAGTATTCGCAAGAAGACTTCAGTTGCAGGAACAACTGACCGGACAGATTGCAGATGCACTGATGGAATATATGCAGCCGAAAGGTGCATTGGTTATGATCGAGGCGGAGCATATGTGTATGACGATGCGGGGAATCAAAAAACCGGGAAGTCAGACGGTGACGCTGGCACGGAGAGGTGTTTTTGAGACAGATCCGTCGCTGGAAGAACGATTCTTCCGTATGCTGGGACGATAAAGGTGGCAGAATGAAGCAGAGCAGAACAGAAAGGACCGGGATGGAACGGATCAGAATGGATCGTGTCAATGCAATTTTAAAGCATAAGACTTACAGAAAGTATTATGATCAGATTGAAAAAATTGAAAAGGACAGGATTTTCTGCCGCCATCAGATGCCTCATCTGCTGGATGTGGCGAGGATTGCTTATATCACGAATCTGGAGCGGAATCTTGGGTATGACAGGGAAGTGATCTATGCGGCTGCGATCCTGCATGATATAGGAAAATCCTTTCAGTATGAAGAGCGGATTCCGCATGAGATCGCCGGGGAAAAAGTAGCTTCAGAGATTTTGGATACCCTTCCGGAGGGACTGGCATTTTCGGCGGAAGAAAGACGCCTGATCCTGGCGGCAGTCCGGGGACACCGGGGAAAAAAAGACGGGGCAGAGCCGATCGCTGCACTTTTTTATGACAGTGACAAGCGTTCCCGTACCTGTTTTTCCTGCCCGGCAGAAAAAGAGTGCAACTGGAAGGATGAAGAGAAGAACAAGGAGATAATCATATGATTATAGGCAACAGAGAGTTTGATACAGAAAAGAATACATATATTATGGGAATCCTGAATGTGACACCGGATTCTTTTTCTGACGGTGGAAAATACAACGGAATGGAACAGGCACTGAGGCATGCACAGCAGATGATCGCAGAAGGTGCGGATCTGATCGATGTGGGTGGAGAATCGACCCGTCCGGGACATGTGCAGATTTCAGATGAAGAAGAAATCGCAAGGGTGACTCCGGTGATTGAAGCTTTGAAAAAGGAGTTTGATATTCCGATTTCGATCGACACATATAAAAGCCATGTGGCAGAAGCGGCACTTCAGGCGGGAGCAGACCTTGTAAATGATATCTGGGGCTTAAAATATGATGAAAAAATGGCAGAGGTCATTGCAAAATATCATGCTGCCTGCTGTCTGATGCACAACCGTGAAAAAGCCGAGTATGAAGAGTTTCAAAAAGATTTTATCGAAGATATGAAAGAATGTGTCCGTCTTGCAAAGGAGGCCGGAATCGCAGATGAAAAGATCATTTTAGATCCGGGTGTAGGATTTGGGAAGACGTATGAGATGAACCTGGAGATCATTGCACATCTTGAAATCCTTCAGGAACTGGGATATCCGGTTCTTCTTGGTACTTCAAGAAAGTCGGTGATCGGTCTGACGCTGGATCTTCCGGTAGATCAGAGAGAAGAGGGAACGATGGTGACAACAGTTTATGGTGTGCAGAAGGGCAGTGCGTTTGTACGGGTTCATGATGTGGAAAAGAATCTGCGTGCGATCAAAATGACGAAAGCTCTGATGAGGATGTAAATATGAAAGCAGATAAGATAAAAATACAAAACCTGGAGGTTTTTGCCAATCATGGTGTATTTCCGGAAGAAAATGTACTGGGACAGAAATTTGTCGTCAGTGCGGTGTTGTATACCGATACAAGAAAGGCGGGACAGACAGATGAACTGACTGCTTCGATCCATTATGGAGAAGTCAGTGCTTTTATAGACCGCTATCTGAAAGAACATACTTTTCAATTATTGGAGAAGGTGGCAGAGAGTCTTGCAGAAGAACTGCTTTTACAGACAAAAGGGCTTCAGAAGATCCGGCTGGAGATCAAAAAACCCTGGGCACCGGTCGGTCTGCCGCTGGAGACGGTCAGCGTGGAGATTGAAAGAGAATGGCATACGGCATATATTGCACTTGGATCCAATATCGGGGACAGTGAAGCTTATCTGAAAGAAGCCATTGACAAGCTGGATCATCTGCCGACGAGCCGGGTGGAAAAAGTTTCTTCTTTTCTTGTGACGGCACCTTACGGAGTGACAGATCAGCCGGATTTTCTGAATGGCTGTCTGAAGCTGCAGACACTTTTATATCCGGAAGAGCTGCTGCGGGAGCTGAACCGGATTGAACAGGAAGCCGGAAGAGAACGGATCATACACTGGGGACCAAGGACACTGGATCTGGATATTATTTTTTATGATGATCTGATCTGCGAGGAGGACGATTTGTGTATTCCGCATATTGAGATGCATAAGAGAAGCTTTGTACTGAAGCCGCTGGAAGAAATCGCTTCCTATAAACGGCATCCGGTCACAGGAAAGACGGTGCGGGAGATGCTGGGAGAACTGGAGAATGCCGGTCAGGAAACCGCTGATGCGTGATGGCTGAGATGGTAATAAACGGTTATTAGAAAAAATGAACTGTTTTTTCAGAGCGGATATGGTATGATGATTCTGTTATCTTCTAACAGAGTAGACAAGCATTAAAAATGGAATGAAAGGGGAACAAAATGTTAGAAAAATTATTTAAACTGTCTGAGAACAAGACGGACGTGAAAACGGAAGTACTTGCCGGTGTTACTACATTTATGACGATGGCGTACATCCTGGCAGTCAATCCAAGTATTCTTTCCGCAGCAGGAATGGATTCAGGAGCAGTCTTTACAGCAACGGCACTGGCTGCTTTTGTCGGAACACTTCTAATGGCAGTATTGGCGAATTATCCGTTCGCACTTGCACCTGGAATGGGACTGAATGCATATTTTGCCTATACGGTCGTTATCGGAATGGGCTATAGCTGGCAATATGCCCTGACTGCTGTATTTGCAGAAGGAATCATCTTTATCGTACTTTCCATGACAAATGTACGTGAAGCAATTTTCAATGCGATCCCGAGAAACCTGAAGTCAGCAGTCAGTGTAGGTATCGGACTTTTCATCGCCTTCGTTGGTATGCAGAATGCTCATATTGTGATCGGTGGATCTACATTGATCGAGCTTTTTTCACTGGATGGATATAATCAGGTGAATGGAGTAGAGGCTGCTTTCAGTGATGTCGGAATTACGGTACTTCTTGCAATTATCGGAGTGATCATTACAGGAATCCTGGTTATTAAGAATGTAAAAGGAAATATTCTCTGGGGTATCCTGATTACCTGGGGACTTGGTATTATCTGCCAGTTTGCGGGACTGTATGTTCCGAATGCAGAGGTTGGCTGCTACAGCCTGCTCCCTGATTTCAGCAATGGTCTGGCAATCCCAAGCCTGTCACCGATCTTCTGCAAGCTTGATTTTAAGGGAATCTTTTCACTGGATTTCATCGTAATCTTATTTGCATTCTTGTTTGTAGATCTCTTTGATACGATCGGTACGCTGGTTGGAGTTTCTTCTAAGGCAGATATGCTGGATAAGGATGGAAAGCTTCCGCGGATCAAAGGAGCACTTCTTGCAGATGCGATCGCAACAACTGCAGGAGCAGTTCTCGGAACATCTACAACGACAACATTCGTAGAAAGTGCATCAGGAGTATCAGAAGGAGGAAGAACCGGTCTTACATCTGTGACAACAGCAATCCTTTTCGGACTGTCACTGTTCCTGTCACCAATCTTCCTTGCAATTCCTTCTTTTGCAACAGCCCCGGCACTGATCATTGTGGGTCTGTATATGCTTACGAATGTAATGAACATTGATTTCAGTGATATGTCAGAAGCAATCCCGTGCTATATCTGTATCATTGCAATGCCGTTCTTCTACAGCATTTCAGAGGGTATTTCCATGGGAATTATTGCTTATGTTGCATTAAATCTGATTACTGGAAAGGCAAAAGAGAAAAAAGTAAGTGTTCTGATGTATGTACTTGCTGTACTCTTTATTCTGAAGTATATCTTCCTGTAAAAAGAAGCGGGAAGAAGAAAATCAAAAAGAGGATGTATCCCCCGGAATGGCGGGGATACATCCTCTTTGTCTTTCATCCCACAGAACGGAATGAAAGAGACTGATGCAGGTGCCAGGGCCTTGTCTTATACAGGAACAAGCCTCCGGTTCGTTGCCATGTGCAGACTAAAGCAGGGCTTCAAACGTATCATAGAAAGTCGGATAAGATACATCTACGCACTTACTGTCAAGAATCTTTGTATTGCCCTCGGCAACCAGAGCTGCGATACTGAAGGCCATGGCAATCCGGTGATCCAGCAGCGTATGGATGGAAGTTCCGTGGAGAGGATTTCCACCGTGGATGATCATTCCGTCATCTGTCGGAGTGACATCAGCTCCCATTGCTTTCAGGTTGTCTGTTACGGTTTCGATGCGGTCGGTCTCTTTGACTTTCAGTTCTGCTGCATCTTTGATGACCGTTGTTCCGTCTGCTACGGCTGCCATGACTGCAATGACAGGAATCTCATCAATGAGTGTCGGGATGATGTCCCCTTCAATCGTTGTTCCGTGGAGTTTACTGGTGCGGACGAGGATATCAGCGATTTTTTCTCCCCCTTCGGTTCTTTCATTTAATAAAGTGATATCACCACCCATGTCTTCACATACTTTCAGGATTCCGGCACGGGTCGGATTGATGCCTGTATTTTCAATCAGGATTTCTGAATCCGGTACGATGAGTCCGGCCGCAATAAAGTATGCAGCAGAAGAAATATCTCCCGGAACGGTGATCTTCTGTCCGTACAGATCCGTACATGGACGGATGGAGGCGGTTGCCTTTGTACTTCCGATCTCATAAGTAGAGCGGATGTCAGCACCAAATTCCCGGAGCATCAGTTCTGTATGGTTTCGGGAAAGACTTGGCTCTGTGACAGAAGTTTCTCCGTCAGCATAGAGTCCGGCAAGAAGCAGACAGGATTTGACCTGGGCACTGGCAACCGGGGAATCATAGTGGATTCCATGGAGCTGTGCCGGAGTGATATACAACGGTGCACAGCCATTCTGAAGCACACTGGCGATGTTGGCTCCCATGGAGGTCAGTGGTTCAATGATCCGCTTCATCGGACGGGTATTTAAAGATTCGTCCCCGGAAAGTTCAGAGTTAAAAGGCTGTCCGGCAAGGATACCGGAAATCAGTCTTGTAGTTGTTCCACTGTTTCCGACATCCAGAATGGAAGACGGGGCATTCAGTCCGTGAAGTCCTTTTCCGTGGACGATCACTTTTGACTGGGAGAGATCTGTTTCAATCTCAATTCCAAGGGTTGAAAAACAACGGATGGTAGCAAGACAGTCCGCACCGGAGAGAAAGTTGTGAATTTCCGTTGTACCGTTGGCAATCGAACCAAACATCACGCAACGGTGGGAAATCGATTTATCTCCCGGTATCGTAACCTTTCCTTTTAATCCGCTCATACTGCATAATTCCATAATAAAAATCCTCTTTCTGTAATATTTTGGTATAGATGATCTGACGGGATCTGCTCAGACTTCATAAATCACATAGCGGTATTTCTGAAGCAACTTTGAGGCATTGGCGGCAGAATCTTCATCATAAAATTCGATCCGGAGAACCCCTTCTTCAAATTCACGGTTGTGGATGATCCCAATATTTTTAATACTGATATGATTGCTGGCAAGGATTGTGGCAATCGTAGCGATTCCTCCCGCCTCATCAATGATATCACAATACAGTGCGAACTGCTTTTTGATCGGTCCTGCGGAACTGTTCGGCATGGAGTTGCGGTAATCCCTTGAATCCTCGAACATAGAATATAACGCAGTCTCATTTTCAGCATCAATCTGCTCCTTTGCCTGCGTGAGAACTTCAATATAATGACCGAGAATGTGGGAAATATTCTCCCCGTTCTTCAGGCAGATCTGCTGCCACATCACCGGTGAGGAAGAAGCGATACGGGTAATATCTTTGAATCCACCGGCAGCGAGTGCCTTCATCAGTCCGTCCTCTGTATCGGTATCATGGACAAAATTCACAAGTGTTGATGCAATAATATGCGGCAGATGACTGATCGTTCCGGTAATAATATCATGCTCATTATAATCAAGAATGACCGGGAGTGCCTTCAGGGAGGTCACAAACTCTTTATACGCACTGACCTTTTCTTTGGCTACTTTTGCAGTAGGTGTAAGAATATAATATGCATTTTCAATGAGATGAGCTTTTGAATTCATAAATCCGCTCTTTTCAGAACCCGCCATCGGGTGTCCGCCAATGAAAGATTCTTCCATACCGAGGCGGATAACTTCTTTGTGGATGGATGTCTTTACACTTCCGACATCAGTTAAAATACAGTCACTGTCGATCAGACTTTTCAACTGAGAGAGGTAGGCGG
>ENA-OPRS01001004-OPRS01001004.1-human-gut-metagenome-genome-assembly--contig:-NODE-1004-length-14071-cov-2.895334_pt1 | contig 14071 bp, 11 predicted proteins | sample MGYA00241795_ERZ501881 | MGnify/ENA primary metagenome ERZ501881 (study PRJEB25962, sample SAMEA2042440) | human gut metagenome | biome: human gut; feature: human-associated habitat; material: faeces... | reverse complement strand
ACTTTTCCTCGCTAGCCATTTTCTCTTTTACTGTGTCTAATGCTTTGTAGAAAATCTCATAAGAAGTATTTTTCTTTCCATCATACATCAGATGGTTAACGAATTTTGAGACTTTCTGGTCATTGTAAACGGGATCCGGAAGGACCACGCGCTTCTTTGGTTTTGCTTTTCTCATTTCTTTGTTTTGAAATTAATTCTGCATGGGGCTGTTCTCTTGTTCTTCAGCGTTCTCACCAGAACTGCTTACTCAACCTTTATAACAATTCTCCAGCAAAACGTTAATAAAATGTCAATTATGTCCTAAAAACTGGCTTTTAACGACTATTTCTTAGCCTTAGGACGCTTTGCGCCATACTTAGAACGACGCTGTGTACGGTTTGCTACACCAGCTGTATCAAGAGTACCACGAACGATGTGATAACGTACACCAGGAAGGTCCTTTACACGACCGCCACGTACGAGTACGATAGAGTGCTCCTGAAGGTTGTGTCCCTCTCCCGGTATGTAAGAGTTAACTTCCTTCTGGTTTGTCAAACGAACACGGGCAACTTTACGCATTGCCGAATTAGGTTTCTTAGGGGTTGTTGTGTAAACACGAACACAAACACCACGACGCTGAGGACATGAATCCAAAGCCGGTGATTTGCTCTTGTCAACAAGCGCCTTTCTACCTTTTCTTACCAATTGTTGAATTGTAGGCATTGTTGTTAAATTTTTAGTTATATATTTTGTTTTGTTATTTTCTTATTATTGTAACACGGCCAATAGAACATAGACCGATTTGGGCTGCAAAGGTAAGAATAATTCTTTAAATTACATAATTATAAAGAATCCAAAAAGCCTATATCGGCATAAAATTTACACAATATAGGCTTTATTAAAATAAATTAACTACAATATGCTTGTTTAAATGCACTTGTAGACACTTATCAATTCTTCTAAGATGAAAAATTAGGCTTCACCCTTATTAATGTGGAAAGGTGCAATAGTGCCTTTTTCCTGCTGCGGAATCTTTATCTGACCGAAAGCATTCTCATATCTTACTATATTGTCCTGAAGAGCCATAAGCAGACGCTTTGCATGCTCAGGAGCAAGAATCACACGTGACTTAACTGTTGCCTTGGGTACACCGGGAAGGATGCGGGCAAAGTCGAGCACAAAATCAGAACTAGAGTGTGTTATAATAGCAAAGTTTGCGTATTGTCCCTGTGATACATCTGCGGGCAGATCTACTTGAAACTGACCCTGATTGTTATTTTTGTTTTCCATTTTTTTGTATTATTATATTAATGTATAAAGTTTCATATCTCTGTTTCCCGGCATACAGCTCATCACCTGTAGCCATCAGTCAGCATCTTCCGCCTGAATTTTAAGACAACATCTACAGCTGCCTATTTAACCGGATTAAATTTTTAGAATACCGGCATACGTTATTCTAAGCTTTGCAGCCACAAGCATGCAGCCTTACTTATGCTCAGCACGGAGCCTGATAGAAAGTAATGCAAAGATAAACCTTTTTGGCAGAAAAACAAGCAATAACAGATATATTTTTGGTAACAAAAACATTAAAATAAATATTCTGCGCAACAAAGTCATAAATTTTCAACATACCACATGGCATACATAAAGCCAGCACCGGCCAAAAATCACATTCATAAACGGCATAAACAATTAAGGAAGGAGACTGCAAACACAACACAAAAAAGACATTAGCAAAAGATCAGGAATGTGCATTAAGCGTTAAATAAATCACGATCAGACAGCGCCATTTTAACCTAACGCCCGACGTCCGTCTACATATAATAAAACACAACTGCCGGTCATCGCGCTCACAACAGAAAGACAACATCAGCAATATGACGTCGCACAAAACAGCATTTGCCTCTGCCCCGCTACACCTTTTCTACCTGGGCCTGCTTAAGAAAGGCTGATGGCGACATGCCGGTAACTTGTCTGAAAGCCCGGTTGAAACTTGATGCACTGCGGTATCCCAGACTTTCATATATTCCCTGAATAGTGATGTTGCCATAACGCTCCGTGTCGCCCAGTCTGATACATGCCTCACGCACACGACACTCATTAAGGATAGTCTTAAAGTTTTTACCATAAAAACTATTTATCACCCACGACACATATTTCATATTAGAGCCTACCAACTGCGACAAGGTGCCCAAACTGAATTCGGGTTCTGATATAACTGCAACATCATTAAATGCCTGTTCTATTTTCTCATATAAAGCCTCGGCCTGCTCACGACTCATAAGGCACTGCTCTTCAACAGCAGAATCAGTTTCTGAAAGCTGTACAGGTGCAGCAGCCTCTACAGTCAGCAACACCGACTCTACGGGCATACAATCACCAGGAAGCATGTAACAGTCGGCAGCAGCAGCCTTTTCAGGCAAAGCGCCCTTAGTTTTTGCCTGTCTGCGGTAAGCATACCACACCGCACCAGACACAGCAAACATAACAACAACAAGAAGAATAAGCAGGAGCATCGCATCCGACTGCCGTGTAACTATACCGTTCAGCATCGTTATACGCTCGCCGGCCACACTGTCGCGATAAACGTCCAGACGGTTGCGCACCATATAGAAACGTTTAGGATTAAATACAGAATCAGTAAGAGCCAGCGCCTTAGAATGATACAAGGCATATTGGTCAGCTTGTCCAAGTCCCTTGCAGGCTCCTGCCATAATATTATACGCATTAATCTTTAGGTCGTCGTCGCCAAGTCTTCCCGACAGGCTCATGCACATCTCGCCATATTTGCGTGCCTCAGAATACCGGCCAAGACTGACAAGCACATTGCCTATCTCGCTATACTGAATAAGTGAATACAACTCAGCCATGCCGCGTCTCTTAGCCATGTCCAACAGTCTGTAATGCATCTGCAAGGCCTCATTGAATCTCCCTCCGGCCTGCATGATGCGTGCCTTATTATAAAGAAGATAATAGTCGTTCTCGTCCCGGTCATTCATAGCAACCTTCTCTTCAAGGGCATAATATTTCTCCGCGCTCTTAACATCGCCCAACCGGCAGCACGTACTTACGATGTTTGAAAGGAAGCGGGCATTCATATTCTCATTGTTGCACATCCGGGCAACCTCGTATCCCTCAAGCAGATAAGCCAGACTGCTGCTGTAGTCGTTGAAGCAATTGTATATGTTGCTTATATATCCTGTGCATATCATGAGCGACAGACTGTCCTTCTCGTCGCGTGCAACCTTCAGGCCGGTTATGAATCCTTCGAGAGCATCAAAATATTCGCCTGAATAATAATCCTTCTGCGCCGTCTCTGCAATCTCTGCAGCACGGCTGTTTCCGGCAGCAAGGCTACCGGAACAAGGAATAATCAGCAGCAAGGCAGCTGCAATGACGGCGATAATATTCATAACTGAGACTTTTTGTATCGGCAAATATAAGAATTATAATCAAAATCCGGGCATACGCAGGCAAATTTAAAGCATTTCTTTTGTTATTTCATGAAATAGCAAACATTTGGAGCATCCGGCTATTGCACAAAAACATTATTAGGCGTATATTTGCGAAAGACCTCTACGTCAGCCACTATATGTGAAACAAGTATTACTTTTGTTTTTAGATAACCTTATTATGTATAACCATTAAAACCATCTGTCATGAAAAAAAGAATAATACTCCTTACTGCAGTAATAATATTCATAGCGGGCATGACACGCGCCCAATGGACAACCGACTTAGGCAAGAACACTCAGATTACGCCGACAGGACTGGCCTTTGACGAAAACGAAGTGGCCACGAACAAGGACGGAGTAACCTATGTCTTCTTCATCACAAACATGAACGGAACCCTGGGCATGCGCCTGCAAATAATAGATAAAGACGGCAACAAGGTTATGGAGAGGGGCGGAAAAATCATCTCACAGGAAGCCAACAAAGTGTGGTCGGCCTACAACCAGCATCTGGCTCTCGACAAAGACGGACAGGCGTTTGTCGGCGTGCAGGACTTCAGAACTGCTCCTGACAGCAAGCTGAATACATACACCATATATAAATATGCGCCAGACGGCCGGCAGCTATGGGACGGAACCGTGCTCAACAGCGGCAAGGGTTTTGCCACACAGGTCGGACTAAGCATGTGTGCGCTCGACGACGGCGGATGCATATGCGCCTACATGTATCGCGACGACAACGCACAAAAAGACTGCATAGCCATTGAAAGACTCGACAAGGACGGCAACTCTATATGGCAGAAGACAGCCGTGGAGACTACCTACAAGAGCACCCCCTACCCCTTTGTGACAAAAAGCGACGGCGACAACGCCCTTCTTACCTATATATATGAGAGCAGCTCGCTGAAGACCAAGCTCATTGACGGCAACGGGGAAAGCCTTACGGAAGAGGACGAGACGGTGTTCAACGGCGGACTGGCATCGCCTAAGCCATGGGAAGTGCTAAAGATTGTGCCCGGACCCGACAACGGAGCACTGATAACATGCATGGACGCAAACTTCAACAGTGCGTTTGTCTATGTCAGGAGTAACGGAAAAACGGCTTTCGACGGCAAGCCCGGAGGCATAATCCTCAACGACGGCAACTATGGCGGAGCACAGCCAGCCGTGGCATACATCAGCAGCGACAACACCTTCGCTTGCGCATACCAGCAGTTTGACAAGAACAACTCAAACACTCAGGGACTCTACATGAAAAGATACACCACCGACGGACAGGCACTGCCGGAAGGCAACATAGAGGTGGCCGCCATGCAGAACGGCGACATGTACTCGTTCTACAGCGTGCAGGACGCCGGCAACGGCAACGCTGCCCTGTTCTATCAGAAACTCGACGGCGCAACAAAGGCGGTGAGCTCACTGCTCGACATATATGATGCCGTCGGCAAGAAGACCTGCGGAACAATTCAGTTTACAGAGACTCCGACAAAGAAAGTCAACCTGAAATCATCGGCCATGATAGACGGAGAATACTTCCTGACAAGCTGGGACGAGGAGCGCAACGGCACCACCTCAATATTCATGCAGAAGGTTACACCCGAAACTGGCACCGGCATAGACGCAGCCACAACCGACGAATACGGCAGCCCTGTCAGCGAAGAGATATTCAGCATAACGGGAAGCAAGGTGAGCAAGGCCGGCAGAGGCGTAAACATAATACGCACCACACTAAGCAACGGAAAGACAACCGCCAGAAAGGTTGTCGTGAGATAAACGAGAGCAAGAATAAAATTGTATGACCCTAAAAACGATTTAACCATGAAAAGAGCTTTACTACTTACAGTCTGCATGGCAGCAATCGCGGCCATATCACAGGCGCAACAGACCACAGTGAATGTTGAGACGGCAGGCACTCTGTCGGAACAGATAGGCAACGACAAATACACCATCACATCGCTCAAGATAACCGGAAACCTGAACGGAACTGACTTCATACTGCTGCGCGACATGGCAGGCATCGACCTCGACAACGTGCCCACTGAAGGCAAGCTGGCAACGCTCGACCTTAGCGAGGCTAAGGTTGTGGCAGGAGGCGAAGCTTACTACACCGACTATGTGAACAACAAGGAATTTTATACCAACGACAACGAGATGGGCAACTGCATATTCTACAGCTGCGACAAGCTGGAAAGCCTTAGCCTTCCGGCAGGAACAACGGTTGTGGGCGACAGCGCATTCATGAGATGCACCGCCCTGAGCGAGATAACACTGCCCGACGGTCTGAAAGAGATACGCAGCTACGCCTTTTCAGAGACGCAGATTGCATCGTTCAGCTTTGTCAACGGCATCATGCCGGCCAAAGGCATGTTCAGAAACTGCGGCAAGCTGACTTCGGTAACTCTTCCTGAAGAATGCGAAGAGATACCGGCAAACACCTTCTCGGGCACGGCAATAACAGAAATAACGCTGCCGAAAAATCTCGTAAAAATAGGCAAAGAGGCATTCAGCAGCTGCATGCTGACCAGCCTCGAATGTCCGGCAACGCTGAAAGAGATAGATGAGTCGGCGTTCTTTATGTGCAGCAGTCTTGCATCCGTCAGTCTGAACGACGGCCTGCAGAGCATAGAGGGTTCGGCATTCTCTTACTGCGACAAGCTCGAAACCATAGAGATACCTAACTCTGTTACCGAGCTGGAGGGATGCTTCTCCAACTGCACGGCACTAAAATCTGCAGTTCTGCCCGAAGGTCTGACAGCCATACCCGACTATATGTTCGACAGATGCTCTAACCTTGAAAGCGTGAACATACCTGAAGGAGTGAAGACAATAGGCGACAATGCATTCCAGAACAACATGAGACTGCTCGACGTAGTGTTCCCGGAAGGTCTTGAGAGCATAGGCAAAAATGCCTTTTCGAGCTGCTACACAATGGAGAACATCAACCTGCCCGAAACCGTAAAGACCATAGGCGAAGGGGCATTCGACGGATGCGAGGGCGTGGTAGTGATGTCTCTGCCCGGCTCTATCACCACGATACCGCGCAACGCGTTCTCTTACATGGTGTATCTTGAGGAGCTGACAATAGGCGAAGGAACGAAGACTATCGACCAGATGGCATTCATCAACTGCGAAAGCCTGACGAAGCTGACGCTGCCGTCTACGCTCGAGTCGATAGGCTATGCGGCATTTGCCTACAACATGCTGACAGAAGTAAACTGCAAGGCCGTTACACCGCCGGCATGCGACAACACGTCATTTGCCGGATGGGACAGCGACGTGCCGCAGGACTGCCTGCTGTATGTGCCGCAAGGAGCCAAGGCCGAATATGAAAAGGCCGACGTATGGAAGGAGTTTATGATAAAGGAGAGCGAGACGTCGGGCATAGAAAGCGAGACAGCAGCCGGCGCAACAGAGACGGCACGCTACGGCATTGACGGAAGGAAACTGGCAAAACCCGCACGCGGAATAAACATAATACGCATGAGCGACGGAACAGCCAGGAAGGTAATCAACCGCTGACACCTACAATAAAAGTCCTTATATATCACGCAGGGCCGCATATCCCCATTATCAGGATATGCGGCCCGTCATTTATACTAACGTATGTATTATATGCTACACCGGCCTCCTACTCGCCTGCCTTATACTTGGCAGCCTGCTCCTTAATAAGGTCGAGGTCGTCAAAATAGTTGATGCGCATGGCCTCGCGCACGTCGTGCAGAGTCTGCGCTGCCACCTCGCGGGCAGCCTCTGAGCCTTTCTTCAGAATGTTGTAAACCTCCGGAATGTCCTGCTCAAACTCATGGCGGCGCTGACGGATAGGCTCAAGCTGGCGGGCGAGCACCTTTATGAGGAACTTCTTGCACTTCATGTCGCCCAGTCCGCCGCGGCGGTAGTGGTCTTTCAGCTCGTCGAGACTCTTATACTCAGGCCAGTATTCGGCAAAGTCGTCGGGCGTGCTGAACGCCTCGAGGTATGTAAACACCGTGTTGCCCTCCACCTTTCCGGGGTCTTCCACGCGCAGGTGTCCCGGGTCGGTGTACATGCTCTTCACCTTCTGCTGCATGTCCTTGGGCGTGTCAGACAGATAGATGCAGTTGCCGAGGCTCTTGCTCATCTTGGCCTTGCCGTCGGTTCCCGGCAGGCGGCAGCACACCGAGTTGGTGGGCAGCATTATCTTAGGCTCAACAAGCACGTCGCCGTATATATTGTTGAAGCGCTTCACTATCTCGCGCGTCTGCTCGAGCATAGGCTCCTGGTCTTCGCCGGCAGGCACCGTAGTGGCCTTGAAGGCCGTAATGTCGGCAGCCTGGCTTATAGGATATGTGAAGAAGCCCACGGGGATGCTCGTCTCGAAGTTGCGCATCTGTATCTCGGTCTTCACCGTAGGGTTGCGCTGAAGGCGCGACACGGTGACAAGGTTCATGTAATACACCGTCAGCTCGGCCAGCTCGCGTATCATCGACTGCACAAAGAGCGTAACCTTTTCGGGGTCGAGTCCTGCCGAAAGATAGTCGAGAGCCACCTCGATGATGTTCTGTCTGACCTTTTCGGGGTTGTCGGCATTGTCGGTAAGCGCCTGAACATCGGCAATGAACACAAACATGCGGTCGAAGTCGCCTTCATTCTGCAGCTCCACCCTGCGGCGCAACGAGCCAACATAGTGGCCCAAATGAAGCTTTCCGGTAGGGCGGTCGCCGGTAAGTATTATCTTTCCCATTGTCTATTTTTCTTTTTTATTGCTATTTATAAAGTGCAAACTTACACATTTTTTCTGAAAATCAGCTATTTAACACGAAAAACTTGGCAAGCACGGCCGCAATATGTGCGATTGAGATGCACGGCCGGAGCGATTGAGCTGCTGTCTTGACAAATGCAACATAAAACAAGGTCAAGGCTTACACATTGATTTGGCGTGAGGCTCTCATTCTGCGGTTTTCAGAAAATAAAATACTTTATGCGCAAATATTGCCTGAAAATGTGTGCAAAGAGAAAGCACATTATTACAGCGTTTTATGGGGCAAAGTGGCAAATGTGTGCAATGCCGGGCGGCAGGCTACAATGTAAAACACGGCAAACGGCAATGCAAAACGTGGTCTTTTAGCAAACAGAAGACGGCCTTTGAGCATACAAAACCCTGCCTTTTACACACAGGAAAAGGCAGGGTTTTAGTGCGAATACGCTATAAGCACCGCACTACACGCCCCATTCGGCACGACATCAGCCATGGGCAGGAGATGCATTGCGGCTGTTTCAGCTATTTTTCTGAACATAATGCAGATGACACTATGAAAGGGTTGCGGTGCAATGAGATGACAGAACAACACGACACCGGCACCTGCATCATGCACAAGCCACGGCACATCAGAACGGCATCAGGCTACAGGCGAGCCAAGATCGCTGCCGGCAGGACGCTGGAAGATGCGCAGGCCGAACTCTGACGCCATAACGATGGCATAGTCGAGCACCTCACCCTGAAACAGCTCGAAGGGTTTCCAGTCGGGGAACACCGAGAAGCAGTAAAGCTCAAGAGGCAGGCCCTCGGGCGTGGGCTGAAGCATGCGTGCCATTATCATAAGGTCTTTGTTTACATTGGGGTGACGCGACATGAAGTCCATCATAAAGTTGCGGTACACCTGAGTGTTGGCAACGGGCCTGTCAGCAGAGTCATACTGGCCTTTGGCTATATATCCTTTCTCTTCGTAGCTGCGCAGTTCGTCAGGCGAACAGAAGTGTACGGTGTTGGCGTCGATGTTGACCGACAGCTTCAGTCGGCGTCCGCCCGCCTCGCGCATGCCGCGCCAGTTCTGAAACGAGTCGCTCACGAGCAGATAAGGCGGTATGGTGGTGATGGTCTTGTCGAAGTTCTGCACCTTGACAGTGGTGAGCGACACTTCCCTTACATATCCGTTGGCGCCATACTTGTTCATGGTTATCCAGTCGCCCGGACGCAGCATGTCGTTGGCCGTAAGCTGCACGCCGGCCACAAGACCGAGGATGGTGTCCTTGAAGATCAGCATGATGATGGCGGCAGAAGCGCCAAGACCGGCAAGCACGGTGCCGGCACTCTTGTTGACGATGATGCTCACCACGAGGATGAAGCCCACCACAACGGCCATGAGGTTGAACATCTGATAGATGCCCTTCAGCGGACGGTTGCGCAGCTTCTGGTGCTCGCTGGATATCTCGTAGAGCGAATGAAGAAACTCGCTTATAAAGAACAGCGACACCACCACGAGGTAGATGTTGCAGGCCTTGAGCAGCACGGGCAGCACACTGCTGTCGGCAGCAAAGGCAAACGGCAGCAGGACATACCACAACACGGGAGGTATGATGCGGCGGAAGGCTTTCATCACACGGTCGTTGAACAGATAGTCGTCCCATGTGGCCTTGGTGCGCTCGGTAAGCTTCTGCACTGCCGGCATGACAACATAGCGGAACAGCGCCGTGCAGAGATACGAAACAAGACCTATGGCAAACAGAGCCGTGAGCGGATATACCCACGACAAAACGCTCTCGGACACACCGGCTGTGTGGCGGAGAAAACTTAATATATAATCATCTAATCTATCCATCTGACTTTTCTGTATATCTTCAATTTGGCACAAATTTAAGAAATAACGCTGAAATAAACGAACAAAAGTATGCCTAGATTATACTGCCGGAACATATATAAAGGAATATGGCACCTAAGATATAAACAAAAAGCAAAAAATATTGACAAGATTGCGGAAAAAGTAGTAAGTTTGCCTGACTGAAAGAAAATACAAAATGAAAATCATCAAATTCTTAAAAGACTGGACGCTTATCATCGCCATCATTACCGGCATTGCTGCCTATTTTGTCTACACGGCAATACCCGCGCTGCAACCTACTCACCACTTTGCCCTCAAAGCCATCGAGCTGCTGCAGCCCATGCTGATATTTGCCATGCTGTTTATCACATTCTGCAAGGTGAACCCCAAGAAGCTCCGCCTGTGCAAGTGGCATCCGTGGCTGCTGCTCTTCCAGGCCGGCACGTTCACAGCCATAGCCGTGGCGCTTATGCTCATGCCGCACAGCGGACTGCGCATTGTGCTCGAGGGTGCCATGATATGTCTGATATGTCCTACGGCCACGGCCGGTGCGGTGATAACAAAAAAGCTTGGCGGAAATGTTAACCACATAACCACATACACCATACTGATAAACATCATTACGGCGGCATTCATACCGGCACTTGTGCCGTATGTACATCCCAATCCGGAGCTCGGCATACTTAACTCGGCAATGCTGATACTCGGCAAGGTGTTCCCGTTGCTGCTTCTGCCCCTGCTGGCTGCCATCCTGCTGAGATATCTTTCGCCAAGACTCCACTTCACGATATCTCACTACAGCGACCTGAGCTTCTATCTTTGGGCAGTTGCGCTTACGCTGGCCATGACCGTCACGACACGCACCATTGTTCATGCCGACGTGGCCATTGCCACCGAACTCGGCCTAGTGGCAGCATCGCTTATCAGCTGTCTGCTCCAGTTCTGGCTCGGACGCAAGGTAGGTGCGTTATACAACGACAAGATTACGGCAGGACAGTCGCTTGGACAAAAGAACACCGTGCTGGCAATATGGATGGGATACACCTTCTTCACACCGATAACGGCAGTAGCAGGCGGCTTCTACAGCATATGGCACAACGTGATAAACTCTTATCAGCTTTATCAGCACAGAAAGCTGGAAGAGAGCAAGAATGAAAACAAGTGACGGCCGGCTGCATCCGGATAAAATCTAAGAAAGATCAGTAACACACCTTTATAGACTTTAACCAGCCTATTCTTTCATCAACATTTTGCCGGTTAGGGATTATCTTATATTAGCTATCCCGAACCGGCAAAATGCACATTAAGGCACATCGCAGATACGTTACGATCAACCCCAAATCATTAAGCATATAAGACTTATTCCGCCTGGTTCATTGCAGCCTTATCCGTATTTCTTTTTTCTGTTGCTACCGTGCAGTCAACATATTCCTTAGGCAATCCGGTCATGGCAGCAAATAACAAAAGGCAAAAAGGCAGGAACATAATGGCAAGTTGGAGTTAAACCAAAATCGATTATTAAGATTCGCTCAATAGGAACAAAAAGAGGGGCCGAAGGCATGAATGCCCAAAATAGATAAAGCCAAGTGCTGTATAATGGCAGATTTGGGTTAAACCATCAAACATACGGCAATGTGCACAAGGACAGGCCAAATATAATAAAACAATAATGGCCATCAGAAAATTATCAGAAGCCTCATACACAGCCCTAATATTTTCTAATGGCCAAGATCTTATTCTACTCTGAATTCTTAAAATTCAGAATTATTCAATTACTGCTTTACAACAACCTTTCTTGTTGTTCCGTCAGACATCTTAACGATATTGATGCCCTTTGCAGGAGCGCTGAGCTGCACGCCGTCAATAGTATAGCGGGCAACTTCCTTAACTTCCTTCTCTGAAGGATCAACAACGTTGATACCTGTACCAAATGTACCAACAGCTCTCTCTGCAGCATTTACAATCTCACCAGTCTCTGTGTTGATAAGCATTGCAACAACCTTCAGCTTTGACTTATCCTGCAAGAGGTTGAACTTGCTGGCAGAAGTAACGCCATTAGAAAGATCGAAAGTTGTTTCATGACGCTGAACTGCATCTGCTACAAGGGGAGCAGCTATTGAACCCTTGATACCTTCAGCTACATCCTTGGCCATAATGGCAACATGATCATAAACCATATCCTTTATCTGCTCACCTTTTTGTGTATACTCGTAAATATAAGGCTCATTCTCAGCACCAGTTGTTCCAGAATAATAGTTAGTCTGCCACCAGTTGCTCTCGCTGCCCTGCAAACCGTCAGCAAGCAGAACATAAGCCAAAGCATAAGGAGCATTATTGCTGCTGTAGAAGAACTGCACGTCGGTAATTACATTTATTTCAGTCTGGCTTTCGTTCCACTCCGGCCATACAGACATTTCAGCTTCTGTCAAAGTAAGACTTGCTTCAAAATCGTCAAGTACGCCAAGCAGTTGACTCTGTGATGTGCCGAAATATGGGTCAATAGAAGGACCTCTATTGATAAATGCAGATGGGTAACCCTGAACCGTTGCCATGACAGAATTATAGTCAGTAATTCTCATCGGGTCGTCATAGTTCATCTTTCCGTGTACGGCAATACCGATGAACGACTCAGGATATTTGTCTGCCAATGCAGCCATACCAGCATATCCGCGAGTACAATATCCACAACCTGTAGCTGTAAATTCCTCTACAACAGATCTGCGCTTAATAGCATTTGTGAGAACAATTAAAGAACCTTTGCATGTAGCATTGGCTGTTTCGTTTGGCTGTCCGTTTACCTTAGTAATAACAATTTCTTTTTCTTCCTCTTTTGCCTCATTGCCGGCTGTCAATGGGATGTTTATCACACCATTATTGTTAAACTCAACATTATCCAGGTTTACAGTGTTTTCTGCAGATGTCTCTCCAGTTGCAACATCCTTAACTGTATAAGACACAGAAGTCATTGGTGTTACACCATCATTTTTGATCATTGCAGAAATATTAACATTACCGTTTTTCATTGTTATTACTCGACCTATATTGTCTGAAACAAATGAAGCAGCATTACCGAGGAAATTGTCACCTGACATTGAAACCAATGTCAACAAGTTTCCAAAACCATAGCTTGCCATGTTGTCCCATTTGCCCTGCAGACAAACGTATCCTCCGTATTCATCACAATAGCTAGAGCCATCAAAGGCAATAGGATATTGACCGGCCTGTGAAGTGAGTGATGTAACATCAAACGAATAACCGACATAACAGCCCTCTGCAGGAATTGTATAGTTTTCAACTGTTACGATTTCAGGATTTCCGTCAACACTAATTGAAGTTGTAGGAGTAATGTCTTTCAAAAATTCGCATCCTGAAGAAGTGATGCTACTTGGCAGGTCCTTTGCAATCCAGCACTTAACATTTTTTACGACTTTATGGTCAATCAGGTAAAAGCCCACCTGGTCGATTTTATTACCAGCGAACTTTCCTGGTACAAAAATCGCACAATCATAATGATCTGTACCTGCTCCTACACCAACATAAGTATCTCCCTGAGCATAAGTGAAAACCACTCCCTCGGCAGCAGCACGAGTCGGTGCCATTTTCTCAATCTTATTATACTTGAGTCCTAAACCGGCCTCATTCCGCTGAAATGCCTGTGCATTTGCTATACAGCAAAACGCAACAAAAGCGGTTACCAAAGAAAGTAATCTTTTAATCATAACGCAATTATTTTAAATTAAACATCAATAATTCAATAATTATATAAATCAAAATTGATATAAGGCTGACATTACTCAAAACATCCAACAGCTTTACATTATAATATTGGGAATAGCCATACTGCTATCCATCTAGAATAAAGTATATATCTGCTGTGTTATTTTTCATAAGCCTTTAATTTAAACATCCAAAGATTTTGGTTTGCAATAAACGCAAGACCATCTCATTCAGAGATTAACAAGGATTTCAATAATATTTTTAATTCCACAAATATATGAAATTTTATAATGCCCTTAATTCCGCAACACTATAATTTAACTTTATTTATAAGTTCCTGAGCAACAA
>ENA-OPRS01001002-OPRS01001002.1-human-gut-metagenome-genome-assembly--contig:-NODE-1002-length-14099-cov-3.194959_pt1 | contig 14099 bp, 9 predicted proteins | sample MGYA00241795_ERZ501881 | MGnify/ENA primary metagenome ERZ501881 (study PRJEB25962, sample SAMEA2042440) | human gut metagenome | biome: human gut; feature: human-associated habitat; material: faeces... | reverse complement strand
CCGCCTGCCGGAAGGCCGCCGATGGGGAACAGGTTCCCCAGGAGCTTCTGGAAGATTTGAAGGCCGTGTTTTCCAGGTCCGGATTTACCAAAGGGTACTTGACCGGACACCGGGGAGCGGCCATGTTTGGCGTGCGGAGAAAAGAGGACGTGACCGTGGCCACGGAGAAGGTGTTTTCCTCTCTCCGGGGACTCTACCGGGGGGAGAATCCCCGGGTGCCCGTGACCCTTTCCCTGGAGCGGAAAGAGGACGGGCTTTGTTTCGTTGCCCGGGATCAGGAAGGCCGGGAAGCTTCCGCCTGGGTGCCTTTGGGAGAGGGAGGGTCTCTTCTTCCTGGGGAGCGGTGTATCCAGCAGTTGGAGAAAACCGGCGGGACTCCTTTCCGAGCCCAGAAGGTGGAGGTTCCCGAAGAGGGCGTACCCTGTGGAGTGTCCACGGTGAACGGACTCCGCCGGGAGGCGCTGGGAAAGCTTTTGACCTTGCGGGAGCGCCGGGAACCCATTTCCTGGCAAGATATTCCCTGGGAGAAAAGAACCCATGACCGGCGGGAAGGACCCCTGCCCCTGCGGGTTCGGTTCCGGGAAGTGGAACAAATTTGTCCTCAGGCCAAGGAGTGCCGGGAGATGGTTTTGCCCCTGCATACCCCGGTGAAAACGTTGCTTCGCCTTCGGGAAGAAGGATTCCCCACCCTTTTGCTGGAAACGCCTCGGGCGCTGTTTGGGGAGGAGAAGCAAGTTCGGAGCCAGATGGAAGAACGGATGGCGGCGGGATTTTCCCAGTTTGTCTGTGGAAACCTGGGAACCGTGGCTCTGGCCCGGAAACTGGGGGCCCAGATTCACGGAGGATTCTCTCTGAATATTTTTAACACCCCGGCCCTGGACTTTTTTGAGAACCTGGGCCTCTCCACAGCGGAGGCCTCATTTGAGTTGACGGCTCGGGAGTTTGCCCAGCTGGGAGGGAACCTTCCCCGGGGATTGATGGTCTATGGCCGTCAGCCCATGATGCTGACCCGGAACTGTCCTTTGGCCAATTCTCCCAAGGGATGTTTGCACTGCAAGAAGCCCGGGTTTTTAACCGACCGAAAGCGGAAACGGTTCCCTGTGGTATGTCGGGGCGGCAGGGAGATTCAGGTGCTCAACTCAGTGCCCCTGTGGCTGTGGGATTTGCAGCGGGAACTGTCCCCGGCGGACTTTGGGGTGGTCTGGTTCACGGTGGAAAACCCTGTGGAATGCGGGGAAGTGCTAGACGCCTGTTTTCGAGGGAAAAACCCAGATTTCGACTATACTCGCGGCCTATTTCACCGGGGCGTGGAATGAGTGTGGAAAACTCGGTGGAAAATGTTTAAAAGTCATTCTCAAGAGCTGGAAAAGCCCTAGAAATCACGGGATTTGGCGATTGTGGAAAACTTTCAAGTGGAAAAATAACCGGAGGAAAAGCAGCGAAAAATGGAAAACAACATGATTTTGCGGTTGAAAAAAGTGCGGCCTGGGGCGCAGCTGCCCCAGCGGCAGACGGAAGGCAGTGCCGGCTATGACCTTTGCGCCTGCATTCCCCAGCCGATAACCCTGAATCCGGGAGAGGCCTACGCCTTTCCCACAGGCCTTGCGGCGGAGATTCCCCAGGGCTGCGCCGGGATGATCTTCACCCGAAGCGGGCTGGGCTTCAAACGGGGCGTGGCCGTGCGCAACGGCGTGGGGGTTATCGACAGCGATTACCGGGGAGAACTTCAGGTGGGACTGCACAATTTCAGCCAGGAGCCCTACACCATCCAGCCCGGGGAGCGGATTGCCCAGTTGGTGCTGATGCCGGTCTGCCTGCCTCAGGTGGTGGAAGTGGAAGAGCTGAGCGAAACCCAGCGGGGCACCGGAGGGTTCGGCAGCACGGGAAAATAGGAGAAGATCGGCATATCTTGTAGGAACCTTTCTGGAAAGTTGCACATATACGGGATTTCATGTTTTCATTGTTTTATGTAAACTTTCAACTTGAGAAATGCTGGAAAATAAGCTATAATAAAGCGTACTGGTGGAAAAGGGCTTTTTCCACGGGCGTTTTCCCGGTTTCGGCCGGGAAAAACCTTGGGGAGAAGATTCCCCAGACAGTGATTTTTTAGAATATTTGGGTTTTCCCCAAAAAGGGGAAACCATAAAGGATACAGGCGGTTTCTTCCCCGGCGGAAGGACCGGTCATCCCATAGGCCCCGAGGGGCCGGAAAGGCAGAGGTTGAGATGGCAGGGCTTTTTTCTGGATTTTTATCTATGTTTAGCATGTTTTCCAAGGACATTGGCATCGACTTGGGAACCGCAAATACATTGGTGTTCATGAAGGGCAAGGGCATCGTCATACGGGAACCTTCCGTGGTGGCGGTGGATGCCCGCACCGACGAAGTGGTGGCAGTGGGCAAGCAGGCCAAGGAGATGCTGGGACGGACTCCCGGCTCCATTGTGGCGGTGCGGCCTCTGAAGGACGGGGTCATCGCCGATTTTGACGTGACCGCGGCCATGCTGAAATATTTCATCAAGAAGGCGCTGAAGTCCGGTACGCTGAACCGGCCCCGGATTGTGGTGTGCATCCCCTCCGGCGTGACGGAGGTGGAGCGCCGGGCGGTGGAGGACGCTGCCCGTCAGGCAGGTTCCAACAATGTGGACCTGATTGAGGAACCCATGGCGGCCGCCATTGGCGCCGGCTTGCCTGTAGGGGAACCCACCGGCAGCATGGTGGTGGACATCGGCGGCGGCACCTCCGAGGTGGCGGTGATCTCCCTGGGAGACATTGTCACGGCGGTTTCCGTGCGGATGGCAGGGGACAAGTTTGACGAAGCCATTGTCACCTATGTGAAGAAAAAGTACAACCTGCTCATCGGCGAACGGACTGCCGAGGAGATCAAGATGCAGATCGGGTCCGCCTTCCCCACCGAGGAGACCATCAACGCCTTTGTGGAGATCAAGGGCCGGAATCTGGTGGACGGGCTGCCCAAGAATGTGACCATCCACGCGGACGAGGTGCGGGACGCCTTGGCCGACAGCGTGATGATTGTGGTGGACGCCATCAAGGACACCTTGGAAAAGACGCCTCCGGAACTGGCGGCGGACATCATCGACCGGGGGATTATGCTGACCGGAGGCGGTGCCCTGCTTCGGGGGTTGGACAAGCTGGTGGCCCAGGAGACGGGGATTCCCGTCCATGTGGCGGAGCGTCCCTTGGACTGCGTGGTGGAAGGCACGGGCAAGAGCCTGGAAGTGGATTTGCCCAAACCCCGCTACCGGAGCCGCAAAAGCAAACTGTAATCTGTCGCTGTGACCCCAGGGGAAATGGGTCAGGGAAGACGGGGCAGGAAACGAGGATACACGGATGAGGACTGCTTTGGGAGATTGGAGCGGAAGGCGGAAGCCTGTCCGTGGCCCAAGGCAGTCCGCATTTGACTTTGACGGGAGAACCACAGGAAGGGAGCTTTGGCCTTGAAGGATTTTTTCAAAACAAGCTCATTTAAGGTATTGGCCATCGCGGTGGTGGTGCTGCTGGGACTGATCATCTACACCGCCAGCGCGGGAGGGTCGTTTCTGGCCAACATGCTGGGATTTGTCACCTCCCCCATGCAGAGCGTGAGCACCAACACCACCGGTGCGGTGACAGAATTTATCGATTTGGACAACATGTCCCGGGACGAGCTGAAATCCATGTTGGAGAGCCTGTCCCAGGAAAACGCCGAACTCCATCAAAAATTGGTGGACTATGAGAACACCCTGAAGGAAAACGAGCAGCTGAAGGTCCAGCTGCAGATCACCGAGGAGGAACCGGAAAACACTCTGCGCAGCGCCACGGTCATCGGCCGGGACCCCAACGACGTGTTTTATGGATTTTCCATTGACAAGGGCACCATGTCCGGGGTGGAGACCGGTGACCCGGTGATCACCCAGAACGGCTTGGTGGGAATCGTGAGCCAGGCTTACGCCACCACCAGCAAGGTGACCTGTATCCTTTCGGAGGATGTGAAGGTTTCCGCCGTGGCCCCCGCCCGAGGGGAGAGCGGCGTGATTTCCAGCGACGTGACCACAGCCAGCGCCGGACTGCTGCGGATGAGCTACCTTTCCGGGGACACTCAGGTGCAGCCCGGAGATATCATCACCACCTCCGGAGCGGGAAGCACCTATCCGGCGGATATCATCATCGGTGAGGTTCAGAGCGTGTCCAAGGCGGATAACGACATCTCCCAGTACGCCATGGTGCGGCCTTATGAGGACTTGACCGCAGTGGAGGACGTGTTTGTGATCATCGACTTCCCGGGCGCCGGGGAGCAGACGGAGATTCCTGTGGAGGAGGATCCCCAAGGCGAGGAGGATACGGAATAATGCGGGATTTCAACAAGCTGATCCGATATCTGGCGTACCTGTTGGAGCTTCTGGTGCTGTTTATGGTCCAGGAAACCCCTGGCCTTATGCCCTCCATTTTGGGAACCAGGCCTGTGCTGTTGTTTTCGGCGGTGATCACCATCGCCCTGTTTGAGCCGGAGGTGCCCGCTTTGGTATTCGGTGTGATTGGGGGACTGTTTTGCGATTTCGGCCTTTCGGGCACCTTGGGGTTCCATGCCCTGGTGTTGGGGGTCTTGTGCTTTTTCATCGGCCTGGTGATCCGGGTATTCTTCCAGATCAACCTGGTCACTGCCATTCTGACGGGAATTTGGAGTATCGGGCTCACCGTGTGCGCCCAGTGGTTTTTCCTCTACTATTTTCTCTACTCTAACCCGTCTTACGCCCTAGTTCACCACTATGTGCCCAAATTTTTCTACACCTTGCTGTTTGTGCCGTTGCTGTATTTGCTCAACCGGGGACTGTCTCAGGCCCTGCGGCCCAAAGAGGGCGGCCAGTTGTCTTGAGAAAACCGGAGAGCGTGAACTTCTAGCAGGTTCCCAGAAAGGAACCTCTGTGCAGAAAGGAGGGGGTCCCCCTTGAAGATGCCCCATGTTGGGAAGATCGGCCGCACCATCGCCTGCATTGTACTGGTGGTGGTGGTGTTTGCCGCCTATGAACTGCGCCTGGTCCAGTGGCAGATTGTCCAGGGCGAGGAATTCGAACAGATCTCCCTGAGCAACCGGACGGATACCATTGAGATCGACGCGGCCCGAGGGGAGATCCTGGATTGCAACGGAGAGGTTCTGGCGGGGAACCGCACCTCTTACAACATCATTTACAACGCTTTGGAAATGGATTATGACGCCCGCAACGCCACCATTCTCCAGGTGATCGATTTGCTGGAGGAACAGGGGGAAACTTGGCGGAATCCCCTGCCCATTGTGCTGGCGGAGGACGGAACGTATCAATTCAAGGAAGACAGCGAAAGCGCCATTGAAACCCTGAAAGGGCCCGACATGCTGAATCTGGCGGATTACGCCACGGCAGAAGACTGTATGGCTGAGTTGACCCGCCGGTACGACTGTCAGGGATTTTCCAAGGAGGACGCCCTGACTGTGGCCGCCGTACGGTACTCCATGACCCGGGACGGCTATTCTCGGACCAACCCCTATGTGATCGCCGAGGATGTTTCCGCCGAGACGGTGGGTGTGATCAGTGAACGGTCGGGGGCATGGCCCGGCATTGAGACCCAGGTGGCGGTGGCCCGGTATTACGGGGAAGACGGTTCTCTGGCCCCCCATGTGGTGGGCTACACCGGAGCCATTACGGACACCCAGTACGAAGCCGCCGTGGAGGCGGGAACCACCTACGATTCGGAGGACAACATTTCCGGTTACAAATGGAACGACACTGTGGGCCGTTCGGGAATTGAATCGGCCTTTGAGGAGCAGCTCCGGGGCAAGCGGGGAGAAGAGACCATCTACACCGACGAAACCGGCGAGCTGCGCAACACGGCGGTGACCACTTCTCCGGAAGAGGGAAACACCGTTTACCTGACCCTGGATTCCGACCTGCAGCGGGTGGCCAATCTGTCTCTGGAGAAGAATATTACCAGCAACACCACGGCCAAGGACTGCACCTCCGGAGCAGTGGTGGTGCTGGACGCCAAGGATTTTGGAGTGCTGGCCTGTTCCTCCTATCCCACCTACGATTTGAACCAGCTGGTGGACAGTTTGTCCGGAGACGGGAAATACTACAACCAGCTCATCGAAGATGAGGAAAAACCCATGGTGAACCTGGCTCTCAACGGCGTGTTCATCCCCGGTTCCGTATTCAAGCCTGTGGTGGCCCTGGCGGCCTTGCAGGAACAGGTGATCAGTGCAGGCACCACCTACACCTGTAACGGCCTGTGGGAGTTTCACGACTTGTCCCAGGCCTGTCAGTGCGGCACCGGTACCTGGAATGTGTACGGAGCTCTGGCCCACTCCTGCAACACCTTCTTTAGCAACGTGGGTCTGAACCTGGGCATTGCCCGGCTGGACCCCTACGCGGAATATTTCGGTCTGGGCACCACCACCGGAGTGGAGCTTTCCGAATCCACGGGCACCATGTCCAATCCCCAGGAATACCGGGAAAATCACGGGATGGAATGGACCGACGGTGTGTCCGCCCAGACGGCCATCGGCCAGGCGGACAATATGTTCACGCCGGTGCAGCTTGCCACCATGTGCGCCACCATCGCCAACGGAGGCGTCCGGCTGCAAACTCATTTCCTGGATAAGATCACCGATTACACCGGGGAAAACGTCATTGAGGAATACGAGCCTGTGGAGCTCTATGATGCGGGCCTTTCCAGCGACGTGTTGGGTGTGGTGAAGACAGGTATGCAGATGGTGGCCACCGAAGGCACCGCTTCCACGGTGTTCGGGGATTATCCCGTGTCCATTGCCTGCAAGACCGGTACCGCCGAAACCTCCAACGTGAAAGACGGCACCGAGGACAACCTGAGCTTTATCTGCTACGCTCCGGCGGAAGATCCCCAGATCGCCATTGCGGTGATGATTCAGTACGGCTACAAGGGTTCCTATGCCCAGAACGTGGCCAAGGACATCCTAGATCAATATTTTGGCTACTACACCTGGGACGAGGAAGGGAACAAGTACGATTCCGACGGCAATCAGGTGGACGATGACGGTCAAATCGTCAAGACGGCGGAAGAGCTGGAAGAAGAGCGGGCCTGGCAGGAACAGCAGGATGCGGCTGCTCAGGATCAGGACGATGCTTCCCAGGATCCGGATGCCTCTCAGGATCCCACCGCTTCTTCGGACGGACAGACTTCTCCCAGCCCCTCTCCCTCCTCGGGACGGGACAGCGATATCCCCGATACCCTCTATACCGGGGAAGGTTCCTCCTCCGGGGATTCTTCAGGGGATGAGGATGGCTCCAGCGCTTCCTCTCAGGACGGGGGAGCCAGTCCCAGTCCCCAGCCCAGCCCAAGCCCCACGCCCATAGGGCCCTATTATAAGAAAAGCGGGTAAAGAAAAGGTTATTACGCCCAAAGAAAGGGCTATAAACTGTGTAACCAGCACATAAATCAATTAAATAAAGAATTGATTTTGACAATTTGCCCCGAGTATGCTAAGATGATAGCCGAGGTAGAAGTATTTATGGGTATTGCAACAGTGATCACGTCCGGAAAAGGCGGCGTGGGAAAATCCACATTGACGGTGGGCTTGGGCCGTGCGTTGGCTCAGCGAGGCCGCCGGGTACTGCTGGTGGATTGCGACGCGGGCTTGCGCAGCTTGGACCGTATGACGGGCGTGGAGGAAAACCTGGTATTTGACATCTCCGATGTGGTATTTGCCCGGTGTGCTCCCGCGGAGGCCATCTATCCCTGTGGGGACGGGGAAGGCCTTTCTCTGTTGCCGGCACCCTCTTCTGGTGAACAAGGGATCCGTCCCGGGGTGATGAAAAAACTGGTGCCTTTGCTCAAGCGGTATTACGACCATGTGCTGCTGGACTCACCGGCAGGAGTAGGCATGGGGTTTCGCGCGGCGGCTTGCGGCGCGGACAAGGCATTGGTGGTGTGCAGCCCGGACCCGGTTTGTGTGCGCAGCGCCGGCGTGGTGCGGGAGCTTTTGCAAAAGCTTTCGGTGCCGGAAATGCGTCTGGTGATCAACCGGTTTAACGGAGAGCTGTTCTGGAAAACCGGCGCCTATGGGGATCTGGACAGCGTAATTGACGGAGCAGGCATCCGCCTAATGGGCGTGGTACCGGAAGATCTTTCCTTGGCGGCTGCGTTTCTGCGGGGCCGCAGCGCACCGGAAGGTTCCCGGGGTATGATGGCGCTCTGTCGATTGGCAGGCCGGCTGGAAGGGGAAAATATTCCCATCTCGGATTTGTTCTAATGGGAGCGGGGGCGGCGATCCGGCTGCCCGAAAGGTTGTATTGAAAAGCCATAAAGGAGGAAGATCGTCACAATGAACATCGCAATCACAGCGCATGACGCCAAAAAAGAACTGATGGTGCAATTCTGCATCGCCTACTGCGGCATTTTGAGCCGCTATTCCCTGTGCGGCACGGGCACTACCAGCAAGATGGTGTCCGAAGCTACGGGGCTGGAGATTCAGCGGTTTTTAAGCGGTTCCCAGGGTGGCGACCAGCAGATCGCAGCGCGGATCGCCTGCAACGAAATCGATCTGCTGCTGTTCTTCCGGGATCCTCTGAATCCCAAGTCTCACGAGGCCGCCAACGATATGAACCTGCTGCGCCTGTGCGATATGCACAACATTCCGGTGGCCACCAATATCGCCACCGCCGAAGTGTTGATTCACGGCTTGGAGCGGGGAGACCTGGATTGGCGGAATATCCTTCGGGATTGAGTTTTGCCGCTTGCAAAACGGGGCGGAACCCGTTATAATGAAAATCGTCCGGCAACGACGCAGGATGAGTACTTCGGAATGCCCGGCAGAGAGAGGGGGCGCCTTTAGGCGCTGCGAGCCCCCTTGGGGACCAGACGGAGGAAAGACGCCTGCCAGCCGCAAATGAAGATACAATAAGGAAAGCGTTTTGCGCTTTTGAATCAGGGTGGCACCACGGAGAGACCTTCGTCCCTGGCACGGCCTTAGTTTGCCGCGTCTTTGGGAGGAAGGTGTTTTTCTGGGCGAACGCCCTGTTTGTCGTTTTCCGGGAATCCAATCTCCCTCGTGCCCAGGAGGTAAGGGGGAGCAACGTAAAGTTCTTTGGTCCTACCTTTCTCGAAAGAAAGGTAGGGGGAAAGGGGATAAAAACCATGGAATTGATCACAAAGGCACCCAAGGGGACCGTAGACCTGGTTCCGGGAAAGTCCGAAAAATGGCAGGTAATGGAAGAGGTGTTCCGCAGCGAGGCGGAATTAAACGGTTTTGCCGAAATCCGCACTCCTGTGTTTGAGCACACCGAGCTGTTTCTCCGGGGTGTGGGAGACACCACCGACGTGGTGGAAAAGCAGATGTATACCTTTGAGGACAAGGGCGGCCGGTCCATCACCCTGCGGCCGGAAGGCACGGCAGGAGCAGTGCGGGCCATGCTGGAAAACGGCCTGTACAACGCCGGCTATCCGGTGAAGCTCTACTACAACACTTCCTGCTACCGGTATGAGAAGCCCCAGGCCGGACGGCTGCGGGAACTGCACCAGTTTGGCGTGGAGATGTTCGGCGCCGCGGAGCCTGTGGCAGATGTGCAGGTGATTGCTTTGGCCCTGTCCGCTTTTAAGCGGCTGGGACTGGAGGACGTGGGTCTGCAGATCAACTCCATCGGCTGTCCGGAATGCCGGAAAGAGTATCACAAAGCCCTGAAAGAGTATTTTACCGCCCGGAAAGAAGAACTGTGCGATACCTGCCTTTCCCGGCTGGAACGCAATCCCATGCGGATTTTGGACTGCAAGAGCCCCGAGTGCCAGGAAGTCTGCAAGGGCGCTCCCAAGATCACCGACTACCTTTGTGAGGATTGCCAGGCCCACTTCCACAAGGTTCAGGAGTATCTGACTGCCCTGGGTGTAGAATTTGAAGTGGATCCCGGCTTAGTGAGAGGCCTGGATTACTACACCCGCACCGTGTTTGAATTCCCCTCCAAGAGTCTGGGCTTTGCCCTGGGCGGCGGCGGCCGGTACGACGGCCTGGTGGAGGAAATGGGCGGAAAGCCCACGGCCGGACTGGGCTTTGGTTTGGGCCTGGACCGGATCATGATGGCCCTGGAAGCCCAGAAGACGGAATTCCCCCAGCCTCTCAAATGCGAGGTGTATGTGGCCTCTTTGGGGGAAGAAGCTCAGAAAAAAGCCTTCCTGCTGACGGAGCAGCTGCACCACTGCGGAGTGCCTGCCGACTGCGATCTGTGCGGCCGGGGATTGAAGGCCCAGATGAAGTACGCAGACAAGATCGGCGCCCAGTATACCCTTGTGTTGGGAGAAAATGAGCTGGCGGAGAACAAGGCGGAACTGAAGAATATGAAGACCGGGGAAAAGAAAAAGATTTCCCTGGGCGAGGATTTCATCGATCAGTACATCACCTTGAGCACCGAAGACGATGATCTGTCCTTTTAAGGGGAAATAGAGAGAAAGAGGGAAATTTACATGGAACATTCCGCGTCTAAATACAGAACCCACACCTGCGGAGAACTGCGCATGGAGCATGTGGGCCAGACCGTCACCCTGGCGGGCTGGATGGAAAACCTCCGGGAAGTGGGAAGCAATTTCGGTTTCCTGGTGCTCCGGGACTTTTACGGCACCACCCAGGTGGTAGTGGAAACCGAAGAGATGATGGAGCAGGTGAAATCCATCAATAAAGAGAGCACCATTTCCGTTACCGGCCTGGTGCGGGAGCGCACCAGCAAGAACCCCAAGCTGCCCACCGGCGATATCGAGGTAGCCCCCACCCAGATTCAGGTTCTGGGACGCTGCCGCTATAACGAGCTGCCCTTTGAGATCAACTACTCCAAGGACGCCGGCGAGGATGCCCGGCTCAAATATCGTTATCTGGATCTGCGCAATCCCCAGGTGAAGAAAAACATGGTGCTGCGCAGCCAGGTGGTGTCCGCCCTCCGCCGTGCCATGGAGGACCAGGGCTTCATGGAAATTACCACCCCTATCCTCACCGCCTCCTCTCCCGAGGGCGCTCGGGACTACCTGGTGCCTTCCCGGAAACATCCCGGCAAGTTCTACGCCCTGCCCCAGGCTCCCCAGCAGTTCAAGCAGCTGCTGATGACCTCCGGCTTTGACAAGTATTTCCAGATTGCCCCCTGTTTCCGGGACGAGGATGCCCGTGGTGACCGTTCCCCCGGTGAATTTTACCAGCTGGATATGGAAATGGCCTTTGCCGGCCAGGAGGACGTGTTCGCCGTGCTGGAGCAGGTGCTGCCTCCCATTTTTGCCAAGTATGGCGCTTACAACATCGCCTCCCAGGCGCCCTTCCGCCGGATTCCCTACCTTCAGGCCATGGAGGAGTTCGGCTCCGACAAGCCCGACCTGCGCATCGACCTGCGGGTCAAGGATGTGACCGGGCTGCTGTCCGGCTGTGGTTTCGGACCCTTTGAAGGCGGGGCCCTCATCAAGGCCGTGCCCGTGTCCGGCTGCAAGCTGACGAGAAAAGCCATCGACAAGCTGTGCGCCGACGTGGAAGTCCAGGCGGGCCAGAAACCCTATTGGTTCCGCGTGGACGACAAGGGAGAAATCGTGGGCGGCATTGCCAAGTTTATCAACGCCGACCCGGCTCTGGTGGAAAAAGTCAAGGGAGAGCTGGCTCTCGCAAACGATACCCTGGTGCTCCTGTGCGCCGGCACCCGGTCCCAGGTTTGGAAGACCTCTGGCGTGATGGTCAAGCTGGCCGGCGCCCAGTGCGAAGGTCACATGGACCAGGAGCGGTACGAATTCTGCTGGATTGTGGACTTCCCCATGTTCGAGATCGGGGAGGAGTCCGGCAAGCTGGAATTCTGCCACAACCCCTTCTCCATGCCTTCCGGTGGTCTGGAGGTGCTGCTGAAAGCGGAAGCTGGGGAAATCGATCCCCTGACCATTCTGGCGGAGCAGTACGATCTGGTGTGCAACGGAGTGGAACTGTCCTCCGGCGCCGTGCGGAACCACGACCCGGAGATCATGGTCAAGGCTTTTGAGCTGGTTGGCTTGGGCGAAGAGGACGTCAAGGCCAAGTTCCCGGCCATGTACAACGCCTTCTGCTACGGAGCGCCGCCCCATGCAGGCATTGCCCCCGGCGTGGACCGGATGGTCATGCTCCTGTGCGGCGAAAGTTCCATCCGGGAGGTCATTGCCTTCCCCATGAACAAGAGCGCCCAGGACCTGATGATGGACGCCCCGGCCCCGGTGGAACCCGCTCAGCTGGAAGAACTTTCCATCGCCGTCGTGGAACATTCCCAAGAAGACTGAAAAACACCAGGAAAAACCTGAAAAAAGTTGCCCCCAGCCCTACTGTGAAACGTGGCTGGGGGCAATATATTTGGGGGATATCTGCAAAAATTTTTTTTAAACGACACAATATCTAGTGTTTTTTCCGGTTGACAGCCCGGGCGCTTTGGACTATAATAAAAACCGTCCTCCCCCGGAACGGCCGGGGGAGGACGCGGCCCCTTTTGGAGGCACAATGTTACAGGGAAAGAGGAAAACACGGCATGCTGAAAACCATCATCAAGCGCAGCGGGGAAGAAGTTCCCTTTGACGCTTCGAAAATACGCGGCGCCATCTTCAAGGCAAATGTTCGCAACGCCACGGAAAAACTGTCCGAAAAGCAGCTGGAACAGCTGACTCAGGCGGTGGTGGACGAGCTGGAGAAGAAGAAAACCGTCCCCACGGTGGAAGAGATCCAGGACGTGGTGGAGGAAAAGCTCATTGCCGCGGACTACGCCAAAACCGCCAAGGCCTACATCTTGTACCGGGCGGAACATCAGAAGCTCCGGGAAATGGACGACGAGTTGGTGAAGATCTATTCTGCACTGACCTTTGTGCCTGCGGAGGACGTGGACCTGAAGCGGGAAAACGCCAACATCAATGCGGATACCGCCATGGGCACCATGCTCAAATACGGCTCCGAGGGCGCCAAGAGTTTTTACGACAAATACGTGATCCCGCCCCACATTGCCAAGGCAGACGCCGAAGGGGATATCCACATTCACGACAAGGATTTCTACACCCTGACGGAAACCTGCTGCCAGATCGATTTAATCAAGCTGTTCCACAACGGCTTTTCTACGGGCCACGGCTATTTGCGGGAGCCCAATGATATCCGCAGCTATGCGGCCCTGGCCTGCATTGCCATCCAGGCCAACCAGAACGAAATGCACGGTGGCCAGAGCGTGCCCATTTTTGATTACGCCATGGCTCAGGGCGTGGACAAGACCTATTCCAAGGAATTCTTCAAGGCCCTGATCCAGTATATTCAGGTGACCAAGGACATGTCCTATGAGGACGCTGCCGCCTTGGTGGCCGCTGCTAAAAAGGACCTGCGGGACCGGGTGACCATGGACGACGTCCAGGAGTTTGGGGAGCAGTTCTCCCAATACCTGCCCCGTCACCAGCGGGAGAACGGCTTTGAGGAGATCTCCGAGGAAGAGGCTCTGGAAGCGGCCCAGTATGCTGCCAAGACGGCTTGGCGGGAGACCGACAAGTCCACCTATCAGGCCATGGAGGCCCTGGTTCACAACCTGAATACCATGAATTCCCGGGCAGGTGCCCAGGTGCCCTTCAGCTCTTTGAACTATGGCACCGACACCTCCGAACAGGGCCGGATGGTGATCCGGAACCTGCTGCTGGCCACAGAGGCCGGTTTGGGAGACGGGGAAACTCCCATTTTCCCGGTGCAGATCTTCAAGGTGAAGGAAGGGGTCAACTACAACGAAGGAGATCCCAACTACGACCTGTTCAAGCTGGCCATGCGGGTGAGCGCCAAGCGGCTGTTCCCCAACTTCAGCTTCCTGGACGCCCCCTTCAATCTGCAGTATTACAAGCCCGGAGATTACGACTCCGAAGTGGCCTACATGGGCTGCCGTACCCGGGTGATGGGCAATGTCCACGATCCCAAGCGGGAAGTGACCTGCGGACGTGGCAACCTGAGCTTCACCTCCATCAACCTGCCTCGGATCGGTATCGAGGCCAAGGGGGATGTGAAGAAGTTCTACCAGATTTTGGATGAGCGCATCGACCTGTGCATCGAGCAGCTCCTGCACCGGTTCAAGATCCAGTGCAGCAAAAAAGCTTACAACTACCCCTTC
>ENA-OPRS01000993-OPRS01000993.1-human-gut-metagenome-genome-assembly--contig:-NODE-993-length-14237-cov-1.952334_pt1 | contig 14237 bp, 13 predicted proteins | sample MGYA00241795_ERZ501881 | MGnify/ENA primary metagenome ERZ501881 (study PRJEB25962, sample SAMEA2042440) | human gut metagenome | biome: human gut; feature: human-associated habitat; material: faeces... | reverse complement strand
GATACAGCCATTTGATTACTCCTTCAAGCGTTTTCACGCTAAAATTTTTCGTGATAACACGATAATAATATAGTATATCACATTCCTGTGCAGATTTCCATACTTTTCACAAGAATTTCATAAATACACTTATTCTATTACCGTATAAATGAAATTTTCCCAGTGAAGCATTGTTCCCTCGTCTGTTTCGTCAGGCAAAAGCGCTCTTGCCATAAGAAGATCTTCGCCTGTGTCCACATTAAGAAGATGTGCATAATCGCCGTCAATTTTTGTTACCTTATATGTTCTTGGCTCCATTTTTATTCTCCTTTTCTGTCCATAAATACCACGTTTTCAGCACCCAGTCTGTTTTCAAGTTCGACAAGCAGTTCAGGACACATTTTCACAGCATGAACAGACTTTATGCCTGTCATTTTGCGTATATCGCTGAAAAATACCGCAAACTTTGAACCAGTCTGTGCTTTGTATTTCTCGGCTATAGTTCTAACAGCCTTTATGCCCTCTGCATCTCTTGAAACAAGCCTTACGCAAATATCCCTTTGAAGCTGTAATGAGCAAAATCTATCGACAGGCTCGAGCATATCCGCAAGTATCTTAGGTTCTTCTTCCTCTTTGCATGATATCTTGCCTTTGACGTGTAGAAGCGCTCTGTCTTTTATGAAGCCTCCCATAGTTTGAAAAACTGACGGGAAAACCACTATCTCTAATGTTCCGAACTTGTCTTCAAGCTCCACAAAACACATCATATCGCCTTTTTTGGTCTTTAGCATTTTTCTGCCCCTGACCATTCCTGCATAGTCTACTTCCGCCCCATCAGCGAAACGTTTATCTGCCATTCCGCCCTCGTCTGTACAGGCTTTTTTGAGCTGTGCAGAGGTGACGCACCTTGCGGCTGAAATCACACACTCAAAGCGGTCTATAGGGTGGGCGGATATATACATACCAAGAGCTTCATGCTCAAATTCAAGAAGCTGCTGTTCGTCAAACTCGCCGCAGCGTTCTATCTGCTTTTCCATTGGCAAAGCAGCACCCATGCCAAACAAGTCAAGTTGACCCTCAATCACACTTCCGTCTGACCGAGTTACGCTTTTCATTATGTCCTCGCAAGCATTGAGATGTTCACGTCTGGTGTATCCAAAACCGTCAAAAGCTCCACTCTTTATAAGTGCTTCCACTGTTCTCAGGTGGATATCTCTGCCCGAAACTCGTGTACAAAAGTCTTGAAGCGAACGAAACGCTCCACCTGATTTACGCTCAGAAACTATCCTGTCGATAGCCCCCTCACCAAGTGACTTAACCGCAAGAAGTGCAAAGCGTATTCCCTCAGGCTCTGCCACAAAACCGCTTTCGCTCTTATTTATATCCAGCGGCAATATCTTCACACCGTTTTTGCTCACGTCTGCAATATAACCGTAAAGCTTATCGGTACTGTCAAGAAGCGTGATAGTCATAAGTGCCGCCATGTATTCTTTATAGAAATGACATTTTAAATACGCTGTCTGATATGCGATAGTTGCATAAGCCGCCGCATGGGATTTGTTAAAGGCATAGCTTGCAAAAGAGGTCATTTCGTCAAATATCTCATTGGCAACATTAGCGGGCACACCGTTTGCCACTGCACCACAGCACTGCCCTTTCTCACCGTAGATAAACGCTTTTCGCTCGTTTTCCAAAACAGCCGCTTTCTTTTTAGCCATTGCTCGCCTTACGATATCCGCTCTGCCGTATGAATATCCTGCGAGTGTGCGGAATATCTGCATTACCTGCTCCTGATAAACTATACAGCCGTATGTCACTTCAAGTATGCCTTTGAGCAATGGGTGCTTATACACTATCCTGTCAGGTTCATGGCGGTTTCGGATATATGTTGGGATCGAGTCCATAGGTCCTGGGCGGTAAAGAGAGATAACAGCGATAAGGTCCTCTAATCTTTCAGGGCGAAGCTTCATGACAGTTGCAGTCATTCCTGCACTTTCAAACTGGAAAACGCCCTCCGTTTTGCCCTGTGACAGCATTTCATATACCTTTTTGTCATCAAGAGGTATCTTCTCCAAGTCAAAATCAGGGTGAGTTTCTATCACCTGCTTTCGGCAGTGGTCTATAATGGTAAGGTTGCGGAGTCCGAGAAAATCAATTTTAAGAAGTCCCAATCGTTCAAGCACTGTCATTGTATACTGTGTGGAAACTTGTCCGTCACGGGCATAGAGCGGCACATAAAAATCCACAGGCTCTTTTGTGATAACAACGCCTGCTGCGTGGGTAGATACATTTCGTGGCATACCCTCGACGCTCATGGCAATATCAAGAAGTTGTCGTATCTTCATATCAGTCTTATAAAGGGAACTAAGCTCAGGTATATTCTCTATGGAATATTTAAGTGGCTGACCTCTAGGTATCTTCTTTGCAAGCATATCTCCGGTCTGATAAGGCAGACCCATTGCTCTTGCCACATCTCTCACTGCCTGCTTTGCCGCAAGCGTGCCAAAGGTCGCAATCTGCGCCACATGGTCAGAGCCGTATTTCTCCACAACGTAATCAATAACACGCTGTCTGCCTTCCATGCAGAAATCTATATCAAAGTCAGGCATGGAAACTCTTTCTGGATTAAGAAAACGTTCAAAAAGCAGATCATATTTCAGCGGGTCAATGCCTGTTATACCAATGCAATAAGCACACAGACTTCCTGCACCTGAACCACGTCCACAGCCAACAGGTATACCGTGGGTCTTTGCATAATGCACGAAATCCCATACGATGAGATAATAGTCAGTATATCCCATTCTCGTTATAACGTCAAGCTCATAGTCAACACGTTTCAAAGCCTCTTTTGTTGGCTTTTCATAACGTTTATAAAGCCCTTTCATGCACATATCGCGAAGAAACTTTTCGTTATCTGAAACACCGTCTATATGGAAATACGGAAGCTTTGTTTTGCCAAACTCAAAGCTTACATTACATCTGTCAGCTATCTTTACTGTATTCTCCAACGACTCAGGCTGAGAGGGAAAAAGTGCTGCCATTTCTTCTGCTGACTTTACATAAAACTCGTTTGTCGGAAATTCAAGCCTGCTTGGGTCGTCTAGTGTCGTGCCTGTTGAGATACACATTAGAACACGTTGCGCATTAGCGTCTGAACGTCTGAGATAGTGTGCGTCATTAGTGCAGACCATCGGTATTCCTGTTTCTCGTGAAAGCTTTATAAGCATAGGCAATATTCTCTGCTGGTCTGCAAACTTATGATTTTGAAGCTCTATAAAGTAATTATCCCTGCCAAATATATCACGATATTTAAGAGCAGTCTGCTTTGCAGCCTCATAATCGCCATTGGTAAGCTTTCTGGGTATCTCACCCGCAAGACAAGCCGACAGACAGATAAGCCCATTGTGATATTTTTCAAGCAATTCAACATCTACTCTCGGCTTGCTGTAAAAGCCCTCTGTATATGCCGCCGACACAAGCTTTATAAGATTTTGATAACCCTCGTTGTTTTCACACAGAAGCACAAGGTGGTAAGGCGAACTGTCTATCTTCGCTAGCTTGTCAAATCGTGTTCTTGGTGCAACATACACCTCACAGCCTATTATAGGCTTTATGCCCTGAGCAAGACATTCGTTGTAAAACTCCACTGCCGCAAACATATTTCCATGGTCTGTGACCGCAACTGCTTTCTGTCCAAGCTCCTTTACACGCAAAACAAGCTCCTTGATACGGCAGGCGCCGTCAAGGAGCGAATATTCACTATGAAGATGTAGATGTACAAACTCAGGCATTTTTATTCCTCTTTCAGTGCAAGACCTTTTTCAACTCTTATCCTGTCAGCTATCTCTGCTATCTTCTGCAATCTGTGGTTTGCCCCCGAACGTGAGATAGGAGGATCTATGGCTGCACCAAGATCTTTAAGATTGAAGTCAGGATTATTATATCTAAGCTCAGCTATCTCCTGCAAATTATCAGGAAGAGAATAAAGCCCCACTGTCTCGTCTATAAGCTCGATATCGCTTATCTGCTTTTCCGCTGCTTTCAGCGACTTCTCTATATTGGCATTATCGCAGTTCACCGCTCGGTTTATCTTGTTGCGCATATCTTTCATCATTTTTACGTTCATAAGTTCAAGCGAACACATAGGCGCACCCATAAGAGTAAGCATATCTATGATATTCTCAGACTCTTTTATGTAAACTATCTGTGCGTTCTTACGTTCAACGTGCTTTGGAGTGATATCGTAATTATCTATAAGCAGCATACCAAAATCATTGCAAAGCTCTATCGTTGGCATAACGAACTCCATATGATATTTTTTCTCAGGATTGTTCACCGAACCGCAGGCAAGAAATATACCAGCCACGAGCTGTGGATAAAACTTCTCTTTAGGCAGGTCAGCTTCTTCCAAACGCCTGCTCTTATCCATTCTGAAATAGTCAAGAAGTGTGAGCCTGTCCTCACGCTCAGGAATATCCAAAGCATAAAGCACAACGCCGTTTCGCTTTTTCTGCTCTGTGACTAACACTGCGTTTTCATTACCAGTTATCCTGCCGGTGTTCAACACGAAAAAGTCCGCTACCGCTTTGTTTTCAGTGAGAAAAGATATCTCATCATCTGACAGGCAGTTACAGTACGTGAGCATACCCATCATGCACACGTCAGCCTTTGGCTTTGAATTTATCTTGCTGATTATTTCTTCTTTTGCTCTGTATGAAAAGGATACGTCCTCCAACTTTCAAACCGCCTTACTGATTATTTATATCTCTGTGTGTTATTCTTATCCTGTGACCTTGCTTTCTCAGATGCTCCGCAACTGCTTCTGCAAAGGTAACGCTCCTATGCTTTCCACCCGTACAGCCGAACGCTATAACAAGCTGTGACTTGCCCTCTTTTTCGTAAAGAGGTATGAGATAGTCGATAAGATCTGTTAGCTTGCCTAGAAGCACTTTGGCTTCGTCAAAGCTCAAAACATAATCATAAACGTCCTTGTCAAGACCTGTTTTGTTCTTAAGCTCAGGTACATAAAACGGATTCGGCAGACACCTTACGTCAAATACAAGATCGCCCTCGCTCATTGCACCGAACTTGAACCCGAACGACTGAACATCAATATGCATAAACTCGTTGTTTCCAAGGAATATGGAATAAAGCCTTTCCTTAAATTGAGCTGTTGAGCTTCTGGACGTGTCTATATAAAAATCAGCCTGTGCTTTTATAGGTCTTAATATCTCACGCTCAGTTTCAATAGCTTTTCTTATGTTTCCATATGACACCTCGTCAAGAGGGTGCTTTCTTCTTGTTTCCTTGTATCTTCTCACGATAACGTCATCTGAGCTGTCAAGGAAAAGTATTTTAAGACTCACGCCCTCGCCCTGAAGCTGCTTTACTGTGTCTTGAAGCTTCAGAAAAAGGTCGCCGCCTCTTATATCAACAACAAACGCTACCTTGTCTATTTTTCCGTCAGACTGACTGCATATGTTTGCAAACTTTGGGATAAGCTCAGGCGGCATATTATCAACGCAGTAATATCCTATATCTTCAAGCACATTCACGGCACTTGATTTTCCCGATCCTGACATACCAGTAATTATCACAAACTGCATAACGTTCATTCCTTTCTTACAAAGCTGAAAAAATCATCACTTATTGATCCCTATTTAAGTTATTCCTTGTAAGGTATTATCTTTACCTCACATTCAAGAAGATAGCCTGTCTGCTCTTTGACAATGTGCTGAACGTGTCTTATCACCGACATAATATCCTCAGTTGTTGCACCACCCTTGTTCACCACAAAACCGCAGTGCTTTTCAGACACCTGTGCTCCTCCCACTGTGTATCCCCTCAGACCACAATCCTCAATGAGCTTTCCTGCAAACTGTCCCTCAGGTCTTTTAAAGGTCGAGCCTGCACTTGGATATTCAAGTGGCTGTTTTGAACGGCGTCTGCCCATAAGCTCCACCATTTTGTCCTGTATATCGTCATACGCTCCTGCCTCAAGTCTGAACACTCCTGAGGTTATGACTTCACCGTTTTTCTGATAGCAGCTGCTGCGATAAGCAAGAGCCATTTTATTTGCCTCTGTAGTATGTACAGTACCGTCTGCCCTCACGGAGTTCGCAGAGGTTATAACGTTTTTTATCTCCCCGTCATAAGCACCTGCGTTCATATATATAGCACCGCCCACAGTTCCCGGTATGCCATAGGCAAACTCAAGTCCTGTGAGGTTATGCTCAAGAGCGAATCTGCACAGCTTTATAAGGCTGCACCCAGCCTCGGCGTATATGGTGTTTTCGTTCATCATTTTTATCTCGTCCACTGACTGACCCATGAGGAACACCACTCCCTCATAGCCCTTATCGTCAAATAAAAGATTTGAGCCATTTCCAACAACAATATATCTTACGTTCCATTCGTGTGCGGCTCTAACAAGTTTTGCAAGGCTTTCCTCTGAGCTTATATCCACCATTGCAGTACACGCTCCACCTGTGCGGAATGTGGTATGCTTTGAAAGCGGCTCGTTGTAGACAACATTACATTCAAGCTCTGAGGCAAGATCAAGCAGCTTTTGTGTATTCATATATATCTGTAAAACGCCCTTGTGAGGGCTTCTCCTTTCATCGTTTTAAATATCGAGGTTTGGTCTTTTTGCAAGGACATATTCCCTTATCTTTTCCCAATCACTGTTCATGATAAGCTTCTCAGGAAAATCAAGTTCCTCCGCTATCTTTGCCACTTTCGGTGTTTGACCGATAAGCTGACAGAAATGACAATCAGAGTCAAAGACCACAGGCACTTCATACTTTTTGCAAAGCTTCAAAAGCTCCACTACGTTTCTTCTGGGCGACCTTTTGCACGCAAATGAGCTTTCGTTTATCTCCACAAGCTTGCCGTACTCCTTGAACGCCTTTACGCCCTTTTCATAATCGAACATAAAAGGTGCGGTGGTGCAGTGACCTATAACGTCTACCTGAGGGTTCTGTGCGACTTTCAGCCAGCTTTTAGTGTGGTTCTCAAGTGTCGATGGAGTATAGCAGGCACTGTGCATAGACGCCACCACCCATTCAAGTCCTGAAAGCAGCTTTTCGCTGGTATCAAGCTCGCCGTCATCGCTCACAACGTTAGCCTCTATACCTCTGAGGACGGTTATCCCATTTATCTTTCTCGGCAGTATGCCAAGATTGACAAAATGCCAGATATGTGGCGAATCGGGCATTTTCATGGCATGGTCTGTCATTGCTATGCCTTTCATTCCGTATTTTGCCGCCCACTGGCAGTTCTCTGTTATGGTGGAGTAAGCATGAGTTGAAGCTATAGTGTGCGTGTGCATATCTCCCTGTAAGTGCATTATGATCTATCTCCTATTTAAAAAAGTATATGCGTGTTTTTAGAAATTATCCCAGTTCTTGACCTTGTCTTTCTTGTCCATTTGCAGACCAAGATTCTGCAAAAGTTCAGCGGCAGCGTTATAACCCATTTTCTTCTGACGGTTGTTCATAGCCGCAACTTCAAGGATAACAGCAAGGTTTCTGCCCGGCTTTATAGGAATGGTAAGGCTCGGTATCTTGATGCCGAGGATAGTAGTATACTCATTGTCTACGCCCATTCTGTCGTATATCTTTGTGCTGTCCCAAGGCTCAAGCTCTACGATAAGGTCTATCTTCTCGCTGACCTTTACAGCACCCATACCGAACAGACGTCTTGTGTTGATGATACCGATACCTCTCAGTTCGAGGAAGTGACGGATATTATCAGGTGATGAGCCGACAAGCGTTCTGTTTGATGTCTTTCTGATCTCAACGGCATCGTCAGCCACAAGTCTATGACCTCTCTTTACAAGCTCGATAGCGGTCTCGCTCTTACCAACACCACTCTCGCCCACGATAAGGATTCCCTCGCCGTATACTTCGATAAGAACGCCGTGGCGTGTTATTCTTGGAGCAAGTTCAACGTTCAGGTAGCCGATAAGTGCGGCGATAAAAGCTGTTGTGCTGTCCTGCGTTCTTGCGATAGGCACGCCGTATTTCTTGGCTATTTCAACCATTTCAGGGTAAAGCTCATGACCTCTTGCCACGATAAAAAGCGGTATTTTTGTAGCAAAAAGAGCGTCTATCCTCTCATATCTTGTTTTCTCGTCAAGTGAAGCAAGATAAGCAAACTCCATATTTCCGCATATCTGAACACGCTCTGCATTGAAATACTCATAAAATCCCATAAGCTGAAGTCCAGGTCTGTTACAATCATTCTCAGTAACAACAAGGCTGCTGATGTTCTCAGGAGCATAGATTATCTCCATATTAAGCTGTTTGATTATCTCCTCGACAGTAACGCTGAATATCTCTGCCATTGAATATCATTCCTTTCCAGTCAAATTTTATATTCTAAGTAAACCTTTGTTATACATCTCCTGTGCGGCAAGCATAACGCCTGCTTTGCCTGTTGGGTATGTGATTCCGCCTTGCAGCCATGCGGCAAACGGCGGTCTGATAGGGGCGTCGGCGGAAAGCTCTATGGACGCACCCATTGTGAATGCTCCTGCCGCCATTATCACCTTGCTGTCATAACCCGGCATATCCCATGCCTCAGGGGTAACATAGCTGTCAACCGGTGAGCCTTTCTGTATGCCCTGACAGAAAGCCACGAGGTTTTCCTCGTTTTCAAGAAGAATAGATGCGATTATATCCGTTCTTGTTTCTCCACTTTCAGGGAGAGTCTTATAGCCAAGCTTTTCAAAGAAACGGCAGGCGAAAACAGAAGTTTTCAGTGCTGATGCGACCACCTGTGGTGCTAGGAAAAAGCCAAGGAGCATTTCTCTGTTCTGATTAAGTGAACAACCAACTTCCTTGCCCATGCCAACGCAGGTGAGCCTGTCGGCACACTTTTCCACAAGGTCTGCTCTGCCGCAGATATATCCGCCTGTAGAAGCAATTCCACCGCCCGGATTTTTGATAAGCGAGCCTATGATGATATCTGCACCAACGCTCAGCGGCTCTTTTCTTTCAACAAACTCGCCGTAGCAGTTATCCACCATGACGATTATATCAGGATTAGCTTTCTTTGCTGTTTCTGCTATCTTTCCGATTATCTCCACTGTCAGTGACGGTCTGAGAGAATAGCCTCTTGAACGCTGGATATACGCTATCTTTGCACCAACGGCTTTCTTTGCTATCTCATCATAGTCAGGATACATCTCGTCCACCAAGTCTACCTGCTCATACTTTACACCGAAATCAATAAGTGAGCCGTTGCCCTTTTCACCTCTGATACCGATTATCTCCTCAAGGGTATCATATGGCTTTCCAGTGCAGGCAAGCATTGTGTCTCCGCTTCTAAGCACTCCGAAAAGCGCTGTTGACAGTGCATGAGTGCCGTTCACAAAAGTGTGTCTTACCAAAGCGTCCTCACCGCCAAGCGCCTGAGCGAACACCTTGTCTATAGTATCTCTGCCCATGTCGCCGTATCCGTAACCTGTTGTGCCTTTAAGACAGCCCTCGCTTACACGATTTCAGCACTTTCTGTCCGTTATACTCGGCATTGCTGTCTATTTTTTCAAACATCTCCCTGCACTCATTCTCTGCCTCGGAGGCAAGAGATAAAAGCTTTGGGTCTATATCAAATATACATTCATTCATTTTCTATTCTCTCCAATACAAGATCTATTCCGCAGGCTTTAAAGCCTATCTCCTCATAATAGCTCACTCTATGGGGTCTTGCAAACAATCTAACCTGAAAACCGTCCTGCGTGAGCTTTTCACCTATCCAATACAAAAGCTGTCTTGCATGGAATTTTCCACGCTCCTCAGGTATTGTTCCAACGTGTCCCACAAGCGCCACTCCATCTATGATATACTGTATAGTGGCAGTGGTGTAATCACCCAGCAGGAATGACTGTGAAAGTCCTCTCCTTACTCTGGGGGAAGTATCCGTAAGCCACAGCTCATAGGAATTTTTTATGGCAGGGAAACACGGTGCAAGTATCCTGAAAACATCATCGAGTTTTGGAAGCTCGTTCACGTCAAGGGGCGGGATATCGTTTTTCGCAACAAAGCTGAACTCCGTCCGCTTGTCGCCCTTATACTCTGCCTTAGTGAGTTCTGCAAGCTTATCTGAATACTCCGCCTCGAACTCCACTGCGGCAGGCTTATTCATAAGGATAAACCCCGCAAGCTCGCCCAATACCTTATCGTCAAATCTCTTATCCTTGAAAGTCGATATCATCATAGAGGCGTTGAATACTGATATGATACCAAGCTTTTCTCCGCTTTCCTCAACGGCATAGAAATGCAGAAAATCATACTCTGTGCCGTATGCCGCAAAGTGCGACTTTATACGCCTTGTATAATTGTTAGGTTTAAGACCGCTCAGCAGTTCTGAGCTGATCTCTTTGGTTTCATAGATCATTTGTTATAAGTCCTATCCAAGATCAATTTTGTAAGAACATAAGCGTTCTCAAAGTCCGCCTTATTTATCACGCAGCTTGGAGAATGAAGATATCTGCAAGGGAGCGACACTGCGGCTGTTTTTACGCCGCCACGGGAAACGTGTATCGCACCTGCATCATTTCCTCCTGCCACCATTGTTTTGGTCTGACACGGCAGACATTTTTCTTCTGCCGCAGAAAATGCAAGCTCATAAAGCTCACGGTCATACATTGTGTGTCTGTCCATATAAGATACCACAGGACCTTTTCCAAGCTCACATACCCTTTTCTCTCCAGAAGCCGATGGAATATCCGCAGCAGTTGTGGATTCAAGCACCACTGCATAATCAGGCGCAACAGTAAACGCCGCACAGGTCGAGCCACGCAGACCTATCTCTTCCTGCACCACGAAGGTGAAATATGTGTCATACTCCATGCCCTCTTCTATCATTCTGAGCATTATTGCACAGCCTGCTCTGTCGTCTATAGCCTTGCACTTCACGAATTCCTCGCCGAACTCTACAAAATCGGAAACAAATCTCACACTGTCCCCAAGGCGCACAAGCTTTAAGGCTTCCTCACGGCTGTCAACACCTATATCTATGGTGAGCTTATCAAAAGGCACAGACTTTTTTCTCTCCTCGGCAGTGAGGTTATGGATAGCCTTTCCGCCCACAACGCCAAGGACGTTATTCCTGCCGATTTTGACACGTCTGCCGAAAACAACTCTTGGGTCAACACCGCCAACTGATGACACTTTCAGCGTGCCGTCAGAATTCACATAGGTGACTATCATGCCAACCTCGTCCATATGAGCAGACACCATTATCTTGTTTTTAGGCGTCTTTTTGCCCTTGCAGAAAGCTATGACATTGCCAAGGTTATCCACCCTTATTTCAGCTTTATCGCCTATTTTATCTATTATATATTCTCTTACCGCTCCCTCGTCGCCTGAAATGCCGTCAAGGAGGCAGAGGTCTTTCAGTTTATCCAACATAAATATCTACACTCTTTTCAGATATTCTGCAATAAGCAGAGCCGTATTATCAATATCATTTATATCCACTATCTCAACAGGCGTGTGCATATGCTTTTCTGGAATAGATATGGTAACGGCTTTTGTTCCGCTTCCGCTCACGCCGATAGCGTCAGCGTTTGTGCCTGTTTTTCCGCTCATGACTTCAAGCTGATATGGTATGCCCTTTTCTTCTGCAAGGCTAATAAAGCTATCTGACATCTCTCGTGAAAGGGACGGAGCAATGCCTATCATCGCTCCCTTGCCCATTATGCCGCATTCTTCCTCGCTCTCATAATGAGTCTTTGCAAAGGAAACGTCCACCACTATCGCATAGTCTGCATTGATATCAAAAGCTGCTGTTTTTGCACCACGCTCACCAACTTCTTCCTGAGTTGAAAAGCACACTGCGATATTATAAGCTGTCTGCTGACCATTGAGAAGCTCCAAAGTCTTTAGGATAGCCGTACAGCCTGACCTGTCGTCTATTGCTTTGGATGTCACACGGCTTCCTGCGAGCCTTTCGGCTTTGTTTTCTATAAGCACTCTGTCACCAAGGGAAACATACTTTGCTGCATTTTCACGGCTCGTGAAACCTATATCTATGAAAACGCTGTCAAGGTCAGGTGCGACAGAGCTGTCTTTTTCAAGGTGAGGCGGAGTTGAAGTCACGATGCCCGTGAGCTTTTCTTTGCCGTAAACTGTCACCTGCTGAGCCAAAAGAAGCCTTGTATCAAGGCCGCCGCAGCCTGATATTTTCAAAAAGCCGTCCTCTGTGATGTATGTGACTATCATGCCTATCTCGTCTATATGGGCGTCAAGAAGCATAACAGGCTTGCCGTCCTCCCAGCTTCCAACCTTGCAGATAACGCTGCCAAGAGCGTTATCCAAGGTGACTTCGCCATACTCTTCAAGGAGCTTTGCCGCAGCCTCAGCCGCTGAGCCTTCCGCTCCCGATACACCTGCCGCAGAGCAAAGCTGTGACAGTATCTCAAATGTATCCATAATACATATCCCTGCTTTTTATAAAATTAGAGTTCGTCTACAAGTCGCTTGAAATGTCTGCCTCTTGCCTCAAAGTTAGGATAGAGGTCAAAGCTTGCACAGGCTGGTGAAAGTGTGACAACATCGCCCTTTTCAGCCATTTTCTGAGCAGTAATGACAGCTTCTTCAAGTGTCTTTACTCTCACTATCTTAAGACCGCTTTCAGGATAGAGCGGGCTTTCTGTAACAGCCTTTTCTATCTTGTCTGCTGTCGCACCAAGAAGAATGAGTATTTTCACGTTCTTGTTCACAGGTTCTGCAAGAGGCTCAAAAGGTATCTTCTTGTCATAGCCGCCTGCGATAACAATAAGCTTCTGATTGAATGAATTAAGTCCTGCGATAACTCTTGTAGGGCTTGTTGCGATAGAATCGTTATACCACTTAACACCGTCTATCTCTCTTACTATGCTCAACGCCACCGAAGTTCTTTGCTACCTGAACTATGCTCTGGATAGATACCTCGCCCCATACTGCGGCGATAGCTGTGAGATAGTTCGCAACGTTGTGGATACCAGGTATCCTTATATCGTCCTTGTGCACTATCTCTGTAGTTCTGCCCTTTTCCGTGTAGCAAAGCATACCGTCGTCATTAAGATATGCGCCTGTCTGAACAGGGTGCTTTAGAGAGAATGTGACAAGCTTTCCTCTTACGAGGTCTGCAAGCTTTATGGTTTCCTCGTTATCTTCGTTGAGAACAGTTCTTGAGTATCCGTTCTGATGAGCGATAAGGTTGGCCTTTGCACCGATATACTCCTCCATTGTTCCGTGAACGTTCAGGTGGTTTGGAGTGATGTTTGTGATTGCGGCAACGTTTGGCGACTGTCTCATTGAGATAAGCTGGAAGCTTGAAAGCTCAACCACTGCAACATCGCTGTCGGACATTGTTTCAACTATAGGCAGAAGAGCCTTGCCGATATTTCCACCGATATGGACACGCTTGCCCTCGGCTTTGAGCATTTCGCTGATAAGGGTAGTAGTAGTAGTCTTTCCGTCTGAACCTGTTACGCCGTATATCTTGCATGGGCAGAGGTCAAAGAAAGTTTCCATTTCTGATGTAATGGCAACGCCTGCTTTTCTTGCCTTTGTGATAGTTTCATCATTATAGTACATACCAGGTGTTCTGAAAACTATATCGCAATTAAAGATGATATCAAGATAATGCTCGCCCAATGAGAACTCACAGCCCTTTGCGGAAAGCTCCTCATAGATAAGCTCATCAAATTCGTCCTCTGTCTTTTTGTCGCAGACAACGCATCTTATGCCCTTCGAGAGAAAAAGCTTAATAAGCTCAAGGTGACTTACGCCCGTGCCTATGAACGCTACTCTCTTATCTTTTATTTCCATGAAATATCTTTGTGCTTTTGTCATGTCATTAACTCCTTTAATAATTCTGTCAGTTGTGTGCAATATATTGCACACATACCTATTCTATTTTATTATATATCATTTTATCCAAAAACGCAAGGACTTTTTTATATATGCAAAAAAAGTTTACCTGTCGTGCGGTCAGCAAACGTTTACTTGATTTTTGTGTCTAAATGTGCCGCAGTAACAGTGTGTTTTTTGTGAAAAGTGAGAAAAATTTATTATTTGCGAAAAAACTATTGTAAAATCGGGATTTATAAAGTATAATATATGTATATTGGTATGTTTCGTACTGACCTGAGGTCAGGCAACAATTAGTATTGGAGGATATGATAATAATGGGTAATGCTGACAATGTATTGTTCGACAATGACTCAAGAGTTGCACCGCTTGGTCTTATTGCTATGGCAGGCG
>ENA-OPRS01000992-OPRS01000992.1-human-gut-metagenome-genome-assembly--contig:-NODE-992-length-14274-cov-3.975033_pt1 | contig 14274 bp, 10 predicted proteins | sample MGYA00241795_ERZ501881 | MGnify/ENA primary metagenome ERZ501881 (study PRJEB25962, sample SAMEA2042440) | human gut metagenome | biome: human gut; feature: human-associated habitat; material: faeces... | reverse complement strand
CCCGTATTCCCCGAAACTGCCGCACCAGTCGTATTGCAGGGGGACGGCCGTTGCGCCCGAGGGGTCGATGAACCCCCATTTGCCGTTGAGCCGTACGGCGGCCCGGTCGCCGATAAACTGCCGGGCATCTTCGTAACGGGCATTCCCGAAAACGGCGTGGCCGTATTCGTCGGTGAAATAACACGGCGCTCCGCCGCGGGTTCTGTTCATGTAGAGCAGTGGACATTGCGAGGCGGCGCACGACGACAGCGCGAGGCAGGCGATTAAGAGGTAAGGACGCATTTCGAAAAGATGACTAATAATTAATTGGGCCAGTCTTGATATACTATTGCCTCAAAGTTGGGGACGCTTTCTGCACTTACCGAAAGCCAACATTCGCTTCTGCAATTTGTTTCATATTTATATGTTCTGCCGACAATATTTCTACTGCCATCAGCCATTATTTCATATATATCTTCAGCCGTTTTCAGCCTTGCACTCAATGAATTGATATCACTACGCCAACTGGGACTTGATGAATAAATTATAAAAGGCTTTCCTTCACGTCTTATTGCAGAACATGAAATACCTCTGAAACAAATCCCAGAAGGTCCTTTTGATGAGCAGAATGATCCATTATATTGAATGTAATAACCAGGTTCACGATCAAATATTTTTGCAAAGCGAAACTCTGGTTCTCGTTCTAAAAAGGGTTGTACAAAATCTATAGCTTCAGCGTACGTTAGATTATTTGAAGTAAACCGTGGCGAAATTTCATCTTCGCCCGGAACTTTGGTTTCTGGAGGCGTCACTTCTCCCAACTCCGTTTTTGAGCATGATGAAAACAATGCTCCAGTGGCTAATGCCAAGGATAAAAGCGTAACAATTATTTTCATAAGGCTTAATATTTAAAGAATGATGAGTAAAATGTACATAATAATATTCAGAAATGCAATTAATAAGGCATATATTTTCTAAAAATACAAAAAAGGCGGAGCTGTCGACAGCTCCGCCTTTCGTTCGTGCTATTTATTTTACAGCACTCCCTGCTCGACCATCGACTTGGCGACTTTCATAAAGCCCGCGATGTTCGCGCCCTTCATGTAGTTGAGGTAGCCGTCCTTCTCGGTGCCGTACTCCACGCAGGCGTGGTGGATCGACGACATGATCTGGTGCAACTTGGCGTCGACCTCCTCGGCCGTCCAGTTGAGTTTCTGCGAGTTCTGCGTCATTTCGAGACCCGACGTGGCCACGCCGCCGGCGTTCACGGCCTTGCCCGGTCCGTAGGGAATCTTCGCCGCGATGAAGGCGTCGATGGCCTCCGGGCGGCAGCCCATGTTCGAAACCTCGGCCACGACCTTCACGCCGTTGGCCAGCAGCCGTTTGGCGTCCTCGCCGTCCAGCTCGTTCTGCGTGGCGCACGGCATGGCGATGTCCACCTTGACCTCCCACGGTTTCTTGCCCGCGAAGAACTGCGAGCCGGGGAACTTCTTGGCGTAGGGTTCCACCACGTCGTTGTTCGACGCGCGCAGTTCGAGCATGTAGGCGATCTTCTCGGCGTCGAGACCCGCAGGATCGTAGATGTATCCGTCGGGACCCGAGATCGTCACCACCTTGGCGCCCAGTTCCGTGGCCTTCGTCGCCGCGCCCCAGGCCACGTTGCCGAAGCCCGAGATGGCGATGGTCTGGCCCTTGATGTCCATGCCGGCCTTTTCGAGCATCTGACGCAGGAAATAGACGGCTCCGAAGCCCGTCGCCTCGGGACGGATCAGCGAACCGCCGTAGGTCATGCCCTTGCCCGTCAGCACGCCGGTGTTCTCCTGGGCCAGCTTGCGGTACATGCCGTAGAGATAGCCGATTTCGCGTCCGCCGACGCCGATGTCGCCTGCCGGAACGTCGGTCTGCGGACCGATGTGACGCCACAGTTCGGTCATAAAGGCCTGGCAGAAGCGCATCACCTCACGGTCCGACTTGCCTTTGGGGTTGAAATCCGAACCGCCCTTCGCGCCGCCCATCGGGAGGGTCGTCAGCGCGTTCTTGAAGATCTGCTCGAAACCGAGGAACTTCAGGATCGAGGGGTTCACCGAGGGGTGGAAGCGCAGTCCGCCCTTGTAGGGGCCGATGGCGTTGTTGAACTGCACGCGGTAGCCCGTGTTCACCTGCACGTCGCCCTTGTCGTCGACCCATACGACCTTGAACGTGAAGGTTCGGTCGGGTTCCACGATGCGTTCGGCGATGCGGTTTGCCTCGAATTCCGGGTGCTGGTTGTAAGCATCCTCCACGGTCATCAGAACTTCGCGCACGGCTTGCAGGTATTCGCTTTCGCCGGGGTGCTTGCGCTCGAGTTCCGCCATAATTTTGTTAACGTTCATAGCTCTATCGGTTTTTGGTTGGTTTGCATCTCCTGTTCGGATTCTATCTTTTCACAAATATAAAAATATTTCCGACAGATTGTAATCTTTTCGGGGAAATTTATTTAAAATCCTAATCGTTTTTCCCCTCGCGTACCATGCCTTTGTTCGAACGCCCATCGATGCAGACCCACAGCGGGCTGTCGAAGCGCACCTGCCGCAGGTACGTTCCGTCGTACAGCGCCTGTCGGGCGTCGAGTTCCTTTTCGCGGAAGAGGCCGTCGCCGCGGAAGGGGTTGATCGTCAGGTAACCCACGCCCAGCGAGGTGACGTTCTGGAAGAAGTGCGTGCCCTGCGAAGGCTCCACGTCGAACTTTTCGATGCCGCATTCGACGATCACCCTGGCCTCGGAGATGTGGTTCCACTTGACCGGAACCCCGAGGAACGGGTCCGAGGAGCCCCAGCGGCCGGGTCCCACGAGGATGTACGGCCGCCCCTGGTCGCGCATGCGGTTGTTGAGCGTCAGCAACTCTTCGGCGATCTTCTCGGTCGAGAGCGAGTCGAAGGCCTCGGATTTCACATAGATGATGTCGGCGATGTCGGTCATCTGCCCGATGCCGAGGGCCTGCTCGCCGTAGATCAGCGCGCGGGAGGCGTCGACCTCGTTCCAGTCGATGGACCGGTTGTCCTGGTTGTCGATGATCGGACGGATCTGCAACAGGTTGAAAACCTGCCGCTGTCCGGGCGCCACGTCCATGTTGACGGCGAATTCCACCTCCACGGGACAGCGCATCTCCTCGGCGCCCATCGTGAGGATGTCCGAGATGATTTCGGCCAGCGGGAAGGTGTTGTACTTGAGGATGTTGTTGAACGTGATGACCTTGCGTCCCTGGTCGAACGGGCTGTCGGAGATGCGTTCGTTCTCGCGGTCCCAGACCGAGCAGACGAAGCGCGCGTTGCGCAGCGGCGCGATCTGTTGGAGGCTCAGGCGGCGCAGGTTCACGGCGTCGTCGATCGACGTGCGGAACTCCTCGGGCCGCAGGCTCAGGGCGAGCACCTCGTTCTGCGTGTCGCGCAGCGCCAGTTCGGGCGTCGAGGTCTGGAGCACCTTCTGCGGGTAGCGGGGCGAGAAGCGCAGCGTGCGTCCGCCGTCCACGACCAGTTTGCCCAGGCCCATGGCGATGTTGCAGACGCCGTCCTCCGGGCGTTCGTCGCCGATGGGGTAGTAGTTGATCGAGCGGGCCACGCCCGAACAGGTGGGGAAGTACAGCCCGTCCTGCTCCGTGCCGCACACTTCCTGGATGATCACGGCCATCTTCTCCTCCGAGATGAGGTTCTGCGACGACTGGATGTAGGCCCTCGACGCCGCGAAATAGACCGAGGCGTAGACGCTTTTGACCGCCTTGAGCAGCAGGCGCAGCATCTGGTCCTCGTTGTCGACGTAGGGGATCATGTAGGTCGAGTAGATGCCGGCGAAGGGCTGGTAGTGCGAGTCTTCGAGCTTCGACGACGAGCGGATGGCCAGCGGCGTGCGCACGGTGCGGATGTAGCTTTTCAGCGCCTCGCGCAACCGGAACGGGAGTACCGAGCTGACGAATTCCGAGAGGATCTCCTCGTCGGAAAAATCCTGCGAGATGATGTATTTCAGTCCGTTGTGGCGGATGAAGTCGTCGAAGAACTCCGTGGCGATGACCACCGACCGCGGGATCATGATGCGCACGTTTTCGTGCTTGTCGTACTGGCGGTGTTTCATAAGCATCGAGTTCATAAACGCCAAGCCGCGGGCCTTGCCGCCGAGCGAACCCTCGCCGATGCGCGCGAAGGCCACGGCGTCGGAGTAGGTCTCGGTGTCGAAACGCGCCACGACGCCCTGCCCGAGCAGCGTGCGGTAGTCGCGGATGAGTCCTACCAGCACGCGGCGGTGTTCTTCGACCGACGAGAAGTGGCTCTTGTTATACTGGCGGATCGACGACGCCAGCGGGAACAGTCCCCGCGAGTAGAGCCATTTCGAGAGGTGATTCTGCGAGGTGTGGTATTCGAACGCCCGGTCGGGGATCGTGGCGATCATCTGCTGCATCTGCGTCAGGTCCTTCGCGCGGCCGATCTCGGCGCCCGTGTCTGGGTCCTTGAAAACGAAGTCGCCGAAGGCGAACTCTTTGGCGATGTAGTCGTGCAGCTGCGAGAGCAGCGTCTTGGAGTTCTTGGCGATGAATCCCGCACCCAGCTCCGCGGCCTGTTTGCCGAAAGCCACCTGCGACGACTGCAACAGTACGGGCATCAGCGGGTTATCCTCCCGGATGCGGCGGCAGAGGTCGATGCCGGCGTCGAGTTTCTCGCTCTCGGGCGGGTCGTTGCGGCGGAGTACGAACCCCACGTCGGAGATCACGCCCAGCAGGTTTTTCTTGTAACGCTCGTACAGTTCCACGGCCTCCTCGTAGCAGCGCGCCAGCAGGATTTTCGGGCGCGCGCGTTTGCGCAGCACCTGCTGCTGCTCGTTGAAGGCGTCCTTCAGGAATTCGGTGTTTTGCAGCAGCAGCAGTTTGTAGATCTCCGGTAAATAGGTGGAATAGAAGCGGATCGAGTCCTCGACCAGAAGGATGGCCTGCACGCCCCCTTCGCGGATGTCCTCGTCGGCGTTCATCTTGTCCTCGATCAGTTTGATGATGGCGATGATCAGTTCCGTGTTGCCGTGCCACGAGAAGATGTAGTCCAGTCCCGAGCGGTCCTGCTCCTCGATGCGGCGGTAAATATCCTTCGAAAAGGAGGTCAGCAGCGCCACGGGGGTGTTGGGGTGCCGCTCCTTGACGATCTTGGCGAACGAAAAAACGTCGGGTTCGCCGACGTTGTACATCGTGAGGATGAAATCGAACGAATCGTCCCGGTCCAGCGCCTCCAGCGCCTCGGCGGTCGAGCTGACGCGCGTCAGCGACGGCGGGTTCGACATGTTGAGGTCGATGTACTCCTGGTTGATCTGCGACTCGATGTGCCCGTCCTCCTCCAGGATGTACCCGTCGTAGCTGCAACATACGAGCAGGATTTTGTGGATGCGGTATTTCATGAAGCGGTAGGGGAGTTTGCTCCCGTCGGGCATGTATTGTTCCAGGCTTTTGTTCATTCGGATGCTAAATTTGTTCTACCAACAAAAATAAGGAAAAAATTGTTACCTTTGAAATCGGAAACGCTGAAAATAACCGCAAGACAAGATGAACAAGGAGAAATATACCCTGCAGGAGGTCACCACTCCCGCCCTGGAGCGCGAGTGGCTGGACTTTCCGAAACGAATCTATAAGGGAAACCGCAACTGGGTCTGCCCGCTGGACGTGGATGTCCTCGAGGTTTTCAACCCGTCGAAAAACGAACTTTTCGCCGACGGCGAGGCCATCCGCTGGGTGGCGCGCGACGCCCGGGGCGAGCTTGTCGGCCGCATCGCGGCGTTCTACAACCGCGAGAAGGCTTCGATCGAGGAGCAGCCCACGGGCGGCTGCGGGTTCTTCGAGTCGATCGACGACCAGCAGGTCGCCGACATGCTGTTCGAAGCCTCGCGCATGTGGCTGGCCAGCCGCGGCATGGAGGCCATGGACGGCCCGATCAACTTCGGACAGCGGCGCGACTGGTGGGGGCTGCTGGTCGAGGGCTACGAATTCCAGCCCCTCTACAAGAATCCCTACAATCCGCCCTATTACAAGGAGTTGTTCGAAAACTATGGTTTTAAGAATTATTTCAATCAGCACAGTTTTATCTGGCGGGTGAACGATTCGGAGGCCAACAAGCAGATTTTCGCCCGCGCCGAGCGTCTCTACACCGTGCCGGGTTACCGGGTCGAGAACATCGACATGAACAATCTGGAGGAGGCCGCCGAGAGTTTTCGCGTCATTTACAACAAGGCGTGGGCCTTGTTCTCGGGCGTCAAGCCGATGACGCAGGAGGAGGCGCTGGAGATGGTCCGGGAGATGAAACCGATCATCGACCCCAACATCATTTTCTTCGCCTATTTCAACGAAGAACCGATCGGATTTTTCATCACCGTTCCCGACCTAAACCGCCTGATCGGCAAATTCAACGGCAAATTCGGCTTGCGGCAGAAGCTGCGGCTGATGTGGGACCTGAAGGTGCGCAAGTCGTGCGACCGCATTTTCGGCATCATCTTCGGCATCACGCCGGAGTTCCACGGCAAGGGCGTCGAGTCGGCCATCATGGTCAAGTACTGGCAGTTCCTCGAGCGGACGAAGAATCCCTACAAGTCGATGGAGCTGGCGTGGATCGGCGATTTCAACCCCGTGATGAACCGCATGATCGAGACCTACGTCTGTGCTACGCGCCACAAGGTGCACACCACCTACCGCTACCTGTTCGACCGCACGAAGGAGTTCCACCGCTGTCCGCGCCTGGGCGTGAAGCGCCGTTCGGAATGATTTGTTGTGCTGCAAGTCTCTCTTTCCAACGGGAGATTTCGGAGGAATTTTGAATACATGAAGCCTGCATCAAACACTCGTTACATATGAAAACCACCGTATTCACCAAGTACCACATCGCCGCGGGCGCCAAGATGGCCGAATTCGCGGGATACAACATGCCCATCGAATTCACGGGCATCAACGACGAGCACATGGCCGTGCGCAACGGCGCCGGGGTCTTCGACGTGAGCCACATGGGCGAAATCTGGGTCAAGGGTCCCCGGGCGCTCGATTTGCTGCAACGCATCACGACCAACGACGTTTCGAAGCTCTTCGACGGCAAGGTGCAGTACACCTGCATGCCCAACGGCCGCGGGGGCATCGTCGACGACATCCTGGTTTACCGCGTCGACGCCGAAACCTACATGCTCTGCGTCAACGCCGCCAATATCGACAAGGACTGGAAGCATATCTGCGCCGAGGGAAAGGCCTTCGGCATGGAGGCGGGCCACGGCAAGGAGCTTTACAACGCTTCGGACGAAATCTGCCAGCTCGCCGTGCAGGGACCTCTGGCCATGAAGATCGTGCAGAAGATGTGCGACGAGCCGGTCGAGGAGATGGAGTACTACACCTTCAAAAAGATGAAGGTCGCAGGCTGCGACGCCATCCTTTCGATCACGGGCTATACCGGATCGGGCGGCTGCGAGATTTACGCGGCCAACGAAGACGGCGACAAACTCTGGAAAGCGCTCTGGGAGGCCGGCGAAGAGTTCGGACTCAAGAATATCGGTCTGGGCGCGCGCGATACGCTGCGTCTGGAGAAGGGCTTCTGCCTCTACGGCAACGACATCGACGACACCACCTCGCCGCTCGAAGGCGGACTGGGCTGGATCACCAAATTCGCCGAGGGCAAGGAGTTCATCGACCGCCCCCTGCTGGAGAAGCAGAAGGCCGAGGGCGTGACCCGCAGGCTGGTGGGATTCAAGATGATCGACCGCGGCATTCCGCGCCACGGCTACGAGATCGCCGCACCCGACGGCACGCGGATCGGCCATGTCACTTCGGGTACGATGTCGCCCTGCATGAAGGTCGGTTTCGGATTGGGCTACGTGACGCCCGAATACGCCAAGGCAGGAACGGAAATCGCCGTCGTCGTGCGCGAGAAACCCCTCCGCGCCGAAGTGGTGAAGATTCCGTTCGTTTAATCCGCTGCGGCGGGGCTGTGCCGAACAGCCGCCTGAGCCGGGCCAGTCCCGGCCGTGAAAGCGATTAGTAACTATAAAAAGCTCTTTTTATGAAAGCAAAATACCTCGGACTCGACCTTTCGAGTCCCGTCGTGGTCAGCAGTTCGCCCTATACGGCCACGGTGTCCAACATCGAACAGTGCGTGCGCAACGGTGCGGGCGCCGTGGTGCTGAAATCAATTTTCGAGGAGCAGATTTACCGTCAGGCCGCCTCGCTCGACCGTATGGAAGGTTACGGCGACGCCGGGGAATACCTCGAACGCTATCTGGGTGAAGCCTATAAGGCGGAGTTGCTGGAGTTGGTTTCCGATGCCGCCAAGACGGGCATTCCCGTCATCGGCAGCATCAACTGCGCCGGCGCGGGCGACGCGTGGATCGAATATGCCGCGGCCATGCAGCAGGCCGGCGCTTCGGCATTGGAGCTGAATATCTTCCTGCTTCCGACAGATCGTCGGGCCTCGGCGCAGGAGATAGAGAGCCACTATGCCGGCATCGTGCGCAAGGTTGTCGCCGAGGTGACGATTCCCGTGTCGGTGAAGCTGCCGATGCGCCTTACGAACGTACTGTCGGTCGGCGACGCGCTGCTGGGCCGCGGGGCCGGCGGACTGGTGCTCTATAACCGCTTTTTCGAGCCGGACATCGACATCGAGAAGATGTGCCTGGTGAACGGCGATCCGTTCAGCGAGCCGGGCGAACTGCGCAACGTCCTGCGCAGCACGGCGTTGTGCGCCCATGCGCTCCCGCAGCTGGACATCGCCGTTTCGACCGGCGTCCACGACGGGGCCGCCGCGGTCAAGTCGCTGCTTTGCGGAGCGGCGGCGGTGCAGGTCTGCACGGCGATCCACAAATACGGCTACGAGGTGATCGGGGAGATGAACCGGTTCATCGACGCGTGGGCCGCCCGCCAGGGTTTCGAGTCGCTCGACGAATTCCGCGGACGCATGGATTACGGCTCCTCGGAGGGCGATTTCTACCAGCGCGTGCAGTACATGAAATATTTCCCGCACGATACCGAGTAGACTCCGCGTCGTTTCGAACGCAAATCCCGGATGCCGGCAAAAGGCGTCCGGGATTTTTTTGCGGGCCGGTCCGGAGGCGGGCTGGTTCGGGAACGGGTCGTTTTGCAGGGCGCTGTGCGGCGCGGTCTCTGCAAAAGGTTTTCTTGCCCGGTGTTGCGCGGGGCGCCCGGGATTTACTCCGCGGTCTCCGTGTCGAACGCCGCGTCGAACATCTTCCGCAGCCGTTGCGGGTCGCGGATCACGCCGCGCAGTTCTTCGAGCCGCCGGGCGTTTTCCGACTCTGCGATCCAGAGCCGCAGGTAACCGCCTTCGGCGTATTTCTGCTGCAAATGTGCGAGACAACGGGCATACTGCTCCTCGCGGTCCAGTTCCGGACAGTGCGCCAGCCCGTACTGCACGGTGCGGCGGATGATCGTTTCGGGGTCGATCACCCGGTCGGCCTCGGCCACGATCCGGCCGTAAATGGTGCGGGGTTCGCCGTCCGACGAGGCGCGGTGGTCCTCCACGGCGTCGCGCATCACCGCGATCTGTTCTTCGGAGAACCAGCGGCGCAGTTCGGTGTCGGCCGCAAGAATGCGTCCGGCGTCGATGTGGTGCCGTTCGCGGCCGTTTGCGAGACCCGTGTCGTGATAGGCGGCGACGGTGTAAACCATGTCGGCGTCCGCGTCGTAATGTGCAGCCAGCTCAAGGCTCTGCGCAATGACCGTCCGGACGTGGTCCGTGCGGTGCGCGGCGTCGAAATCTTCGTATCTGGGAATGATTTCCCGTTCGATATATCGTTCGAGTTCCTTGTTCATGGATGTAAAGGTATGAAAAGTCTCTGAATAACCCTCCTGCCCTGCGGTTTCATTTTCATCCGCAGCGTCGGCGGGACGTGTGCGCATGAAAAGTCCCTCCTTATCAGGGGAGGGACTTGGGATTGCCGGACGCTGCCGGATGGCGTACCCGGGTCGTGACGGTTATTTTGCGTAGGAAACGGCCCGTGTCTCGCGGATGACGGTGATCTTCACCTGACCGGGATAGGTCATTTCGTCCTGAATCTTCTTGGCGATATCGTGCGAAAGTCCTTCCGATTCCTGATCCGAAAGCTTGTCGGCGCCGACGATCACGCGCAGTTCGCGGCCGGCCTGAATGGCATAGGTCTTGACGACGCCGGGGTATGACAGGGCGATGTCCTCCATCTCCTTCAGACGCTTGATGTAGCTCTCCACCACTTCGCGGCGCGCTCCGGGGCGTGCGCCCGAAATGGCGTCGCAGACCTGGATGATCGGGGCGATGAGCGAGGTCATCTCCACCTCGTCGTGGTGGGCGCCGATGGCGTTGCAGACCTCGGGCTTCTCCTTGAACTTCTCGGCGAGTTTCATGCCGATGATTGCATGCGGCAGTTCCGGTTCGTCGTCGGGCACCTTGCCGATGTCGTGCAGCAGGCCTGCCCGGCGGGCGATCTTGGGGTTGAGACCCAGCTCCGAGGCCATGATGCCTGCGAGGTTCGCCGTTTCACGGGCATGCTGCAACAGGTTCTGTCCGTAGGACGAACGGTATTTCATCTTGCCGATCATGCGGATCAGTTCGGGGTGCAGTCCGTGGATTCCCAGGTCGATCGTCGTGCGCTTGCCGACCTCGACGATCTCCTCCTCGATCTGCTTCTGAACCTTGGCGACCACCTCCTCGATGCGTGCGGGGTGGATGCGGCCGTCGGTGACGAGCTGGTGCAGGGCCAGACGCGCGATTTCGCGGCGTACGGGATCGAAGCCCGAGAGGATGATGGCCTCGGGGGTGTCGTCGACGATGATCTCGATGCCCGTTGCGGCCTCCAGGGCGCGGATGTTGCGGCCCTCGCGGCCGATGATGCGGCCCTTGACCTCGTCGCTCTCGATGTTGAACACCGTCACGGCGTTTTCGATGGCCGTCTCGGTCGCCACGCGCTGAATCGACGCCACGATGATGCGTTTGGCCTCTTTCGTGGCGGTCAGTTTGGCCTCTTCGACCGTTTCGTTGATGTAGGCGGCGGCTTCGGTCTTGGCCTCGGCCTTCATGTTCTCGATCAGGATGTTCTTGGCGTCTTCGGAACTCATGCCCGAGATCTGCTCCAGGCGTGCGTTCTGTTCGCGCTGCATCTGGTCGACCTCCTCCTTCTTGTGTTCGAGGATTTGCAGCTGGTTCTGCATCTGCTCTTTCAGACGGTCGTTCTCGCGGAGTTTGTTTTCCAGTTCGCGCTGCTGGTTTTGCAGGTTCTGCTCGATCTGCTTGGCGCGCTGCTCGCTCTGGGCGATTTTCTGGTTGCGCTCGTTGACCTGACGGTCGTATTCGCTCTTGAGCTGTATGAACTTTTCCTTTGCCTGAAGGATGCGCTCCTTCTTGATCATCTCTCCCTCGGCTTCAGCCTCCTTGACGGCGGCTTCGCGGCGCTTGCGGATCGACGTCTTGATCACGAGGTTCGTTACGACCGCGTAGATTGCGACGGCGACCACGGCAGAGATTGAGGCAGCCAAAATGATACTATACATGGGTCTTTGCTTGTTTGTTTTTAGTTATTAATTAGGGTTTTAATTGTAGCCATAAAAAAACCGCATAGGATTCCTTAATCTTGTTTGACGAATCTGCCGATCAGTCATGTGTGGGGGCTCCGACAATCGCAATCTTCCAACGGTACGCCGTAACGTACTCCCCGTGAGGGTGGTAAGGCCTGATTTTGAAACGCCTTGAGTTGCCCCAATTTAGTAAATGTTCAGTTTCGCAAAGCTATAAGGAATCTATGCGGGTAGATTCTTGTATGTAAAAGAACGTTTTTCGAACGGTGCGTGTCGTTCCGGGCGGTTTCCGCCCTTTCCCCCCCCCTCGCGGCCTTCCGTCTGCGGAGGCCTTCGGCCGGTTACTTTTTCGGGTCGTTCAGATACGCATCTATTTCCGTGCCGATTTTTTCGAGCTGTCGGAGGTCTTCGTCGTCCACCTCCCGGCTCTGCCGCATTCCGACGTTCGCGATGGCGAATTTCAGCGCGGTCATCGACAGGTAGTCCTGGTCGTTCCAGTTCTTGATATTCTGTTGTTTTATCAGCGCGAGGTAGCTGTTCACCTCCCGTTCGGCAAGCCGGTACATCTCCTCCTTCCCGCTCTCGATGTTGAACGGATAGCTTTTGCCTGCTATTTTGAGGGTTATTGCCTGTTTTGCCATTTTTTCGTTTCGTTTATTCCGTCGTCCTCTTCTCCGGCCTTCCGGCCGTTTTTCCCGGGGCCGTTTATTCGGCCTCCTGCGTCGTCGGGGCCGCCAGCGGCTGGCCCAGCAGCGCGATGCACTTGTCCACCTCCCGCATAAGACGGTTGACGCGCGCCCGCGCTTTTTCCCGGTTACGGCCTCCGCCCGCAAGCCCTTCGGTCAGCTGCATGCGCGCCAGTTCGGCATCCAGCTCCCGGACGCGCTCTTCGAGCGTGCGTTTCTCGGAGCGGAGCGTGTCGCGCTGTGCGGTCAGTTCCGCACAAAGGTCCGACAGCCTTTTGTGGTCGTCGATCAGCTGCCGCACGCGGGCTTCGATGTTCGTTATCACGCTCTTGTCGGCCATGACTTTCGGGTAAAGTTCCGGTTTACTTTTCAAAGGTACGAAAAAAACGCAAAAAAGCAAAAAATTATTTTGCGGCAATCTCCCCGTAGAGGTCGTAGTCGGCGGCCGAGGTGACCGTCACGTCGTAGAAGTGCCCGCGCAGCAGGCGGCGTTCCGAGGCGGGAATCAGGATCTCCTGGTCCACTTCGGGCGAATCGTACTGCGTGCGGCCGACATACCAGTCGCCCTGACGCGAATCTATGATCACCCGTTCGGTGCGCCCCACGCGGCGGCGGTTGTTTTCGAGCGAAATCTCGTTCTGTAAGGCCATTACGCGCTCCGCGCGTTGCTGCTTGATCGTTTCGGGAATGTCGTCGCGGAGGTTTTCGGCTGACCAGGTTCCCTCCTCCTCCGAGTAGGGGAAGACGCCCAGCCGTTCGAAACGCACCTCGCGCACGAACGCCAGCAGTTCTTCGAAATCGGCCTCCGTCTCGCCCGGATAACCCACCAGCAGCGTCGTGCGCAGCGCCAGGTCGGGGATCGCCCCGCGCAGGCGGCCGATCAGTTCCATGGCCTCGGCCTTAGTGTGGCGGCGGTGCATCGACGCGAGCTGTGCATCGGAAATGTGCTGGAACGGAATGTCGAGGTACTTGCAGATTTTCGGCTCCGAGGCCATCGCCTCGATCACCTCGTCGGGGAACCCGGCGGGGTAGGCGTAGTGGAGCCGGATCCATTCGATGCCGTCGATGCGGCACAGGCGGCGCAGCAGCTCGGCGAGCATCCGCCGGCCGTAGAGGTCGATGCCGTAGTAGGTCGTGTCCTGCGCGATGACCATCAGTTCGCGCACGCCGCCGGCGGCCAGCCGCCGCGCCTCGTCGAGCACCTGCTCCATCGGCACCGAGACGTGCGGCCCGCGGATGAGCGGAATGGCACAGTAAGTACAGCAGTTTGAACAGCCCTCGGCTATTTTCAGATATGCATAGTGGCGCGGTGTGGAAATAACGCGCCTGCCGGAAAGCGGCAGCGCAGCCTTGGGGCCGTAACTCTCGATGCCTGCCTCGCCCTGCGCCAGCCGCGCGAGGATGGAGACGATAGCAGCATTGGAGCCGATGCCCACCACCGCGTCTACTTCGGGCATCTCTTTTCGTATCTCTTCTTTATAGCGTTCGGCAAGGCAGCCCGTCACTACCACCTTCAGCGCCGGGTTCTGCGCTTTGTGGCTGCACGCTTCCAGAATGGTGTCGATGGCCTCCTGCTTGGCGCTTTCGATAAAGCCGCAAGTGTTTACAATGGCGATGTCCGCCATGGCGGCGTCGTCCACCGTTTCAAATCCGGCGTTTTTCAGGGAAGCCATCAGCACTTCCCCATCCACCTGGTTTTTGGCGCAGCCTAAGCTGACCATTCCCACCTTGATTGCCATCCGTTTTCGTTCCTCCTTATGAAAACTGCCGCCGGCCCTGGAGATATTCTTCCAGCCTGCGGTATAGCTCTTGTTTGTATTCTTCCCGCCATGCAGGGCAAAGCATGCCTTCCGTGCCTGCTACGGCCTCCCACTCTTTCCGGGATTCCCACCGGGCGGCGTCGGTCTCTTCCTCCTGGAATCGGATCTCCTCGATGGGTACATCCCGGGTCAGGGCGAAAATGTCGAAATGGCAGTCCATCCGGCAATCTTCCCGCAAAAGCAGGGTGAATTCTTCCGGAGCCGCCACCAGGCCCGTCTCTTCCCGGAGTTCCCGGCAAATAGCCTGCAA
>ENA-OPRS01000990-OPRS01000990.1-human-gut-metagenome-genome-assembly--contig:-NODE-990-length-14357-cov-2.455461_pt1 | contig 14357 bp, 7 predicted proteins | sample MGYA00241795_ERZ501881 | MGnify/ENA primary metagenome ERZ501881 (study PRJEB25962, sample SAMEA2042440) | human gut metagenome | biome: human gut; feature: human-associated habitat; material: faeces... | reverse complement strand
AAAAACGAAAACCTGGAATTATTATCCAGAGAACGGGATTTTTATTTATGTCTGTTTGATAATGAGCTTAATAAAATAAAAGAAATCAAACTGCCCATAAACACATTCAATCCTTATACAGGCTGGTGTCAGATTCATGATGGAATCCTTTTTTTTGTAGATAAAATTACAGATCAAGAGATTTCCGAAGATTTAGAAGTGCATATCTTTCATCCTGTCATGATAAAGAATGATTGAAATATAGTTTCTCCCCTAAAACAATGAATATGAGATTGCAATATAAAACAACTACAAAATATCTGTTTTTTTCGTTGCCTTTCTACTTGATGCTTTTTGCTTGCGGCTTACAAATAACCGATGTGGAATACGCTCTGCGGGAAGCCGGAGAAAACAGAGGGGAGCTTGAAGCGGTTTTGTCGCACTACGCAAAACTGGATGATCGGCAGAAACTGGAAGCAGCCCAATACCTGATTCGATACATGCCTTACCATACTTCTTATGATAAAGGCATTGAGGACTATTATCACGCCATTGATTCTGTCGTTGCTTTATCAGAAGACAAACTTGAACAAGAAAAACATATCGAATCGCTTCGTCTTAGATTTGAAAGTAAATATAAACAGAAACGGGATATAGAGGTTATCACTTCGGAGTTTCTTATTCAGTCAATCGATGAAGCTTTCAAACAATGGAGAGAATGCGAATGGGCCGAACATCTGGATTTCGAACAATTTTGTGAATATCTATTACCTTATAAATGTTTTGAAGGGCAGCCGCTTACCGAATGGAGGAATGCCTATTACGATATTTGTAAAGGAGATATTGATCTGGCATATTTGTGTGACGAGTATAAACGAAATCCAATTTTTGCAGCAACAGAAGTGAATAACCAAATGAAAAACACACCTCAAAGTTTTGGATTATTAAAGACACTTCCGATTTATGATCCTGATATCATACTGAAACTTCCTTTTTCTAATTGTGCCACGTATTGTTTAGGGGCTGTCTTAATCATGCGTAGTAAAGGAATTCCTGTCGCTTATGATTTTACGCCCAATTGGTCTACAGGTAATAATGGACATTCTTGGAATACAGTTTATACGACGCGTTTTGGAAACTTGGAGTTTGCTCCCCATACGACAGATCCGGGCACAGTTCATTATCCATATTTGAAAGTCCCTAAGATTTTCCGCAATGTGTACAAACCCAATGAAGAGTATCTGAAAATCACAACTGAGAAATATATCCCACCCAAACTCAGGAATATGTTTATACGAGATGTTACCGCTGAATATATGCCTACGATTGACATACGTATTTCGTTGCAGGAATCATTGAAGAGTGGACAATCTCCATTTATAGCCATCTATGATGGAAATAATTGGACTCCTGTCTATTGGGGGAAAATAGCTGGTAGTCATGTGGTTTTCGAAAGAATGGGACTGAATACCTGTTATATCGCCTTGGCGTATGACTCTAATGGCAATGCTATTCCGATCAGCAAACCGTTTTTGGCTTCTGCTTCGAAGCATATCCAATTTATAGAACCAGACACTTCAGCTTTTCGTACGATCAGATTGAATCGAAAATATCCTTTGGGAGACAATGTATTTTCTATTAGAAAAAAAATAACAGGAGGTATTATCGAAACTTCTGAAAACAGGGAATTTGATCATACAAAGAAAATAGCGGAATTACCTCAAGGGAATTTAACAAATGGCACAGTGTTTCTTGATAAAAATGCCGAATATCGATATTGGCGTTTTACATCTTCTGATACAAGTCAGTGTGACATGGCTGAAATTTATTTCTATGATGAACATGATTCGATCATTCAAGGCAACATTATCAAATGTACAAATTCGATTTTTGATAAAAGCAACAACGCAGCTAATATAGCAGATGGTGATCAATTGACAAATTTCAGTGCCAAAGGAGAAGATTGGGTCGGTTTTGATTTTTGCCGGCCAGTAAATATATCCAAAATTTCGTATATTCGTCGTTGTGATGGAAATTCTATTCAGCCAGGATTGGAGTATTCTTTATATTATTGGGATAATAATAATTGGCAACTTATCAATACCAAAATAGCGAATGATGTTTTTATCGAATTTGAAAATGTGCCTCAAAAAGCCCTTTTGGCCATTAAATGCTCGCAGGGAAAGCAACAAAGAATATTCGTTTGTGATGAAGATAATAAAATTGACTGGTATTGATTGTAGCAACCTGAATATAAAATGATATATTTTTTAATCTAAAAGATAGATTGTGAAACGATGGATTAACATATTATTGAATCTATTTCTCGCTTTGGTGGTTCTGATCGCCTTTTGGCTCTTCTCTCAAGTCTTCCTCCTCGCCTCCTTCCGCATCCCCAGCGACTCGATGGAGCCGGAACTGGTCGAAGGGGATTTCGTGGCGGTCTGGAAACCGACGCTCGGCGCACGGCTGTTCGACCTCAATGCGACACTGCGGCTGGAACAGACCGAGATACACCGCACACCGGGATTTCGGAAAACAAAGCGGGGCGACGTGCTGGTCTTCAACTTCCCGCATCCCAACGGCTGGGACAAGATCGAGATGCATATCCTGAAATACTACATCAAACGGTGTATCGGATTGCCGGGCGACACGCTTTCCATCCGGAACGGAAGGTTCCGGATAAACGGCACGAACGAACCGCTCGGGAACATGGATTCGCAGGAACGCATCGGGCGGACGTTGCCGGGAGAGTTTCCGGACGGTGTCTATAAGGCATTCCCGTTCGACTCCGTCATCAGTTGGAACATCCGGAATTTCGGACCGCTCTATGTCCCGAAAGCCGGTGACAAGGTCGAAATGAACCGGGAAAATTATCTGTTATACCGCAAGCTGATCGCATGGGAACAAAAAGCGGAAATCAACTATAATGATTCAACCGTTTTCCTGAACGGCGAACCGATACGGGAATACCGCTTCTTGAAAAACTATTATTTCATGGCGGGTGACAAAGGCCTGAACTCGCAGGACTCGCGCTATTGGGGCTTGTTGCCGGAAGAATATATCGTCGGCAAGGCGGCATTTGTCTGGAAATCGGTCGATCCGTACACCGGCAAGCTCCGATGGGATCGGTTCATGAAGAAAATCGAATAAAAAACGGATAAGCATGGAAATAAAATACACCGGCATGGAACTCAAATTGCATAGGCATGGAATCCGGACTGCACTGGCATCCGTTTTCGGGGCGATGCTGATCGCCACGCCGTTCGTCGGCGACAGCGCATTGGCGAACGGCATTGTGACGGGGAAAGTCTTCTGGTTCCACCTGTCGATGGCGCTGATGGCGATCGGGACGGTTGTGACGGCATGGCCTGGCGGGAGGAAAAGCATCCCGTTTGCATTGCCGGACGGATTGTTGCTCCTCTTTGCCGGGATCACGCTCGCGACATACGACTGGCAGCTCGATCCCGAACCCGAAAAACTGCTTTTCGGCGGGCAGTTGGTCGTGTTGTGGTTTCTGTTGCGCTATTTTCTTACAGAGGCTCCTTGCCTGAAGTTCTTTTTCTTATTTGTGCTGATGCTCACCGGACTGGTCGAAGCCGTCTGGGGAATGCAGCAATTGCATGGCTATGCCTATTCCAACCATTCGCTTTTCCGGCTGACGGGTTCTTTCTTTAATCCGGGGCCTTACTGCGGGTACTTAGCGGTCGTGCTGCCGGTTTGCCTGTGGACGGCGTTGCGGTTTCAAAAGGGGATGCATTATTTCGGTTGGGTATGCGCCGGAGCTATCCTGATTGTCCTGCCTGCCGGAATGAGTCGGTCGGCGTGGATGGCGGCGGTCGTGGCTTGCGGATGGGTGTACTGGACGGAACGGATCGGATGGGAGAAGACGAAAGCTGTATGTCGAAGGTATAAGAATGCTACAATTCCTTTTATTGCAATTGTGGCGATATTGGTGGGATGTACCATTGCCGGGGTTTACGGGATGAAACAAGATTCGGCTGACGGGCGATTGCTGATGTGGAAAGTGACGGGGAAAGCGATTGCCGGACAGCCGCTTGCAGGAACGGGGTTAGGCGGATTCCCGGCGGCATACGCGGAGGCGCAAGGCGGGTATTTCGCAACAGGGAACGCAACAGACCGGGAGAAACGGGTGGCGGGATGTCCCGAATATGCGTTCAACGAATACCTGCAGATCGGACTGGAACAGGGAGTCGGAGGGTTGATCGTGTTCGTGGCGTGGCTGGGGAACATGGCGTACTATGGAATCCGGAACAGGCAGCAGGGAGCGGCCGGTGGCGTGTTGGCGTTCGCGGTGTTCGCGGTGTCGTCCTATCCGTTGCAGTTGCCGTCGTTTTGGGTGGCGTTGGTGTTTTTGGGGGCGATATGCGTGACGGAAGATGGGACGCGGACAAGATCATCTGCCCTATCCGTATCACCGGTGTGCCATATTACGATGATAAGTCTGTTGTCGCTTGCCTCCGTCTGTCTGTTCATCTTGCAGAAAGGGCAATATGAGGCATATAAACGATGGGGACGGATGCAGATGATCTACAACAACAAGGCGTATGAATCGGTTGCGGAAGATTATCACAGTTTGCATGACAAGCTAAAGCATAAACCTGAATTCTTGTTTGAAGAGGCGCAATGCCTCAGCAAGACGGGACAACACGCCGAAGCGATACGGGTGCTGGAACGGGCGAAGCGGCTGAGCGGAGACCCGATGATCCGGTACATGATCGCCAAAAACCGGCAGATGCTCGGAGATTACCGGGAGGCGGAAGAAGAATTGCTTCAGGCTATCGGGATACTGCCGGAGAGATTGTATCCATATTATTTGTTAGCCAAGCTATATGCAGAGCCGGAGTTCTACCAGGTGGATAAATTGCGGGCTGCCGCCGGAGCTGTGCTGACCAAAGAACCGAAGGTGGAAAGTACGGCAATCCGGGAAATGAGGGAAGAAGTAAAAAAGATAATAGAAAAAAAGTAATTACGAAAGGCTCGTAACTAAAATATGTTTGTATATTTGCGAAACAACTTTGATAAAAACAATAAAATATGAAATACTACAAATTGTTTGCTATACTGATTCTGGCCGGGATGATGGCTTGCTCCGGTGAAAAGAAAGAGAAAGGTTCCGAAGAAAGCGTAGAAACCGTTCTACCGGATGAGACAAACGAGGTGACGGTGATGAAGTTGAATACTACTGATTTCAACCACGAACTGATCAGTAACGGCAAACTGTCAGCCCGAAACTTTGTCGACCTAAAATTCGAATCGGCAGAACCGATCGCCAAGATATATGTGAAGAACGGCGATCGCGTGACGAAAGGGCAAAAACTCGCAGAACTCTCAACCTTCCGCCTTGCCAACAAGACAGCGCAAGCCAAAGATGCACTCGAACGCGCCAAACTGGAACTGCAAGACGTACTGATCGGACAGGGCTACAAACTGGAAGATTCTACAAAAGTACCGCCCGCAACCATGCAGTTAGTCAAGGTAAAAAGCGGGTATGACCAGGCACTGATCTCTTGGCAGCTTGCCGAATACGAACAACGAAACGCAGTCCTGACCGCCCCTTTCGACGGTGTCGTCGCTAACCTGTTCGCCAAACAGTTCAATACGGCTTCTACCTCCGATGTTTTCTGTTCCATTATCGATACCCGCACATTGGAAGCCGCTTTCACAGTTTTGGAAAGCGAACTGCCGCTTATCAAAACAGGCGATCGTGTAGAGGTAGCTCCTTTTGCCTTGTCCGATGTCACGGCTGACGGCCGTATATCCGAAATAAACCCGCTGGTAGACAAAGACGGGATGGTACAGGTGAAAGCTGCCGTAAACGATAAAGGTAAGTTGTTCGAAGGGATGAATGTACGAGTAAGTATCCATCGTTCGCTGGGTAAACAGTTGGTCGTTCCCAAAAGCGCTGTCGTACTCCGTTCCGGCAAACAGGTTGTATTCACATTAACGGAAGACAAAGCATACTGGAACTATGTACATACAGGTTTGGAAAATGCCGACAGCTATACGATCATTGACGGACTGAAAGAAGGGGATATCGTGATTACAAGCGGTAACATTAACCTGGCTCACGAAGCACCGGTCAAAGTAATTGACAATTAAAAATGGACAATTGACAATTCAGAAATCATAATTTATAAATCATAGTTCTAATACATGATTAAATTCCTGATACAACGTCCCATTGCCGTATTGATGGCTTTTACGGCTTGCTTTATCGTGGGACTGGTTACTTACTTCACCATTCCGGTGTCGTTGCTGCCTGATATTGCAATTCCGGAGATCACCGTACAGGTATCCGGCCAGAACACTTCGGCACGCGAATTGGAAAACACAGTAGTAAAAACCATCCGCCAGCAATTAATGCAGGTTGCCAGTTTACGCGACATCCACAGTGAAACACGCGACGGTGCTGCCATCATACGCCTAAACTTCGATTTCGGAACAAATACGGATCTGGCTTTTATCGAAGTCAACGAAAAGATAGACGCAGCTATGAACTACCTGCCACGTGAAGTAGAACGTCCACGGGTAATCAAAGCCAGTGCCACTGATATTCCCGTATTCTGCTTGAATCTGACATTGAAAAGCGACAGCGCTTACAGTGAAATAAACGAAGGATCGTTCCTCGACCTTTGCCAGTTTGCCGAAACGGTGATCAAACGTCGTATCGAACAGTTGCCCGAAGTGGCAATGGTAGATGTGACCGGAATTCTGAAACGGCAGTTACAGATTGTTCCGGACATGAAGTTGCTGAAAATGTCGGAGATCACACTTGACGATCTGGAGGCCGCACTGACATCTAACAATATAGAACCGGGTAGCATGACCGTACGTGACGGCTATTACGAGTACAATATCAAGTTCTCGACACTGCTGCGCACACCGGAAGATGTCGAGAATATTTATATCAGGAAAAATAACCATATTTTTCAACTGAAAGATTTGGCACGCATTTCCGTCGTGCCGGAGAAAGAGACCGGAGCTTCCCTTTCCAACGGGAAACGGGCGGTAACGCTGGCTGTAATCAAGCAGGCGGATGAAAATATGGATAACATGAAAGAGGCATTGGCAGAAGTGACGGATTACTTTGCTTCCGTCTATCCGGATATCGATTTCAGTGTCAGCCGCAACCAGACGGAATTGCTGGATTATACCATCTCGAACCTGAAACAAAACCTGTCGTTGGGTTTCCTTTTCATCTGTATCGTCGCCATCCTTTTCTTAGGGGATATCAAGAGCCCGGCAGTGATCGGGTTAAGTATGGTGGTGAGCCTGATCATCAGTTTCCTTTTTTTCTACCTCTGCAAGATGTCGCTGAATATCATCTCCATCTCCGGGTTGATCCTGGCTTTGGGTATGATGATCGACAGTTCGATCATCGTAACGGAAAACATTACCCAATACAGGACACGAGGAGACTCGCTGGAAGAGGCTTGCAATAAAGGGACGACCGAAGTAATTACTCCGATGCTGAGTTCCACTTTTACGACAATTGCCGTCTTCGTTCCGCTTGTGTTCATGAGCGGAATAGCAGGAGCGATCTTCTTCGACCAAGCCTTTGCCGTCACCGTCGGTCTGATGGTTTCCTATTTCACGGGAATCATGCTGCTGCCGGTACTCTACAAACTGGTATACAGTATTCCGGACATCAAACATAAGGGTTTCAATATACGAATCAACAATCTGGTAAAAGAGCATACATTGGACCGCTTCTATGATACCGGAGTGGATTTTGTGTTCCGTCACAAAACGGCAAGCCTGATTTTCATTGCCATTACGCTCCCGCTTTGCGCCTTTCTGTTCTACGAAATACCGAAAAGCCGTATGCCGGAGATAGACCAGAACGAACTGATCGCTCATGTGGAATGGAACGAAAACATCCATATCGATGAAAACCAGAGCCGTGTCAGCCAGTTATTCGCCTCTATCGACAATCAGGTACAAGAACACACGGCCTATGTCGGGCAGCAGCAATTCCTGTTGAACCGGGATCGCGAGATGTCGGTTTCCGAAAGCGAGTTATATTTCAAGACGGAGAAACCAACCGGAATCGCTCCTTTACAAAAATCGGTGGAAAAATGGATCAAAACGCATTACCCGATGGCAGTGATATCCTTCTCGCCTCCCGAAACAGTATTTGAAAAGCTGTTTGTGACAGGTGAAGCCGACATTGTCGCCGAATTGCACACCCGCAATAAATCTGAAGCACCGGAAGCCTCCGTCTTGAATAAAATAGAACAGCAAATCGAGGCGAAAACAGGACATACTCCTGTCGGTATCACCTTCGACAACCAATTAAATATCACAATAGACAGACAGAAACTTCTGCTTTATAACGTCGACTACAACGAAGTGTACCGGTTGCTGAAAACGGCATTCAAAGAGAATGAAGTAGCAACGCTCCGCTCCTACCAACAATATCTGCCAATCGCATTGGCCGGGGAAGAACAAACGGTTAACGAGGTCTTACAGAAAACATTGGTAAACACTGTTCCTGACACGGAAGGCAACGTACGATATATCCCGCTGCAATCGCTGGTGCGTGTCACTCCGGGAGAGGACTTGAAAACGATCACGGCAGGAAAGAACGGAGAATACATTCCATTCAGTTTCTATGATATAGACAATGCCGAACAGTTGATGGAAAATGTAAAAAAAGAAATCGATACTGACTGGGATATCGATTTTTCAGGAAGTTTCTTTTCCAACCGGCAGATGCTGAACGAGCTGGTCGTGATTTTGTTCATTTCGATCCTGCTGATGTATTTCATCCTGGCAGCCCAGTTTGAAAGTTTCCTGCAGCCGCTCATCGTGCTGCTTGAAATTCCGATCGATGTGGCAGCCTCCTTGCTGGTGCTCTGGATATGCGGCCATACCATGAACCTGATGAGTGCCATCGGTATCGTCGTGACCTGCGGTATCATCATCAACGACTCCATCCTGAAACTGGATGCTATCAACGAACTCCGCAAAGAAGGGGTTCCTCTTATGGAAGCCATACATGAAGCCGGACGGCGGCGCCTGCGTCCTATCATCATGACATCATTAACGACAATATTCGGAATGGTTCCGCTGCTTTTCACATTCGATATGGGCAGCGAACTGCAAAAGCCGCTTTCCATCGCCATGATCTCGGCCATGCTGATCGGTACGGCAGTCAGCCTTTTTGTCATACCACTGATATACTGGTTCATTTATCGCAAACATGAGGTTGGTAATTTGAATGTTGAAAATTGAAAATTGGAAGTTATGGACAGGAAATTCATTTATAGATATGTCATCACGTTGTTGATGCTTGCATGCGTATTCGGAGGAAAAGCGCAGCTCACACTGACGCTGGAACGAACTATCACACTGGCGGCCGACAGTTCGCTGGACGCTTTCCGATACAAAAATATGTATCTGGCCGGCTACTGGGAATACCGGACTTACAAGGCCGGCCGTCTGCCAAGCCTTACCCTAAATCTGACGCCGGCACAATACCGCCGTTATTTTACCCAACGATATGACTCGGAGGCTGATATCGACGTATATAGAAAACAACAATCGTTTTATGCGGGCGGGCAATTGGAGATCGAACAGAATTTCGACCTCTTAGGCGGTACATTCTATTTGGATACAGACTTGGATTATATGCGCTATTTCGGCGACCAAACTTATAACCAGTTCTCATCGGTTCCGATCCGCCTCGGCTACCAGCAAGACTTATTGGGGTATAACGCTTTTAAATGGGAACGGAAAATCGAACCGTTGAAATACGAGAAGGTCAAGAAAGAACTATTATATAATGTAGAGCAAATGAGCGAGCAAGCAACGACCTATTTCTTCGCTCTGGCAATGGCACAGGTGGAATATGATCTGGCCAAGGAAAATGTCGCCACGACCGACACACTGTACCGGACAGGGCAGGAACGGCATAAGATAGCTTCTATCAGCCAAGCGGATTTGCTGACACTGAAATTGGATGCCGTAAACGCACGCAACACATTGAAAAATGCGGAAATCGCCCTAAAACGTGCCATGTTCAGCCTCGCCTCTTACTTGAACTTCGACAAGAATACAGAAATACGCCTGCGCCTCCCAAGCCGCCCGCGCAATATGGAAATCTCGGTCGACAAAGCACTCGAATTGGCACGTGCAAACAACCCGACCTTTCTGGAGTTGCGCCAGCAAATATTAGAAGCCCAGCAGCAGGTAGACAAAACCAAGAAAGAAGCGATGTTCAACGCCCAGATCAATGCCAGCGTCGGATTCAACCAAGTGTCCAAGAACATACAGGACGCCTACAAAAATCTGCAACAGCAGGAAATCGTCTCTTTGTCTGTTTCGATCCCGTTGGTAGACTGGGGCGTACGAAAAGGGAAGCATAATATTGCCAAGAACAACCTGCTTGTCACCGAAACATCCGCCAAACAAAAAGAATTGACAGTAGAAGAAGACGTGATTATGACAGTCGGCGACTTCAATATCCAGCAAGCCCTGATTGGGAGTGCCGAAGAAGCGGTAGACCTGGCAGAAACAGCCTACAGCGAAACCAAGCAACGCTTCATGATCGGAAAAGCGGATATCAACAGTCTTACTCTGTCGCTGAACCGCCAACAGGAAGCGCAGCGGAACTATATTTCGGCTTTACAGAACTACTGGCTGAGCTATTATAAGATCCGAAAACTGACGTTGCACGATTTCGAAACGGGAGTTTCCCTTTCGAACGAGTTCGAATATAAATACGGATTGTAACAAAAAATGAATAATGAGTGCATCTCCTAAAATATCCTCTTTCACCATCATCGTCACCTTCCTTTGCGTGGCGCTGGCAGGGATTGCCTTTATACCGCTGCTGCCGATCAAGCTGTCGCCGTCACGCACGCTGCCACAGTTGACTATCAGCTATAACATGCCGGGCAATTCGGCACGCGTGATAGAGATGGAAGTGACCTCGCGGCTCGAAGCGATGTTGGCACGCATCAAGGGGATCAAGGAGATCAATTCCACTTCCGGCAACGGATGGGGATATGTCACGCTCGAGCTGGACAAGCATACCAATATCGATGCCGCCCGTTTCGAAGCGTCTACCATCATCCGACAGACATGGCCCAGCCTACCGGACGGACTGAGCTATCCAGTCCTGGAAATGAGCCGGCCGGACGACAAGGAAGTACGGCCTTTCATGAGCTACACACTGAATGCGGCAGCCACACCCATATTCATACAACGCTTTGCCGAAGACCAGATAAAACCTCGCCTAAGCGGGATTCCCGGCATCTACCGCATCGATGTCAGCGGTGCCACCCCGATGGAATGGCGACTGGAATATGATAGCCGTCAGCTGGCAACGTTAGGTATCAGCATCCCGGATATACAGAAAGCGATCAGCCAGTATTATCAAAAAGAATTCTTAGGAACCGGAAACGTGGAAACCCAGTTGGCGACTTCGTGCAAAGAAGGACAAAGTAGCCAGTGGATACGTCTCCCTTTGGTTCCTGAAAACGAAACAGACGGATTCAACCCATCGCTTATAACCGTCCTGAACAAAGACGGCAAGCTGATCCGCCTGGACCAACTGCTAAAAGTCACCCGTCAGGAAGAGGCTCCACAGAGTTATTACCGTATCAACGGCTTGAATTCCATCTATCTGTCCATCCGCGCCGAGGAGACGGCGAACCAGCTGGAACTTGCCAAACGGGTAAGAGCCGAAATGGAATATATCCGTACCTTGCTTCCACCCGGTTATGAAATACATACCAGCTATGACGCGACCGAATTCATTCAGGACGAACTGAACAAGATTTATGTCCGTACGGGGCTCACCGTCCTGATCCTACTGATGTTTGTCTTGCTGATCACACGCGAGATAAAATATCTGTTACTGATCATCATCAGCCTTTCGATCAACCTCAGTATTGCTGTCATCCTTTATTATCTGTCAGGACTGGAAATGCAGCTTTATTCGTTGGCAGGGGTCACAATCTCACTCAGCCTGGTGATCGACAACACGATCGTCATGACGGAACATATCCGGAACCGACATAACCGAAAGGCAATCCTATCCATATTGGCAGCCACTTTGACAACGATAGGTGCACTGGTCATTATCTTTTTCTTAGATGAAAAGATACGCCTCAATCTGCAGGATTTTGCGGCTGTCGTCATCATCAATTTAGGAGTCTCCCTATTGATCGCGCTTTTCCTGGTTCCCGCCCTGATCGATAAGATGAACCTGGAATGGAAAAAAAGCGGAAAAAAGAACATATCCAGAGAAGAGACCAGGTATACATGGAAAAGCCGGATCAGAAAAAGAACGAACCGCTTTCTCAAACGTTTCCCTGTCTACTACAACCGGTACTATCAATGTCAGATCGATTTCCTTTGCGGATGGAAGAAATTGGCATGTTTCATTTTACTGTTAGCATTCGGCATCCCGGTTTTCCTGTTACCGGAAAAAATCGAATACGACACGAAAGACAAAAAGAAGGTCTACACGGCAACAGACACCCTACTAATCGATACATATAATAAATTCGCCTCCAACGAGACGTACAAGGAGAAGATCAAACCCATCGTCGATAAGGCGTTGGGCGGGACCCTACGCCTGTTCGTACAAAAAGTTTATGAAGGAAGTTACTTCACCCGCAACGAAGAAACGGTCCTGTCTGTCAGCGCATCGTTCCCGAACGGGACGACCTTGCCACAAATGAATACCTTGATGAGCCGGATGGAAGCCTATCTCAGCACCTTCAAAGAAATACGACAGTTCCAAACAAACGTCTACAGCGCACGCCAGGCCGGTATCCGCATCTATTTTACGAAAGAGAGTGAACGGAGTGGTTTCCCGTACACATTGAAAAGCAAAATCATCAGCAAAGCTCTTGAATTGGGGGGGGGAAGCTGGCAAGTCTACGGTTTGCAGGACCAGGGATTCAGCAACGATGTGCGCGAAGGAGCCGGTTCTTTCCGTATCGTGATGTATGGTTACAACTACGACGAGCTGTACGAATGGGCCGAACAGCTGAAAGCCAAGTTGCTCACCCACCGCCGCATCAAGGAAGTGCTGATCAATTCAGAGTTCTCGTGGTGGAAAGACGATTACCAGGAGTTCTACTTCAACCTCAACAAAGCCCGGCTGACCCAGGAGGACATACAGCCGATCGACCTGTTCGCCTCCATCAATCCCGTTTTCGGAAAGGACATTTATACCGGGACGATCGTCGTCAACGAAGAGACAGAGAAACTGAAACTCTCCTCCCGCCAGTCACAGGAATACGATGTGTGGAGCATGCAGTATGTTCCACAAACTATTGACGGCAAGCCCTACAAGTTAGCAGAACTTGCAAGTGTCGAAAAAGGACAGATGCCGCAGAAGGTTTGCAAAGTAAACCAACAATACCGCCTCTGTCTGCAATACGAATATATCGGGGCTTCCAATCAGGGAAATAAGATACAGGAACGCGACCTGAAGGAAATCAATGCCATACTGCCGATGGGTTATACCGCCAAGTCGGAAAGCGCTTACTGGTATTGGGACAAAAAGGACAATAAACAATATCTTCTGTTATTGCTGATCATCGTCATTATCTTCTTTACCACCAGTATCCTGTTCAATTCGCTGAAACAGCCGTTGGCCGTTATCTTTGTAATACCGATCTCTTACATTGGCGTATTCCTCACGTTCTATTGGTTCAAATTGAATTTCGACCAAGGAGGATTTGCCTCCTTCGTCCTGTTGTGCGGTATAACCGTTAACGCAAGCATCTACATTTTGAATGAATACAACCAAATCCGGCAACGCAAACCGTTGATGTCGCCCTACAAGGCATATCTGAAAGCCTGGAATGCTAAGATCACGCCCATTTTCCTCACAGTCGTTTCGACCATCTTAGGCTTCATCCCATTCATGTTAGGTCCGGATAAGGAAGCGTTTTGGTTCCCGCTGGCCGCCGGCACCATCGGCGGGCTTGCCATGTCTATATTAGGAATCTTCCTCTATTTACCTCTTTTCACATTAAAAAAACAACCCTAACCTTAACTTTCCCCTTTCAAATAAGGATTACCGTTTATCATCAAAATATTTTGTATGCCAGCCGTTTGCATATTGTCAACAAAATGTCAACTCTAACATTCACCCTCCAATAAAGCATAATATACTTTTGCGACCTCTTTAGACCTGTTCAAATCTTTCCTCCCAAAAGGAAAACACACTGGCTTCTCTTTCTGTTTAAATAGGGTATACTTGCATCGGTCCATTTCTTTGCCATCCATTTGGCAATGCCTGACAGATAAGTTGTGAGAAGGTCTCTGCCTCTCAACCCACAGAAAGCAGAGTTTTTTCACATTTTAATAAATATAATTATGAATAA
>ENA-OPRS01000981-OPRS01000981.1-human-gut-metagenome-genome-assembly--contig:-NODE-981-length-14420-cov-3.763383_pt1 | contig 14420 bp, 10 predicted proteins | sample MGYA00241795_ERZ501881 | MGnify/ENA primary metagenome ERZ501881 (study PRJEB25962, sample SAMEA2042440) | human gut metagenome | biome: human gut; feature: human-associated habitat; material: faeces... | reverse complement strand
CAGTCCCGTCTGCCATTCACCGCCGGGCGCCGTTTTGCCGGGTGCGTATTTTTTCGTATCTTCGCCTGCGGAGCGTGCCGCGGAGCGAAATCCGCGCGACGGCTCCGCCCCCGCCGGAACGGAGGGGTGACACCCGAAAACCGAAGAAGATATGGATTTTCTCGCATTGGCCAAAAAGCGGTATGCCTGCCGCAAGTACCTCGACCGGAAGGTTGAACCCGAAAAACTCGCCGCCGTTCTCGAAGCGGGGCGCGTGGCCCCCACGGGCGCCAACCGCCAGCCCCAGCGGCTGGTGGTCGTGCAGTCGAAGGAGGGCATGGAACGCCTTGCGCGCTGCACGCGCGATTTCGGCGCCCCGACGGCCGTCATCGTCTGCGCCGACACCTCCGAGGCGTGGACCCGTAAGTACGACGGCAAGAACATTTCGGACATCGACGCGTCGATCGTCACCGACCACATGATGCTTGCCGCCGCGTCGCTGAACCTCGACACGCTGTGGATCTGCATGTTCAAACCCGAAGCCGTGCGCGAGGAGTTCGCCCTTCCGGCGAACGTCGAACCCGTGAACATCCTGCTGATCGGCTACGGCGACGGCCCGGCGGCCGATCCCAACCGCCACGACACGCTGCGCAAACCGCTCTCCGCGACGGTCTTCCACGAGAGGTTTTGAGACAAAAAAGAGGATCGCCGGTCGATCCTCTTTTTTTACCACTATTTCGCATACAGGCGGAAAGTCGTGCGCCACGACTCGCCCGGGTCAATGGCCCGAAACCCTTCGGCCGCGGGATCGGCGGCGTTGGGGGCGTTCGTGGTCCATGTCTGCGGCTCGGGACAGCAGTAGGGCACTTGCCCTCCGTTGTTCCACAGCGTCCAGTAGGTCGTCTGCTCGTCGACCTCGTAGCAGGTTCTCACGCCCGTGCGCAGGTGCTCGACCAGCGCGCCGCGGAACGGTTTGCCGTCCACGTCGATCTCGCGCAGCGTAAAACCCGCCTCGATCGGCCCGCAGCCGGTGACCTGAAGCCCTTCGCGGCGCAATTTGGAAAATTGCTCCGACAGCGGCAGCCTGCGTCCCGTCGGGAGGTTGCGGCCATCGAGTTCGACCTCTTCCCCGACAGCCAGGCGCATCACGTAGTCGGCGTCGATCCCGCCCGCAAAGGGAATCGTCAGCGGGGTGTGAAAACCCACGCCCAGGGGCATGCGGGTCTCGCTGCGGTTGAAGAACACCACCTCCTGCTCCAACCCTTCGGCCGTGAGCCGGTAGGTGATCTTGCACTTGAACTCGTGCGGGAAATCGCGGTAAACGGCATCGTTCCCCGCATTGGCGTAGTAACGGCATTCGATCATCACCTCCCTGTCCGTCTCGCGGGCCTTCGACACCAGGAACGCCTCGCTCTTGAGGACGCCGTGGTGGTAGTTCCGTTCCCTCTCGATGGTGATGGGATACTGGTACGTGCGTCCCTCGAAGACGTAACGGCCGTCGGCGATGCGGTTGGGCGGGAACAGGATCGGAAGCCCGAAGACCTGCGGACGGCTCCGGAACGTCTCGATCTCCCCGGGTCCGGGCGTGCGCAGAATCTCCGCGCCCAGCCGGGTGTTGGCCAGCCGCACGAGGTTGGCCCCCATCTCCGGAATCAGCAGCGCCGTATACTCCCCCTTGGAGAACTCCACGCCTTTCAGCCCGTGGAAGTCGATGGCGCGCAGCATCAGAGAAGCTTCTCGATCTTGGCCTTCAGGGCATCCTTCGGGCATGCGCCGACCTGCTTGTCGACCAGCTCGCCGCCCTTGAGGAAGACGATCGTCGGGATGTTCCTCACGCCGTACTTCATCGTGATGTCGTCGTTCTCCTCGACGTCGCACTTGCCGATGACGACCTTGCCTTCGTATTCCGCAGCCAGTTCGTCCACGATGGGCGACATCGTGCGGCAGGGACCGCACCATTCGGCCCAGAAGTCGATGACCACCGGCTGATCGCCTGCGACCAGCGCTTCGAAATTGTCTTTGTTGATTGCCAATGCCATAGCTTTGAGTTTTTTGTTGATTATCAATTAAAGTATGCTTATGCGATTGAGTAGTGGATGCTGTTGTCGTCCAAATATCCGACCAGAGATTGCGAGAGGCTCACCTTGTGGCTTTTCGAGAAGAGGCGCAGCGAGACCTGCGCTCCGCGGTCGTAGACGTTCAGGCGCAGCAGCGTGTCGCCCTTCGACTCGCGGACCCTCTCCGTCAGGTCGTGAATGAACGCTTCGGTCACCTCCTCGATCGGCAGCTGCACGATCATCTCCTTGATCGTGTCGCGCATCTCCTGCAACTGAACCATCGAAATGATCTTGAATTCCAGCTCCTTGTCGTTGTAGGGCTTGGCCTGCACGCGGCCCCGGACGAAGAGGAAATAGTCCGGGAAAAGGTATTTGCGGAAGTTCTCGTAGTCCTTGCCGAAGAGGGCGAACTCGTGGCCTCCGTTGTAGTCCTCGAGTTTGAACTTGCCCCACGGCTTGCCGGTCTTGGTCATCAGGTTCTGCACGCCCACGACCATGCCCGCCACGGCGATCTCCTGCCCCTTGAGGGCGTCGAGGTTCTCCAGTTCCGAAAGCTGGGTCTTGCACATGTGGTCGATAATGATTTTATAATCGTCGAGCGGGTGCGCCGAGAGGTAAAGGCCCACCATTTCGCGCTCCTTCGTGAGTTTTTCCAACTGGCTCCAGTCGGCGCAGGCCGGAAGCACCGGGCGCTGGATGTCCACGTGCTCGCCGCCGCCGAACAGACTCTGCTGGGCGTTGTTCTGCTCGGTCTGGAACCGCTGCCCGTAGCGCATCAGCTGCTCGATGAAGGTGATGCCGCTCGAATCGCGCAGGTCGACGCCGAAGTACTTGCAGCGTGCGAAATCCGAGATCGAGTCGAACGCCCCGGCGTAAGCCAGATTTTCGAGGCATTTGCGGTTGACGAGCGAGTAGTTCACGCGCTCGACGAAGTCGTATATGTCCTTGAAAGGCCCGTTGGCCTTGCGTTCGGCGATGATGCTCTCCACGGCCGCCGCACCGACGCCCTTCACCGCCGCGAGGCCGAAGCGCACGTCCCCGGCGGCGTTGGACGAGAAGGTCCGCATCGACTCGTTGATGTCGGGTCCCATGACGCTGATGCCCATGCGCTTGCACTCGTTCATGTAGAGCGTCAGCTGCTCGATGTTCGTGAGGTTTCGGCTCAACACGGCGGCCATGTACTCCGAAGGGTAGTTGGCCTTGAGGTAGGCCGTCTGGTAAGCCACCCACGAGTAGCACGTGGCGTGCGACTTGTTGAACGCGTAGGAGGCGAATTTCTCCCAGTCGCCCCAGATCTTTTCGAGCACCTTCGGATCGTGTCCGTTCTTCCTGCCGCCCTCGATGAACTTGGGTTTCAGGTGGTCCAGCTTGTCCTTGAGTTTCTTGCCCATGGCCTTGCGGAGCGTGTCCGACTCGCCGCGGGTGAAGTTGGCCAGAAGACGCGACAGCAACATGACCTGCTCCTGGTAGACCGTGATGCCGTAGGTGTCCTTGAGATACTTCTCCATCACGGGGATGTCGTACTCGATGGGGCTGCGGCCGTGCTTGCGGGCGATGAAGTCCGGGATGTAGTCCATCGGGCCGGGCCGGTAGAGGGCGTTCATCGCGATCAGGTCCTCGAAGGTCGAGGGTTGCAGCTCGCGCAGGTACTTCTGCATGCCCGCGGACTCGAACTGGAACGTCCCGACGGTGCGGCCTTCGCCGTAGAGGCGGTAGGTCGCGGGGTCGTTGATGATCGTGAAGTCGTCGATGTCGATCTTCACGCCCTTGGTCAGGCGGATGTTCTCCACGGCGTCCTTGATGATCGAAAGGGTCTTCAGCCCCAGGAAGTCCATCTTGATCAGTCCCGTGTCCTCGATCACCGAACCCTCGTACTGCGTGACGAGCATCTTCTCGCCGGTCTCCTTGTCGTCGGCCGTCGAGACGGGGACCCAGTCCGTGATGTCGTCGCGGCAGATGATCGTGCCGCAGGCGTGCACGCCCGTGTTGCGGACGTTTCCTTCGAGCATCTTGGCGTAACGGATCGTATCGCGCAGAATCGGGTTGTCCGACTGTTCGGCGGCTTTCAGTTCGGGGACGTAGTCGATGGCGTTCTGCAGGTTGAGCTTCTTGTCGGGAATCTTGTCCGGCACGAGTTTGCAGAGGCGGTCCGACTCCGAGAGCATCAGTTTCTGCACGCGCGCCACGTCCTTGATGGCCAGTTTGGTGGCCATCGTGCCGTAGGTGATGATGTGCGCCACCTTCTCCTTGCCGTATTTCTGCGTCACCCAGTTCAGGACCCTTCCGCGGCCGTCGTCGTCGAAGTCGACGTCAATATCGGGGAGCGAAATACGGTCGGGGTTCAGGAAACGCTCGAACAGCAGGTCGTAGGCGATGGGGTCGATCTGCGTGATGCCGAGGCAGTAGGCCACGGCCGATCCGGCGGCCGATCCGCGGCCCGGACCCACCGACACGTCCAGCTCCTCGCGCGCGGCGCGTATGAAGTCCTGCACGATCAGGAAGTAGCCCGGGAAACCCATCGTCTTCATAATGTGCAGCTCGAATTTCAGCCGTTCCTCCTGCTCTTCGGTCAGCTGCTCGCCGTAGCGCCTGTGCGCACCGTCCATCGTCAGCTTGGCCAGATAGTCGGCCTCGAACTTGATGCGGTAGAGTTTGTCGTAACCTCCTAATTTCTGAATCTTCTTGAGTCCCTCCTCCTCCGACATCACCACGTTGCCGTTCTCGTCGCGCGTGAATTCATCGAAAAGGTCCTTTTCCGTGAGCCGGGCGCGGTATTCGGCCTCGGTTCCGAACTCCTCGGGGATCTCGAAGTTAGGCATGATCGGCGCATGGTCGATCGAGTAGCACTCGATCTGGTTGCAGATGTCGACGGTCGTCGACATCGCCTCGGGGTCGGTCTGGCCGAAGATCGCGGCCATCTCGGCCGTCGTCTTGAGCCACTCCTGCTTCGAGTAGAGCATGCGCTTGGGGTCGTCGAGGTCCTTGCCCGTCGAGAGACAGATCAGCCGGTCGTGCGCCTCGGCGTTGTCTTCGTCCACGAAGTGCACGTCGTTGGTGCAGACCATTCTGACGTTGTGCTTCGCGGCCAGTTCGCGCAGGTGCTTGTTCACGTGCAGCTGCATGGGATAGGCCTCGTGGTTGGCCCGCTCGACGGTGGCCTTGTGGAGTTGCAGTTCGAGGTAATAGTCGTCGCCGAAGACCTTCTTGTGCCATCGGATCGACTCCTCGGCCTTTTCGAGGTCGTTGGCCGTGATGGCGCGCGGAACCTCGCCCGCCAGACAGGCCGAACAGCAGATCAGCCCCTCGTGGTATTTCTCGATCTCCGTGCGGTCGGTTCGCGGACGCATGTAGAAACCTTCGGTCCACGCCTTCGAGACGATCTTGATGAGGTTGTGGTATCCCTTGAGGTTCTTGGCCAGCAGGATCAGGTGGTAGCCGCTCTGGTCGGGCTTGCCCTCCTTGTCGTGGAGCCGGCGGCGCGCCACGTAGACCTCGCAGCCGATGATGGGCTTGAAGGCGAGTTTGCGCCGGCACTCCTCCAGTTGTCTTTCGCATTTGGCGATCTCGGCAGCGGGGTCGGCGCAGGTCTCCGTGCCGTCGCGCAGGGCGGCGATGCGGGCCTCCGCCTCGGCGGCCTTGTCCTTGCATTTGCCCTTGACTTTCTGGACGTAGTTGTAGAACTCCTTGATGCCGAACATGTCGCCGTGGTCCGTCACGGCGATGCCGGGCTGTCCGTCGGCCATGGCCTTGTCCACGAGCCGCTGGATGCTGGCCTGTCCGTCGAGGATCGAATATTGCGTATGTACGTGAAGGTGTACGAATTGGGGCATTGCGTCAAAATTTTGCTACGACAAAGATAATATAAATCGGGGGTATAATCAAATGCCGGACGACTTGTTTTGCCGGGATGCGGTCCCTCTCCGGTTCCGGACGAAGATAATGTTTTTTTATTGAAGAATTCATGGCAGGGCTATTGCATTTTACCGATAAAATGCTTAACTTTAAATACCGAACCAAAAACCGAAGAATTATGCAAGACGACACGTTGGTTGTACTGGCGGAGTACAACACCATCACAGAGGCCGAGATCGCCAAGTCGATGCTCGACAGCGCCGGTATCTGGTCGACGATCCGCAACGAATACATGTCGGCCATCTACCCGATAGGGACCATGCCCGCCCAGATTGTCGTCCGCGAAGAGGACTACGAGAAGGCGAAGGCGATGCTCCACCACCGATAAGCCCCCCATGAAAAAGCTCCGCTGCACGGCGGAGCTTTTCGTTCAGTTGTTGTGGTAGTTGACCCGGTATTCGTAGGCCGTCCGCTGGGGCACGCCGCGCACCTTGCGGGGCGTCCATTTGCCCTTGCTGCTGCGGATGACGCGGAGCACCTCTTTGGTCAGCCGCTCGTCGGGCGACTGCACGATCTCGCCGATGGCGATGCGCCCGTCCGGCTCGATGTAGAACCGCACGTGCACCACTCCCTCCACGCCCTTCTCCGTGAAACGCCCGTCGTAGCGGATGCGCATTTTGGCCCACGCGTGGAAATTCTCGTCCGGATTTTCCCCCATGAAGAGCAGCGGATCGGCGTCCTGCGCCCTCCGGATCTTCTCGACCGGAATGCGGATCGTCATCCGCGAGGTGTAGGAAACCGGACTTCCGTCGGTCAGCGTCGCGGGACTCCACGTTCCGCCCAGACGGTCGTACGCCTTCTCCATCGCCCGGCGGGTGGCCGCCGTCGCCGGAGCGAACTCCGCATGGTCGCTGCCCTCCTGCGTATTGTCCATGTAGCGCCACTCCGCGACGTTTCCCGCCTTGTCGATTTGCAGGACGATGCCCACGACCGGAGAGATCGAGTCCGCCGGAATCTGCTGCTCGATGGCAATCTTCTCGACCGTGGCGGCCATGCGCGTCATAAAGACCCTGATCACCGCGCCGTTGAATGCGGGAGGCGTCACCTCCGACTGCGCGAAGACCGCTCCCGTTCCGGCAAGCAGAACGAATAATATCGACAACAAGCGGTTTTTCATAACATTATAAGATTTATTTAAAGCCCCGCTTTAAGCATTCCAGATGCGCCACGAGGCTTCGGCCTGCTCGACGAACATCGTCCGCCCGTTCAGAATATGCGCCCCGCGCTGACGGCCGTAGTCGAGGAATTGCGTCAGCGGCGGGTTATAAACCAGGTCGAGCAGGTAGTGCTCCGGCGTGACATAGGCATAGGGGATACGCGGCGCGGCATCGACGTTGGGGTAGGTCCCCACGGGCGATGCGTTGACAATCAACCGGCTGGCTTCCACTGCCTCACACGGCAGATCGTCGTAGGTGTAGTTGCCTTTCGCCGCTTCGCGCGAGACCAGCGCAAAGGGGATGTCGCGTTCGGCAAGGGCATACTGCACGGCCTGCGAAGCGCCTCCCGTGCCGAGCACGAGGGCTTGCCCGGGCTGGGCCGCGCCCAGCAGTTCGTTCAGCGCGGCCCGGAGGCCGATGACATCGGTGTTGTGGCCCGCGAGACGCCCGTCCGCCGTGCGGCGGATGCAGTTGACGGCCCCGATGGCCTCGGCCTCGGGCGACACCGAATCCAGAAAGGCCATTACGTCGCGCTTGTAGGGAATCGTGACGTTCAGCCCGCAAAGCTCCGGGAGACGCTCCAGCAGACCGGGCAGATCTCCGATCGACCCGAGTTCGTAAAGCGAGTATTCACAGTCGGTTATCCCCTCTCTGTTGAACTTTTCCGTGAAGTAGGCGGCCGAAGCCGAATGCCCCAGCGGGCGTCCGATCAGTCCGAAGCGTCGCATGGGTTACTTCTCCTCTTTTTTGACGATGATGCGCGCCAGCAGTTCGATGCCGTAGATGGCCAGAAATCCAACGACGCAGAGCAGAACCGCCTGCACAAGCTGCGATGGCTGGCCGGTGAGCTGTTCGAAGGTCCCGGGAGCGACGTTGTGCTGGACGAGCGGCTGTGCGACGCCGTGGCTGTCGAGGTAGGTCTCGGCGGTCTCCTTCCACGGCCAGACCTTGTTGAGTGAGCCGACCATGAAGCCCATCAGCACGGCCACCGTGACGTCGTGCCAGTGTTTGAGCAGCCACGACAGCAGGTGCGAGAAGGAGATGATGCCCGCCGCGGCTCCGACGACGAAGATCACGATGACGGGAATGTTCAGATCGCCCACGGCCTGCATGATATATTGGTATTTGCCCAGCAGCAGCAGGATGAAGGCCCCGGAGATGCCGGGCAGGATCATGGCGCAGATGGCGATGGCGCCCGAAAGCATCACGAACCACCAGTCGTTGGGGGTTTCTGCGGGCGTGGCGACGGTGATCCACCAGGCCGCGGCGGCCCCTGCGACGAACGCGAGGAGGCTCCGCCAGTCCCAGCGTCCGATTTGCCGGGCGACGAGCAGCGCCGAGGCGATGATCAACCCGAAGAAGAACGACCAGATGGCGATGGGATGGTAGGTCAGCAGATAGGTCATCAGGCGAGCCAGCGAAAAGATCGCAATGGCGATGCCCAGCAGCACGGGCAGCAGGAAACTTCCGTTGATATGACGCCAGAACTCGCCGAGGCGGAGTTTCAGCAGCAGCTTGAGCGCCGTGGCGTTGACGCTGCGGATCGAGTCGAGCAGTTCTTCGTAGATACCCGAAATGAAAGCGATCGTACCGCCCGAGACGCCGGGAACTACGTCGGCCATACCCATGGCGCACCCTTTGAGCGCAAGTACGATGTACCGGGAAAAATTCATGGTCTGTTTGCGTATTTTGGTTTTAAACGCAAAGATACGAATAAGCCGGATACAAAAGCAAACTTGTTTGCGATTTTGTTCAGGCGGAGTATCTTCGGCGCAGCCAAAGATAGGGGATAAAAGACAAATGCCCGCGTTCCGAAAATTAAGTTTTCATCAATTTTTCGGGAGCCTGCCGTTTTTTCGCACCCGCCTGCGTCCGCCGCTGCCGGACGTTCTCCCGCTCCCTGCGGCAGGGTCCGGGAACATCCCGCGCGGATAAGCCTCCGTCGCGGAGGGATTTCCCACAGTCGGCACCGCTCCTTTCGGAATGCCGCGCTGCGCAGGGCGCACATTCGTCCCAAACGACCGCTGCCGGACGTTTTCCCTCTCCCCGGCAGGTCCGGGGACATCCCGTGCGGGGAAAGCGTCCGCCGCCTCCCGGGAGCTGTCGCTGGGCTTCGGCGCATCTTACGGCGGAACCGGGCCGACGGCCGATTTCCGCGCGCTCCGAAACGGATCGGAACGGGCTATTCCTCCGGCTCGGGGCATGCCTTGCTGCGGCGGATGAACTCGACGACCTCGTGCAGTCCGTCGGCGAATTTCGAAAAATCCTCCTTGTAGAGGAATATCTTGTGGCGGTCGTAACTCGATGTGCCGTCGGGGGCCGTGATTTTGCGGCTCTCGGTGATGGTCAGGAAATAGTCGTCGCCGCGCGTGGCCCGGACATCGAAAAAATAGGTCCGGCGGCCCGCCTTTACGGCTTTGGAAAGAATCTGGGCTTCGTAATCCTCGCCTTCGCGACGGAGATGGGTTGGGGATAGCATGGGTTTCGTTTTTGGGTTGGTTTCAGCTTTTTCAGCGCACGCTCGTATCTACGAATATACGCAAAAAAAAGTGAATTTCCAAAAACTTGCAGGGCTATTTTACGGCTCCAGAACCGGCTGACCCGATTTGTCCCAATCTTCGAGAATCGCCACGGCCCGGGCGTAGGCGGGGCTTGCGGCGGGGTTGATGACCCGAAAATAGGCTCCCGTGCCGAACAGCCGCTGCGCCGCGAGGGCTTTGAGCTGCATGCGCACGAGAGGCTCGGAGACGGCGAACCCTTCGGCGTCGAACTTCACGCCGCGGCTTTCACCGAGCGCCGTGAGTCTTTCGAGAACCTCGTCCGAGGGGGTATACCCGGCGTCGAAGGCTTCGAACGAGGCGTAGCGGCGCGAGAGGCTGTCGCGCGAACCGTCGAGCCAGTCGCCCACGAAATCGGCCACGATGCCGCGGCGGATCAGTTCGCCGTAGTAGTTCGAGAAACCCGCCGTGTCGGCCTCGACGAGGATGTCGGGACGGATGCCTCCGCCGCCGTAGACCGTGCGTCCGGTGCGGAGCGTGCGGTAGGCCGGGGCCGCCGCGTCGAGCGAATCGCGCGCGGCATCGTCATAACGGCGCAGGTGGTCGAGGTAGTACTCGCGGCGCTTCCCCTTCTCGTAGGGACGCTGGATGACGCGGCCCGAAGGGGTGTGATAACGGGCCACGGTGATGCGCACGGCCGAACCGTCCGAAAGCCCGATCTGCCGCTGCACGAGACCCTTGCCGAAGCTCGGGCGGCCTACGACCACGCCGCGGTCCCAGTCCTGCACGGCCCCTGCGACGATCTCCGAAGCCGAAGCCGACGATTCGTCGATCAGCACCACGAGACGTCCCTTGAGGTCCTCGCCGTTGGTCTGGGCGCGGAACGACGACGCCGGAACGGCGCGCCCCTCGGTCGAGACGATCACCGCGCCGCGCGGCAGGAAGAATCCCGCCATCCCGATCGCCTGCTCCAGCAGGCCGCCGCCATTGCCCCGCAGGTCGAGGATCAGCCCTTCGGGCCGTCCCAGCTTGCGGTAGGCCTCGGTGAATTCGTCCATCGTGGTGCGGCCGAAGCGGTTGACCTTGATATAGCCGATGCCCTCGCCGGCCAGATAGGAGGCGTCGACGGTGTTCAGGGGGATTTTGTCGCGGACGATCACGAAATGGAGCCGTCCGGGCGTGCCGTGGCGCACGACGTCGATTCCGACCTTCGTGCCGGTCTTGCCCCGCAGGTGTTTGGGCACGTCCGTGCGGCTCATCCCCACGGCGTCGAGCGTATCAATGCGCACGATGCGGTCGTTGGCCCTGACGCCGACCCGTTCGGCTGGTCCCCCGGCGATGGTGTTCACCACGATCACCGTGTCGCGCAGGACGTTGAACTCCACGCCGATGCCGCTGAATTCCCCGTCGAAACTCTCCTGCACGCCCTTCATCTCCTCGGCGCCGATGTAGGCCGAGTGGGGGTCCAGCTCTTCGAGCATGCCCGTGATGGCGCCCTCGACGACGGGTTTCATCTCCACCTCGTCGACGTAAAGACCCGAAAGATAACGGAAAACCTGCGCGAGTTTCTGGAACTGGCGCGCATCGTCCTCGTTCTGCGCCGCGAGGGGCAGGACGGAGAGGGTAGCGAGTATGACGAATAATCGGCGCATAATGCAATTCAGAATTCAAAATTCACAATTCACAATCCGACTTTGCGGCAAAAGCCCGCAGGTCGGCTTCCGCAACCCTGCAATCCCGAATTCTCGATTATGAATTGCAGATTTCGGTTGCCAGCTTGTCTAACAAAACCTGCCGCTGTTCACCCGTGCGCATGTCCTTGACGGTTGCGGCCCCGGCCTCCAGCTCCTGCGACCCCACGATCACCACATAGGGGATGCCGCGGCGGTTGGCGTACTCCATCTGCTTCTTCATCTTGCCCGCCTCGGGGTAGATTTCGGCGGCGATTTCACGCCCGCGCAGCTGACGCAGCAGCGGCAGCACGGCGGCCTCCTCCTCCGCGCCGAGGTTCACGAACAGCACGCGGGTCGAACTGTTGACCTCCTCGGGGAAGAGCGAAAGTCCCGTCATCACGTCGTAAATGCGGTCCGCACCGAACGAAATGCCCACGCCCGACATATTGGGCATGCCGAAAATTCCCGTCAGGTCGTCGTAACGGCCGCCGCCGCAGATCGAGCCGATGGCGAAATCGAGGGCCTTGACCTCGAAGATCGCACCGGTGTAGTAGTTCAAACCGCGTGCCAGCGAGAGGTCCAGCTCCACCGTGAGGTCGATGCCCAGCCGCCCGACATAGCCGAATACGGTCTCCATCTCCTCGATGCCCTTCATGCCCGTCTCCGAAACAGCGAGCACTTCTTTCAGCTGGTTGAGCTTCTGCGCATTGTCGCCGCTCAACTCAAGTATCGGTTGAAGTTTGTCGACCGCCTCCCGATCCAGGCCGCGCTCCATCAGTTCGGCCTTCACGTTGTCCAGTCCGATCTTTTCCAGCTTGTCGATGGCGATGGTGATGTCCATCATCTTGTCGGCATGGCCGATGGCTTCGGCGATGCCGAACAGGATCTTGCGGTTGTTCATCTTCAGCGCCACGCGGATGCCGAGGGCCTTGAACACCCGTTCGACGATCTCGACCAATTCGACCTCGCACAGCAGCGAGCGCGTGCCGATCACGTCGACGTCGCACTGGTAGAATTCGCGGTAGCGGCCTTTCTGCGGCCGGTCGGCGCGCCACACGGGCTGAATCTGGTAGCGTTTGAAGGGGAACGTCAGTTCGCCCTGATGCTGCACGACGTAACGCGCGAAAGGCACCGTAAGGTCGTAACGAAGTCCTTTTTCGCAGATTTTCGACGCGCTGCGCACCTCCTCGTCCGACAGTCCGGCGGCGTAGTCGCCCGAATTGAGAATCTTGAACAGGAGCTTGTCGCCCTCGTCGCCGTACTTGCCCAGCAGGGTCGAGAGGTTCTCCATCGAGGGGGTTTCGAGCGGCGCGAACCCGTAGGCGCGGAACACCCGGCGGATCGTGTCGAAAATATACTGGCGGCGCATCATCTCCGCGGGGGAGAAGTCGCGCGTGCCCTTGGGAATCGAAGGTTTCTGCATGGCAAAAACAATTTTTAATTTTTCATTCTTAATTTTCAATTGATACAAAAAACTAATCCGCGATCAGTTTTTTGTACCTCACCCGGTGGGGCTGCGTGTCGCCGCCCTGGGCCTTCTTCCACGCCTCATACTCCGAGTAGGAGCCTTCGTAGAAGACCACCTTCGAGTCGCCCTCGAACGAGAGGATGTGCGTGGCGATACGGTCGAGGAACCAGCGGTCGTGCGAAATGACCACGGCGCATCCGGCGAAATTTTCGAGACCTTCCTCCAGCGCCCGCAGCGTGTTGACGTCGATGTCGTTGGTCGGTTCGTCCAGCAGCAGCACGTTGCCCTCCTCCTTCAGGGCGAGGGCCAGGTGCAGGCGATTGCGCTCGCCGCCCGAGAGCATGCCGCATTTCTTCTCCTGATCGGCGCCCGAGAAGTTGAAACGGGCGACATAGGCGCGGGCGTTGACCTGCCGGTTGCCCAGCGTCATCAGGTCCAGACCGCCCGAGATCACCTCGAAGACCGTCTTTTCGGGGTCGATCGACTTGTGCTGCTGGTCCACATAGGCCAGTTTCACCGTGGGACCCACGCGGAACGAGCCGCTCGTCGGAGTTTCGAGGCCCATGATCATGCGGAAGAGGGTGGTCTTGCCCGTGCCGTTCGCGCCGATCACGCCCACGATGCCCGCAGGGGGCAGCGAGAAATCCAGCCCCTCGTACAGCACGCGGTCGCCGAAGGCTTTCGAAACGTCGTGCGCCTCGATCACCACGTCGCCCAGACGCGGACCGTTGGGGATGAAGATTTCGAGCTTCTCCTCTTTCTGTTTCGTATCCTCGTTCATCATCTTGTCGTAGGCCGACAGACGGGCCTTCGACTTGGCGTGGCGGCCCGAGGGCGACATGCGCACCCACTCCAGCTCGCGTTCGAGGGTCTTGCGGCGCTTCGACTCCTGCTTCTCCTCCATGGCCATGCGCGTGGTCTTCTGGTCGAGCCAGCCCGAGTAGTTGCCCTTCCACGGAATGCCCTCGCCGCGGTCGAGTTCGAGAATCCACCCGGCGACGTTGTCCAGAAAATAACGGTCGTGGGTCACGGCGATCACCGTACCCTTGTATTGCTGGAGATGCTGTTCGAGCCAGTCGATCGACTCGGCGTCGAGGTGGTTCGTAGGCTCGTCGAGCAGCAGCACGTCGGGCTGCTGCAACAGCAGGCGGCACAGGGCCACGCGGCGGCGCTCACCGCCCGAAAGGTGTTTCACCGGCTCGTCGGGATCGGGACACCGCAGGGCGTCCATCGCGCGCTCCAGCACGCTGTCCAGCTCCCAGCCGTTGCACTGGTCGATCTTCTCGTACAGCTCGCCCTGACGTTCGATCAGCCTGGCCATCGTGTCGTCGTCCATCGGCTCGCACAGCTTTTGGTTGATCTCCTCGTACTCCTTCAGCAACGCCACGGTCGTCGCGCAGCCCTCCTCGACGACCTCGCGGACCGTCTTCGAGTCGTCGAGCCTGGGTTCCTGTTCGAGATAACCCACCGTATAGCCCGGCGAGAAGACCACTTCGCCGTCGAAGTTCTTGTCGATTCCGGCGATGATCTTCATCAGGGTCGACTTTCCCGAGCCGTTCAGGCCGATGATGCCGATTTTCGCGCCGTAGAAAAAGGAGAGGTAGATGTTGTTGAGCACCCGTTTCTGGTTGGTGAAGGTCTTGCTTACGCCGACCATCGAAAAGATGATTTTTTCG
>ENA-OPRS01000980-OPRS01000980.1-human-gut-metagenome-genome-assembly--contig:-NODE-980-length-14434-cov-3.507893_pt1 | contig 14434 bp, 12 predicted proteins | sample MGYA00241795_ERZ501881 | MGnify/ENA primary metagenome ERZ501881 (study PRJEB25962, sample SAMEA2042440) | human gut metagenome | biome: human gut; feature: human-associated habitat; material: faeces... | reverse complement strand
CTTTCTGTGAAACAGCGCAATCTTGTATTCGACAACCTCCGGGGCATCTGCATGCTGGGGGTCATTGCCATCCATGTGGGGAGCATGGCGGTCAGCGACGCCGTGGCTTCCCCGTTTCTGGTGCTCATCACCAACATCCTGAGCCGCTACAGCGTACCGGCCTTCTTTTTCATCTCCGGCTACGGGCTGTTCTACAGCAAGCCTCTGGAGCAGCCCCTCCGGTATGGGAGCTTTGTGAAGAAACGGATGAAAAGCATCGGCCGTCCCTATCTGCTGGCGTCCCTGCTGTACCTGTGCTACTACGCCTTTTTGAACCGGGACATGAGCGTGCTGGATCCTTCCAACATCCTGTTTTCCCTGTTCTTCGGCACTGCCCAGTACCACATCTATTTCCTGGTGATCCTGATTTGGTTCTACCTGCTGTTCCCTCTGTGGCGGGCCCTGATGAGAGGAATGGAAAAAATCGGCTTGAAGCTGGCACTGCCTCTGCTCTTTGCCGCCCAGGTGCTGCTGTTTGAGGGAAATTTCCGGTTCTGGACCTATCCGGAATGGATTGCTTCCAGCCCGGCTCTGCTGAATCTGTGCAATTACCGGCTGAACTATTTCCCGTTTTTCTATCTGTTCATCTTCATGCTGGGCGGGGTGATTGCCCGGCATTATGACAGCTTCCAGCAGCTGATCACCCGACAAAAGGCCCTGCTGACGGCGTTCTTTGCCGCCAGCGCCGGGCTCAACACCTGGCTTTTTTACCGGTGGACCTTCAAATGGCAGATGCCCTATGAAAGCACCGTGAACTACCTTCAGCAGTTGAGTCTGCCGGGGCTGGTCTACACCATTGCTTCCGTACTCTTTTTCAGCATGGTGATCCAAAGCGGCCGCTATCCTCTGAAAAAAGCCCTGAAGGGCATGAGCGACCGTTCCTTCATCATCTACCTGATCCACCCGGTGTTCATCGATCAGCTGGAATATGGATTAAACCGGACCGTTGGGATGCAGCGGGTTCCCATGGAAGCGTTCTATCTGGCAGTGCTGCTGCTGTCCTGGGGATGTGCGGAGCTCTGGCACCGATTCCGGGCGGCAAAAGCCTGAAATGGCTGCTGGGGCCTTTTTCCTCCAGCACAAAAATGAAAGGAGCCGATTACTTTGTCCCATTCTCTTCCTCTTCTGGTCCGGGGCGGTCTGCTGCTGGCCGTTGGGGTGCTCAGTCAGCAGCTGCGGCTGGTGCTGCCTTTGCCGGTGCCGGTGATGACCCTGCTTATCGGAACCCTGGTGAACGCCACGCTGGTGCTGGCGGGCCGGTTCACCACCCGGGTGCTGGCCTGGACCATCTGCTGGGCGCTGGCCATAATCGCCTTTTTCCAGGGGCACATCCTGGGCCCGGTGGTGCCGGTGATCGCCCTGGGCAACGGCATGTACGTGGAACTGACCCGGGGTGCCGTCCGGGGGCCGGCCCTGTACCTGGGGGCCCCGCTGGGGAAGACCCTGGTCCTGGGCATCGGCATGGTGGGGGCTCTCCATCTGCTCCAGCTGCCCTGGGGGGCCGTTGCCAAAACCCTGGCCCTGTTCCTGCCCCTGCAATTGGCCACCGGGGTCCTGGGCCTGATGCTGGCCAAAGGGGTGGAACAACGGCTCCAGCCCGTCCGGCCCCCGGTACAGCCCCGGACCATAGCCCGGAACAGCCGGAAAAAAAGAAAAAAGTTATAGAAGATATTGTATGGAATGTAACAAAACTGTGGATTTTTTTCGGCGGCTGGTGTATAGTAGAGGATATTAACAAAGGGCCCTCCGGGCGGCCGGGGAAGGGCGGGCCTGCGGCACGCCCCTACGCCGTTGCGAGCGGTTGTTGGGACAGTTTGTCGATGGTCCGACCCCAACGTCCGTAGGGGCTCGCCAAAGGCAAGCCCGTCCCGGCCTCCCGGAGGGAAATCTGTTCCCAGCCAAACGCAGCAGCGTTTCTGGATTTAGCGGGCCTCCCAGCGTGAGGCCCCTACGGTTTTTATACGCTCATAAGAACTTGGACGAAGGACAAGTTCTGTCCAGGGGCCCGAGACTCGAGGACCCGAGACCAGGGGCGCCAGCCCCTTACAAAAGGAGTTCAATCATGCAAATCATAGTTGTAGGGTGCGGCAAAGTGGGGCGGAGCATCATTTCCCAGCTCACCCAGGAAGACAACAACGTGACCGTCATCGATATCAACCCCACCATCATCCGGAACATTTCCACCAATTACGATGTAATGGGGATCGTAGGCAACGGTTCCAGTTTCAACATCCTGGCCAAAGCCGACCTGGAACATACGGACATGCTCATTGCCGTCACCGAAAGCGACGAGGTGAACCTGCTTACCTGCGTCATTGCCAAACTGAACAACCACCAGTGCCACACCATCGCCCGGGTCCGCAGCCCCCATTATTCCGACGAACGCCACTACCTCCAGAAGGGCCTGAACCTGTCCATGACCATCAATCCGGAAATGGAAGCCGCCAAGGAAATCTCCCGGCTGCTGAACTTTCCCTCCGCCATTGAGATCGTCAGCTTCGCCAAGGATCGGATCGACATGCTCCGGTTCCGGGTACCCCAGTCTTCCGTGCTCATCGGCCGGTCTCTGAAGGACATTGCCGACCTGACGGAGAACGTTCTGGTGTGCATCATCGAACGGAACAGCAACATCCTGGTCCCGGACGGGAACACGGTGATCCAGGAAGGGGACATCCTGACCATCATCGCCATGCCCCGGGATGCCCAGGCCTTCTTCAAGAAAATCGGCGTCCGCACCAACAAATGCAAAAACGTCATGATCGTAGGGGGCGGCCAGCTCAGCTATTACCTGGCCAAAATGCTCCTGAAGAGCCACACCGATGTGACCATCATCGAACGGGATATGGCCCGGTGCGAAGAACTGGTGGAAGCCCTGCCCGGGGCCACCATCGACTGCGGGGACGGCACCGAAGAAGAACTGCTGAAGGAAGAGCATCTGGAAAGCATGGACGGCTTCGTGGCCTGCACCGGCATGGACGAAGTGAACGCCATCCTGTCCCTGTATGCCATGAAGCATGTGACCAAGAAAGTGGTTACCAAGGTGAACCATGTGGACTTCGGGGACGTGATCGAAGGGCTCCAGCTGGACAGCATCGTCAACCCCAAACAGCTTACTGCCCAGCAGATCGTCCAGTATGTCCGGGCTGCCGGCAACAGCATGGAATCCAATGTGGAAACCCTGTACCGGCTCATGAACGGACGGGTGGAGGCCCTGGAATTCCTCCTGGACAAAAAATCTCCTTTGATTGGGCCCAAACTGGCGGAAATGAAGATCAAGAAGAACGTGCTGATCGCCGGCATCGTCCGGGAAGGGAAGCTGATCATTCCCGGTGGCCAGGACGCCTTCCAGGTGGGGGATACGGTGATCGTGGTCACCACCCATCTGGGCTTCCACGATATGGAAAACATCCTGGAATAAAGGAGACGGAGCTGTATGAATTATCCTGTGATCGGGCAGGTGCTCAGCTGGATCCTCTGTACCGAGGGGGCCCTGATGCTGCTGCCCTGCATCATTTCCCTCATTTATCGGGAAGACCAGGGAATGATCTATTTCGCCCTGGCCATCCTGGCCATTGCCCTGGGGTACCTTACCGGCCGGCGGAAGGTGAAAAACAAGGCCATCTACCAGCGGGAAGGGTTCGTGGCCGTGGGCCTGTCCTGGGTCCTCCTGAGCCTCTACGGAGCCATTCCCTTTGTGCTCACCGGAGAGATCCCCTGCTATGTGGATGCGGTGTTTGAAATCGTTTCCGGGTTCACCACCACCGGGTCATCCATCCTCAGCGATGTGGAGGCCCTGTCCCATACTTCCCTGTTCTGGCGGAGCTTTTCCCACTGGATCGGGGGCATGGGGGTGCTGGTGTTCATCCTGATGCTGATCCCCACAAATAGGGGCGGCACCCAGATGAACCTGATGAAGGCGGAAAGCCCGGGCCCGGACGTGTCCAAATTCGTGCCCCGGGTGCGGAACACCGCCATTGTGCTCTACAAGATCTACCTGGGTATGACCCTCATTATGATCGCCCTGCTGGCCCTTACCGGCATGAACTGGTTCCATAACCTGTGCATCACCTTCGGCACCGCCGGCACCGGGGGCTTCGGCATCATCAATGACAGCTGCGCCAGCTACACCCCCATCCAGCAGTGGATCATCACCCTGTTCATGATCGCCTTCGGGGTGAACTTCGGCTTCTATTATCTGTTCCTGATCACCCGCTTCAAGGAAGCCTTTGCCATGGAAGAAGTCCGGGCTTACCTTGGCATCATCCTGGCCTCCGGCCTGGCCATTGCCTGGCAGATCCGGGACCGGTTCGAGACCCTGGAGGAAGCCCTCCGGGCGTCCTTCTTCCAGGTGGGGAGCATTATGACCACCACCGGCTACAGCAGTGTGGATTTCGACCTGTGGCCCAGCTTCTCCAAATGCATCCTGGTCCTTTTGATGATTGTGGGGGCCTGCGCCGGCAGCACCGGCGGCGGGGTGAAGGTAAGCCGGGTGGTGCTCACCTGCAAATCCATCTTCCTGGAACTGGGCCAGGTGCTCCATCCCCATGGGGTCCAGCGGATGCGTATGGACGGGAAGACCGTGGACAGCAAAATGCTCAATTCCATCTACATCTTCCTTACCACCTATTTCCTGATCTTCTTTCTGTCCGTACTGGCCGTCAGCCTGGACGGGTTCAATTTTGAGACCAACTTCACCGCCGTGGCCGCCACCTTGAACAACATCGGTCCCGGCCTGGCCGGAGTAGGCCCCACCCGGAACTTCTATGCATACAGCCACTTGTCCAAACTGATCCTGATCTTTGACATGCTGGCCGGCAGACTGGAACTGCTGCCCATGCTGATCCTGTTCTATCCCAGAACCTGGACGAAAAATTAAGGGTCTGCTGCAGGGCAGCAGACCTGTAACGAGGTATCAACCATGTTCGATCTTCACTCTCACATCCTGTACAACATCCCCGGGGACGACGGGGCCCGGGATCGTTCCATGTCCCTGGCCATGCTGCGCCAGGCGGCGGAGGCAGAGACCGGGGACCTTTTTGCCACCCCCCATTTCCACCGCCAGGGCATCTGCCCGGACTGGGATACCATCACGGAACGGCTGTCCCAGCTCCAGCAGGCTGCGGACGAGGCCCGGATCCCCATCCGCCTCCACCCGGGGGCCGAGGTAAGCCTGGATGCAGACACCCTCAACTACCTTCCCGGGCCCGGGGAAAGCAAAGCCTACTGCCTGGCCGGCACCGCCTACCTTCTGGTGGAACTGCTGCCCACCGCCGCTCCCCTGGAAACCTGGAACCTGCTGTACCAGCTCCAGCTCCGGGGCTATCTGCCCATCCTGGCCCATCCGGAACGATACCGGCACATCATGTCCCATCCCGATGCGGTCCGCCAGTGGGTGGAGAAGGGGATTCTGCTCCAGAGCAACTGGGGCAGCTTCACCGGGGATTTCGGAGAATCCGCCCTCCGCAGCGTCCATTGGCTCTTGGACCGGGGGATGATCCACTTCCTGGGCAGCGATGCCCATCGGACCGACTGGCGGAATCCTGACACCCGGAAGGCCCGGGAAGCCGTCCTTGCCCTGGCCGGGGGAGCGGATTTCCTGGCCTCCTGCGACGGCCACAGCCGGCTCCTGACCCAGGGGAAGGTGTTCTACCCCGACCCGCCCCATGAGCCCGTACGGAAAAAACGGGGGTTCTGGGCAAAAATTTTTGGCTGAACCCTATTCAGGGAGGATTTTTACCCACTGTTTTTTGTACAATAAAAGCAGATGGAAAACTTCCCCTCCCTGGAAGGGTTCCCTGGTAAAAAAAAGCAACAAAATACACTTAAAAATCATCAATTTTCGATTAAAATTCACCTGGTTTTCAAATTTGTTGAATTTGAGTTGCAGACGGTCCATTCTTTTGCTATACTACTATATATCTAATTATACGGAAGTATATGGTATATTGGACAGTTGCCTGTAAAGGAAGAACAAATGCGGTCTTCCGTCAACTGAATAAAGAACTTGCGAACAACTTTTCGGGGGGGTACAGGCGTTTACTTGTGCCCCTCTTGCTTTGTGACAAAACAGAATGATTTTCCTGTACAAATATTGGTATTTACAGAAATACTTTTCTGCAAGAAACCAACGACTCCAAGGAGGCTCCATGAAGAAGAAAATCCTGGCCATGGCCTTTGCTCTGGCTTCCCTGGCCCTTCCTGCCGGGGCGGAAGAATACACCCTGCGCCCGGGGGATCAGCTGAATATCGTCGTCATCCAGGAGCAGGACATCAGCTCCAATCTCCAGAATTCCCAGGAAACACCCTACACCGTCCGGCCCGACGGCACCGTATCCTTTCCTCTGGTGGGGGAAATCAACGCCAGCGGCATGACCGTGGACCAGTTCACCCGGTATCTCCGGAATGGACTCTCCCGGTACTATGTGGAACCGGACGTCACCGTGAACATTGTGAAACTGGGGGGCATCCGGGTCCATGTATTTGGAGAAGTGAAGAAGCCCGGCACCTATGAACTTACCAAGGGCCACACCATTATGGACGCTCTGGGGGCTTCCGGGGGCTTTACCTGGGATGCGGCCAAGAAGAAGGTGTTCCTGATCCACCAGGATGACACCAACAAGGCCATCAAGATCAACCTGAACAATATGCTGAAAACCGGCAACCTGAAGGACAACCTGGTCCTGAAGGAAGGGGACATCCTGTATCTCACCAAGAACGGCCGGATCGACTTTGCCCGGGATATTGCTCCGTTCCTCAGCGGTGCTTACATGATTTCGGAAATCAAGGACAACAACGATTAAAAGGAGAAACCATCTTGAACGAACAGGAAATCGATTTGCGGGAACTGTGGCAGATCGTCCGGACCAACCAGAAAACCATCGCCAAGATCACTGGCGGGTTCCTGGGCCTGGCCGTGGCCTATCTGCTCATTGTCCCCAATACCTACCAATCCACCGCCCTGCTGCGGATCAAACAGGAAAAAGGCCTGTCCAGTTCCGTTATGGAACAGCTGCCCCTGGGCAACGCCCAGCTCACCAAACAGCAGATGAACACCCATGCGGAAATCCTCAAAAGCCGCCATGTGGTGATCCCGGTGATCGAACAGACCGAAGAAGAAAAAGACGGCAAGTATCCCCGGTACGAGGATTATGTGAAAACTCACATCATCACCAAGCCCTACAAGGATACGGAAATTCTGGAAGTGGATGTAACCGGCAAGACCCCGGAACAGGCCCAGGAAGCCAACCAGCTCCTGGTCCAGGGGTTCCTGGACCGGCTGACGGAGCTGTCCCATGCGGAATCCGCCGCCACCCGGGAATTTTTGGAACAACGGGTGAAATCTTCCAAAAAAGAGCTGGATGATGCGGAAACCAAACTGAAAAACTACCAGGTGAAGCACAAGATCTTCTCCACCGACAACCAGATGAAGAGCCTGGCGGAACGGATCACCGACCTGGACAAAGTCAAGGCCCAGAACAAACTGGATATGGAAACCGCCCAGGCCGCCCTGGGGTCCATCAACGACCAGCTGTCCGGAGCCGGGGCCTCCCTGGCCGACAGCCCTTCCATCCAGCAGGCCAAGAACAAGCTGGTGGATCTGGAAACCCAAAAGGCCGGTTACACCGGAAAATACACCAGCGAGAACCCTAAAATGAAGGAAATCAACCGGCAGATCGGGGCCGCCCGCTACAGTCTCCGCCGGGAGATCCAGGCCATCATCGCCCAGAAGGCGCCCTCTTCCAGCACCGTCCAGCAGAAGCTCCTCAGTGACAAATTCACCAACGAAGCCCTGATTGCCGTGGCCCAGGGGAAGAATTCCGCCATCGACCAGCTGGAAAAGAAGAACGCTGACGAAATCGCCAAGCTGCCCCAGACCCAGCAGGGTTACCTGCAGGTGAAACGGGATGCGGACGTGGCCCAGGAAATCTACGTGATGCTGGCCAAACGGCTGGAAGAAGCCAAAGTGGCGGAAGTGATGGTGCCTACCGAAGTCCAGGTGGTGGACGAGGCCACCCTGCCGGACAAACCCATCAAACCCCGGAAGCTGCTGACCCTGGTGCTGGCCCTGTTCCTGGGTCTCTTTGGAGGCACCGGCTACACCATCGCCCGGACCCTGCTGAACCGGAAAATCCGTACTGCTGCTGACGTGGAACAGTATCTGGAACTGCCCGTCCTGGGGGTGATCCCGGAAGCGGGAGACCATAAACAGCCGGAAGAAGAAGGATTCTGGGCCGGCCTGCGGAGGAAATTATGGAAGAAATAAAACTCATTGTGGAAAATGACCCCAAGTCTCCCATTGCGGAAACCTACCGGGCCATCCGGACCAACCTCCAGTTTGCAGGAGCCGGTCAGGACCTGAAATACATCTGCTTCACCTCCAGCGTCCCTGGGGAAGGGAAATCCACCACCATTTCCAATATGGCCCTGACCCTGGCCCAGGACGGGAAAAAAGTCCTCCTGGTGGACTGCGACCTGCGGAAGCCGGTCCAGCACAAGAACTTCGGGGTCATCAACCAAGGGGTCACCAACTGCCTGGCCCAGGGAGTCCCCTTTGCCCAGGTGGTCCATCCGGAAGTGTTCCCCAACCTGGATCTTTTGACCAGCGGCCCGGTGCCGCCCAATCCCTCCGAGCTTATCGGATCGGAAAAAATGGAACAGCTGCTGGACCGGGTGGGCAAAGCCTATGACTATGTGCTCATCGACCTGCCCCCGGTGCTGGCCGTTACCGATGCCGCTCTGTTGGGGAACCTGGCCGACGGCGTGGTTCTGGTGGTCCGTTCCGGCATGGTGGCTCCCGAAGAAGTCCAGGAAGCCAAAAAACGTCTCCAGGCCGGCAAAGCCAACATCCTGGGGGTCGTCTTAAACGGCGTTCCCCAGCAGCACAAAGGCTACGGATACGGCTATTACTATTACGATTATTACGATGAGAACCATGTGAAGCATCACAAGAAAAAGGGGAAGCGGGAAGAATAACCCGTAGGGGCCGCACGCCGGGCGGCCCGCTTTCTATACTGTACCCATAAGTGTGGACACTTTTTAAGAGTAGCACCTGCCCACAAAATTGGACAGGCTACAATTTGTATCCTTTAAAATTGACGGGCTCATTTGGGACCCAACCTATTGAACACAATCATATGTATGTGGTATCCTCAAATCCAATAAAGCCAAGGAGAATCCACATGAGCAGAAAACTTTTTACTGAGGAGCAGATTGCAGCGTTGCGCCAGAACCCTTATGTGTATAGCGTAAGCCGCTCTACCCTGGTCCTGAGGAAGTCCTTTAAAGAAATCTTTTACACCGAATATATGGAAGGAGTCTATCCCAAAGACATCTTCAAAAAATACGGCTTTGACCCTGCTGTGCTGGGCGAAAGACGCATTGGCGGTGCTCTCCAGCATATCAAAGAGGAATATGCCAAATATGGTTGTTTCTATGAAGGCAGGAGACCCGCCGACAGGTCTGACACCGCCGCCAAGGTCAAGCCTGAAGATGACATTAAGGCCCTCAGACATGAAGTTGAATACTTGCGGCAGGAAGTGGAATATTTAAAAAAAATTTCCGCGATCAAGAACACAAAAAGGTAGGTTCTCTGCTCATGAACGATTCCTCTTGTGTGTTCGAAATCATAGAAAAGACGGTAAGTACCAGCGAGAACAGACTTTCCATCAGCAGTTTATGCAAGATGGCAGGCGTGTCCCGAAGCGGTTATTATGCCTGGGTAAAGGCGGAAGCATTTCGGCAGGCCCAGCAAGAACAGGACCGCAAGGACTTTGAACTGATCCTTGCCGCTTACAAAAGACGGGGGTACAAGAAGGGCGCCCGCAGCATCTATATGGAGCTGCTCCACATGGATCCGCCCGTCATTATGAATGTGAAGAAAATCCGTCGTCTGATGAAAAAGTTCCACCTGCTTTGCCCCATCAGGAAGGCGAATCCCTATCGGCAGCTGGCGAAAGCCCTGAAGACCAATACGGTGGCCGATAATCTGCTGCAGCGCCAGTTTGAGGACTATGGCCCTCGCATGGTACTGCTGACAGATATTACCTATCTTCCTTACAATGGGATCTTTGCTTATCTTTCCACCATACTGGATGCCTATACCAAGCAGATTCTGGCGTATGTCCTCAGCGATTCTTTGGAGGTGGATTTCGTGGTAGAAACGGTGAACAACCTGATTCGAGATCACGGCGTCTCACTGCATGCTGAAACCATCGTGCATTCTGACCAGGGTTGCCATTACACGAGTCACAGCTTCATCGATATCCTCCATGACAAGGATCTCAGACAATCCATGTCACGGCGGGGGAATTGCTGGGACAATGCGCCGCAGGAAAGCTTCTTCGGCCGTATGAAAGACCATGTGAAAAAGAAAATTGCAGCAGCAGTGAGCTTCGAGGAGGTGAAAGCCATCGTAGATGATTACATGGATTATTACAACAACGAGCGCTACCAGTGGGAACTGGCGAAACTGTCGCCAAACGAGTTCTACCAATTTGTAACAACAGGGGTTTATCCGCTCGATATTCCCAAGATGCCCGAGGTTCCTACATTGAAGCGGAGAGCCTGTGAGCTGGGGAACCAGCTCACCTCATAAAATGGCAAAAGCAGCCATTTTATGAGTAAGGAGCCAGTGCATAAGATTGGATGGTTAGGGGCCTTCTGATAGACAATTACCAAACGTCCATTTTAAAGGTACCAGGATTGTTGAACTGTCTAAAACAAGGGGTCCTACTTTTAGAAACTGTCCTTGACAAGGGGTACGGTTTATTCCGCACAATCCCACGATGAACGATGAACGACCAACGATGAACAATCAACGATAAGGAGGTCCAAATGAGCCGCTATATGAATACATCCATGTACAACAAAATACTGCAGGAACTCCTGAATGGACTGAACATCCTGCTGGTCACCGGGGCATTCTGGCTCTGCTGGCAACATTTCTATGAATCCCATATCACCCATCCCTTCTACTACGCAGGCAACCTGATCATGGTGTTCCTGTTTGGCCTGTTCTACTACTTCACCTCCCATCTGTACAACGGCTACAGCCTGCCCATCAGCCGCATTTACGAGCTGGTGTACAGCCAAGCCCTGGCCGCCCTGATCAGCGACGGCATCCTGTATCTCATCACCATCCTGATCAACCGGCACTATATCAGCTTCTTCCCCTTTGTGCCCACCTTCCTGCTCCAGTTCTTCCTGATCACCCTGTGGACCGTGGCGGCCCACCAGTGGTACTTCCGGGAGTTCCCGCCCAAAAAGACCGTGGTGATCCTGGGCCAGGGCCAGAACGTGGACAAACTGGTGAAGCAGTATGGCATGGACGTCCATTTCGATGTCCAGTCCGTAGTCCCGGTGGAGGAATGCCTGAAGGACATCCCCGGCACCATTGGCCAGGCCGAAGTGGTGTTCTGCTGCGGCCTCCACAGCCACAACCGGAACCTGGTGACCAAATACTGCGTGGCCCACAAAATCGGCACCTATGTGATCCCCCGGATCGGGGACGTGATCATGGACAGCGCCAAAAAAGTCCATCTGTTCCATTTGCCCATGATGGCCGTCCAGCGGTACAATCCGTCCCCCGAATTCCTTTTCTTCAAACGCCTTTACGACATCGTCCTGTCCCTGGTGGCCCTGGTGCTCTTTGCGCCCATTATGGCCGCCGTGGCCGTGGCCATCAAAATGACTGACGGAGGAGACATCTTCTACCGCCAGGCCCGTCTCACCAAAGACGGCAAAGTCTTCCAGGTGCTGAAATTCCGCAGCATGCGCATGGATGCTGAAAAAGACGGAGTAGCCCGGCTCAGCACCGGCGAAAACGACCCCCGGGTCACTAAAGTGGGCCGCTTCATCCGGGCCGTCCGTTTTGACGAACTGCCCCAGCTGCTGAACATCCTCCAGGGAGATATGTCCATCGTAGGCCCAAGACCCGAACGCCCCGAGATTTCCGCCCAGTACGCCAAAGAAATGCCCGAGTGGAACCTGCGGCTCCAGGCCAAATGCGGCCTTACCGGCTACGCCCAGGTCTACGGCCAGTACAACACCACCCCCTACGACAAACTGTTGCTGGATCTCATGTACATCGCCCGTCCCAGCCTGTTCGAAGACTTCAAGATCATCTTCGCCACGGTGAAGATCTTGTTCATGAAGGAAAGTACGGAAGGCGTGGCTGAAGGGCAGGTAACGGCGGATGTGAAGCCGGATGTGTTGAAGGAGAGACTCAATGGGTGAGAAATATTCGGTGCTCATGTCTGTCTACTACAGAGAGAAACCAGAGTATCTGCGGGAAAGTATGGAAAGCATCCTGCACCAGACTGTTCCCACGGACGACTTTGTACTGGTCTGTGATGGCCCTCTGAATACGGAGTTAGATGCAGTCATAGCCCAGATGCGGCAGGCATTTGGGCCTGTTTTGTACGTATTGCGGCTCAAACAGAATGGGGGCCTGGGCAAAGCCCTCAATGCAGGCATCCAGCATTGTAAAAATGAACTGGTGGCACGCATGGATTCCGATGATATCAGCCGTCCGGAGCGTTGTGAAAAACAATTGAAGGTGTTTGCAGAGCATCCGGAATACAGTCTGGTAAGTGGTATTGTGGAAGAATTCGATACCGACATCCATCATGTAACAGCCAGCCGGGTGGTTCCAGAAAAACAATCTGATATTCTGGAATTCGCTAAAAAGCGAAACCCCTTCAACCATCCCTGCATCATGTATAAAAAAAGTGCCGTTCAGGCAGCAGGAGGATACCAGGACTTCTATCTGTTGGAAGATTACTTTCTGTGGATCCGGATGCTGCAGAAAGGCTTCCTGGGATATAACATCCAGAAACCCTTGCTGTGGATGCGGGCAGGAAGCGATATGTATAAGCGGCGTGGAGGATGGAAGTATGTGGAGTCGCAACAGAAACTATTTATGTATATGGCAAATATTGGTTTTATAACTTATGGACAGGCATGGATTCAAAGTGGGATTCGCCTAATGGCATCTGTTATGCCTAATAGGATTCGGAAACATATCTTCCGCGAAATATTGAGAAAATAATTTGGTTGAAGGAGTTTATACTATGGAGATTAAATTTCCTCAAAAAAATTCAGATGAAATTATAAATTATAATCTCAATAGGCAATCTCTCATTATTATTGGTGCAAACGGTTCAGGTAAAAGTCATTTGGCAGCTTTTATCGAAAAGAAAGATTATGAAATTGCAAGTGGCAAAGTAAAAGGAAGTAAATGTTTAAGGATTTCTGCACAAAGAATTATGAATTTTGCTAAATTCATACCTCTAAAAAGTTATGAACAAGCAGAAAATAAAATTATTTATGGTAATGAGAATTTTACCGATAAACAATCGAGTAAGTGGTACGATGGAGTTTTAGGAGGACCAGCTTGGACAACTTCTGTAATTAATGACTATAATGAAGTCTTGGCAGCAACAGTAGCAAAAATCAATGAAGAATATAAGGGCTATTATGAAGACTCAAAAAATGGTAAGTTGGAAGAGTGTAAACAGAGAGTTAATAATCTTTTGAGCGATAAGATTAAGCTGATGTGGAATGAAGTATTACCAGAACGAAAAATAGAATTTCAGGATGCACGTGTCATAGCAAGATGTCCTAATAGTGATGATACGTATGATGCAAATCAAATGAGTGATGGGGAGAGAGTTTGCTTATATATGATTTGTCAAGTGATGGTTGCTCCTAAAGATATGCTAATTATAGTAGATGAGCCAGAACTTCACTTACATCCATCCATTATGAATAGGTTATGGACTATTTTAGAAAGATATAGACCGGATTGCCATTTTATATACGTTACACATGACACTGAATTTGCAGCCCAACATCAGGATGCCAAGATTATATGGGTTAAAAGCTTTGATGGAAATAATAAATGGGACTATGAAGAACTAAACGATGATGTATTACCAGATGCTTTACTTTTAAAAATATTGGGTAATCGGAAGAATGTGTTATTCGTTGAAGGAAAAGAGAACAGTTGGGATTATAAAATCTATAATACATTACTAAGTTCGTTTTACGTAATTCCAGAGGCTAGTTGCCATGATGTCATTCGTGCAACAAAAACATATCGGGAAAATCCTGCATTACATCATCTACGTGTTTTTGGATTAATTGATCGGGATTATAGAACTGATGAGGAAATTGATAAACTAAAGAAAGATAACATTTACTGCTTGGGCGTTGCAGAAGTAGAAAATTTATTTTTAGATCCAGATGTTTTATCATATTATCATGATTTACAAGGAATAACACAGGACAGCTCAGAAAAGTTGTTAATGATAATAAAAGATAAGGTCCTGGATTCTTTAAAAATGAATTTGGAAAAACAGGAGATAAATGCAGTAGAAGGAAGCTTAAAATATCA
>ENA-OPRS01000978-OPRS01000978.1-human-gut-metagenome-genome-assembly--contig:-NODE-978-length-14448-cov-2.547975_pt1 | contig 14448 bp, 8 predicted proteins | sample MGYA00241795_ERZ501881 | MGnify/ENA primary metagenome ERZ501881 (study PRJEB25962, sample SAMEA2042440) | human gut metagenome | biome: human gut; feature: human-associated habitat; material: faeces... | reverse complement strand
GTGCAATCCTGTTTGGTGCCTTGATGGTTACCTCGACAGGAACATTTGTATCTTGTAAGGACTATGATGATGACATCGACAGCTTGAACGAGAAAGTGGACAAGCTGACTAAAGATTTGTCTGAATTACAGGCCGCAGCTGGAAAATATGTCACAGCTGTCAAGTATGATGCGGCAACAGGTAAGTTGACTGTTACCGGCGGTAACGGTGAAACTTTCCAACTTCCGATGCCTGCTGAACTTCCCACTTACTCTTTGAAAGTTGTAGATGGTAAGATACAGTTGTTAGATGGTGACAAGGTCGTTTCTGAAGCACCCCTGCCTACAACTGATGCTCCTGCGGCATTTGATCCTACTTTGTTGAAGTGGAACAATGGCTATCTGTATTATGGAGATGTAAAAATCTCAGGTGTAGAGAAACCTCAAAGCGTTGGCTCTATTACAGAAGTGAAAGATGAAGAAACTGGTGAGGTGATTGGCTATGTCATTGAACTAGATGGAAAATCTGCTACATTCTCTTTGGTTGCTGATTTGAAGGCGTTAGTATTCCAACCTGCATTCTATTATCAGGGTATTGAAGCAATGGAAGCTATTGGTCTTAATTATAAAACCTTGACAGTAGCTAAAGTAGATGCAGATGGAAATTATGATAAGGATGCTCCTGTTGTAGGTGAAGCAACTACAATGATTCCGGACTTGGTAGCTGATTATCATGTAAATCCTACCGTAGCGAAAGTTCCAGGTGATGTAAAAGCATATACTTTCTTGCGTTATGACAAGAATTATACTCGTTCTGCTGCGACAGCTCCGAAAGTAGTAAAAACTAATGTTACAAACGGTAAGGCCCCCAAGGGTATATTGACTGTAAATGCTCATTTTACAGATGCTGATATTAAGAACATTGAAAATGATGAGCAAGTAACTGTATTAGCTTTGCAAGTAAGTAAGGGGGATACCGTTGTTACTTCTGATTATGCTGCTGTTAAGGCTGCTTATTACAAGGACTTGGTATTGGCAGCTGTAGATAGTATTCATGCAAATGACCGCCACTTGTTTACAACTGCTGCTGAAGCTATTGCTGATAATGAACATGTTTGCAAGATTGTCTGGAACAGCAATGGTATCGATATTGCTCGTTTGGTCAATACTCACAGAACTAATATAGATAAAGAAGGTACACATTCAAAATGGGATGTTCGTGCTGCTGATGGTACTGTAGAAAAATATGGTTTCAAATATTCTTACGAATTAGTTGGTTATCATAAAGGTAATAACGAAACTTCAGAAAGTGCTCATGCTGCATTGAAGGGTTCTGTTATTCGTCCTCAGATGACAAGTGGTGGTAAGCAGCAACCTTGGGGATTTACTCAGAATAAAGCTACAAAAGATCGTGAACCGTTGGTTCGTGTTATCTTGACTGATACTATTAGCGGAAAAATAGCTTCTGTTGGTTATTTAAAATTCAAGATTACCGATACTGCTAATCAGAATGAAGTTGTATTGACCCCGAATTTCCCATTTGCCAATGGTTATACTGTTGATTGTACAGAAACAGAGACTAAACTTGGTTTGTCATGGCATCAAGTTGAAGAACAGATTCTGGCTCAATTGGAAGAAATTGGTATTTCTAAGGATGAATTCCATAAGAATTTCAAATTGGATGGTGCTGTAGAAGACGTAGAGCAACAAGCTTTGGTAAATGCTACTCAGTATGATGGAATTACTGTTGATTCTAAGGCTGTTACTACTCCGGTTGGTGTGGTTTCACAGACTAATTGGGATCCGGCGGATGAAATGACTGAAGTTTTGACTTGGGTAGTTAAGAATAATCAGGCATATCACATCTTTAAGGCTGGTGCTAAGAGTATTGCAGTAAATGTACGTTATAGCTATGAAGTATCTGAAGGTGTATATCAATATGTATATGTTACTTTCACTTGGACTCCTAGTCCTTTGAACTTTACTCCTAATGGTACCATTGAAAACTCTGCTAAGATTGATAAATATTGGTATGAAAAGAACGGTGCTGTAGCAGGTTCTGGTTATTCAGATATCCATGCTAATGTTCATCAAGTTGTTAGCGATAACTCTAATGATTGTACATTTGATAGCGAAATCTTGAATACTTTCACTGGTAATGTGATTACCGTGACAAGTGACGCTACTTATCCTGCATTTGCTAATGATAAGTTGACTAAGGAAGTTGTATTTGCTAACCCTCAAGATCATTTGACTAAGAAGGGAACTGCTTATGTCGTGAATGGTGCTTCTGGTGCTCAATATGATATCACTGTATCTGCTGATGGAAAAACTCTACAAGCTACTAATAACGCTGTAACAAAAGCAGTTGTTGTTCTTGCTGGAACAGTGATGGAATATCAAGAAAATGATTTTGCAAAAGATATTTTGAACAATGCAGATCACAACTTGCTGGGACAAGACCAGACATTTACTGCTAAATTGCAAATTAATGCTGCTAACTGCGATTATGTAGATTATGCTTTGGGTAACAACGTATTCTATGCTAAATATTTGCGTCCTGTATCAGTAGATCCGTCAGATGTAGATGAATTAATTGATGCTACTAATGGTGCTTCTATTGCAGGCTTGACCTTGAATCTGATTGATTGGAGAGACAAGTATTTTGATAAAGCAGAAGATACTACTGGTGATGATGGTAAGAAATATAATTTCTATGGATTTTATGGCGTAACTAAAGTTGCTGCTGATATTGAAAACGCTACAACAACTTTGAATGGTGGAACATTAGGTTCTACTAAATTATCTTCTGTAACGAAGAATGTAAAATTGTATTTCGGTGAAGATAAATCTACAACCAATGTATTTACTGCTCTGAAGGTTGGCGATAATGGTAAATTCTATTATTACAATAATGGTACTACTTTAGGTAAGTTTACAATCCGCGTTCCGCTGGAAGTTACTTATAAGTGGGGTACTATCTATACCGAAGTTGATTTGAATATCAATAAGACTATTCAGAACTAATATTGTAATAACTTTGAGTTTAATTTAAATAAGGGCCGGCCATTCATAGTGGCTGGCCTTTTTTAATAGGAGGAAAGAATGAAATGAAAAAACTGAAATTTATTTTATTGTTGACTGTTTTATTAACAACCTTTTCTTGTCAATCAGGAAAACAGAAGGTGCAAAGCAAAGAAGAGAAGAGTATTAATGAATTTGTAGCTCATCTAACGGAAGTTGATACGGTTTTGATAACAAACCTAATAAATCAATTTATGGAATATGCGAAAAATGGTCAGCTGGAATCTGCCGCAGCTATGCTTTATAAAGCCGATTCGGCAGATGTTTGGAATGAACCTATTCAATTGGATAACAATGAATTGCATCAAGTCGCAAAAATGATGGAATCTTTTCCTGTATTAAGTTATAAGATAGATTATATAAAGTTCTATACTCCTGTTAAAAACGAGGTGAAGTGCACGATTGTTATGCAGAAAGGAGAAAGTGGAACACCTATTGCAACTAGTAGTTGGTATTTTAAGCTGATGAATTATTTGGGTGGATGGCGGCTTTGTATGATGAATTAGCTAATGATCGATTTATATAAGCAGTCGTGGGAAAAAGTGTCATTTAAAAATTATTGAAGGGGGTGTTTGTTTAGGATATTTATGTGATTTTCAATACAAAAGATTATAGTTATAAATTGTAGCAGGGTCAAAAGAGAACGGTTTCTCAGGCTTGTAGTCGAAAAGTTGACAGTTCAACCAGATAATCCGGACTGTCAGCTTCTTTTTTTGTGTCCGGAGAGATTTCTTCTGTCCGGTAAGTTCCCTATGGATCCAGATAGCAGTGCATTTACCCATAGCAAGGATAACAGCATTACGATAATCTGTGAAAGTATTTCTTTCTTAATCATATTATACCTGTTCCTTTTCAAAAGTTACGAAAGAGTGATCGCATGAGTAAGAAAAATCTTACTCTGCTGTTTTGTAAGCCTTGTCCATGCTTTGTATCCGTCGTCTTGCACCGAATATCTTGTAACAGGAATGAAACTCCTTTGTCACGAAACCTTTAATAGAGTGTAACTCTCAAGAAACCTGACCCATCTACTTTTGCAGCAGATTTATAACGCATAAAAAAGTATATGAAAAAGGTTGTTAGAGCTGTGTCTCTTATGCTGCTGATGGCAGGTGTTTGTGGAAATGCATTTGCCGAGGAAAATGAAAACATTGTCCGGCAAGGCGCTATCCGCGGACGTGTGATAGACAATGGAAAACAAATTCTGCCGGGTGCTTCCATCTTTGTTGAAAATCTGAAAACCGGAGTAATCAGTGATGTGAACGGTTTTTATACGCTGCCCAATCTGAAACCCGGAACTTACACAGTTAAAGTAACCTACGTAGGTTATAGCCCCATTGAAATGAAAGTTACCGTCCCCGAAGGCAAGACTTTAGAAAAAGATATAGTGATGAATGAAGGGGTGGAACTGCAGGAAGTGCAGGTAAAGGGAGCTTTTCAAGGACAGAAGAAAGCAATCAATACACAAAAGAATAATCTGGGTATCACTAATGTTGTATCTGCCGACCAGGTAGGGAAATTTCCCGACTCAAACATAGGTGATGCATTGAAACGTATCAGTGGCATCAATGTGCAATACGATCAAGGCGAGGCCCGTTTCGGACAGGTCCGCGGCACTAGTGCCGATTTAAGCTCCGTCACCATTAACGGCAACCGTGTCCCATCTGCTGAAGGGGATACCCGTAACGTGCAGTTGGACTTGATTCCTGCCGATATGATTCAGACCATCGAAGTAAGCAAAGTCGTTACACCCGATATGGACGGCGATGCTATCGGTGGTTCCATCAATCTGGTAACCAAAAATTCTCCTTATAAACGCACTATCAATGCTACAGCGGGAAGTGGTTACAACTGGATCAGCGAGAAAGCCCAGTTGAACTTAGGTTTCACTTACGGCGATCGTTTCTTCAATGACAGACTGGGCATGCTGCTCTCCGCTTCTTATCAGAATGCTCCTTCCGGTTCTTATGATACTGAATTCATGTGGGAACAAAATGAAGATGGCAAAGTATATGTCAGCGATTATCAGATGCGCCAGTACTTTGTCACCCGTGAACGTCAAAGTTATTCGGCGGCTTTTGATTTTGATATCAATGAAAACCATAAATTGACTTTCAAAGGGATCTTCAACAACCGTAACGATTGGGAAAACCGTTACCGTACCAATATCAAGGATTTGGATGAGAACGGAAAAGGCACAGTCCGCATCCAGACCAAAGCAGGTACTCCCGATAATCGCAATGCCCGTCTGGAGCGTCAGCGTACCATGGATTTCGCTTTGGGCGGAGAACACTTATGGGGGGCAATCGGTATGGATTGGAATGCCAGTTATGCAAAAGCTACGGAAGAACGCCCTAATGAACGTTATCTTGACTTCCAACTGAAAAAGCAGGAATTTGATATGGACTTGAGTGATGAACGCCAGCCGTTGGCAACACCTGGAACAGGTTCTACTTTGACACTGAGTGATAAGTTCAGCTTGAAGGAACTGACGGAACAACAGGAGGACATCAAAGAAGAAGATATGAAATTCTCGGCCAATTTCAAGGCCAGTTTAAATAATGGAGCTAAACTGAAGTTCGGTGCGAAGGTAGTACGTAAAACAAAAGAGAAAGAAATAGACTTCTACGAATATACTCCGAAAGACGAGGATGCCTTCATGACCAACAGCCTGAAAAATACGGTAGACCAGAGTACGGATAAGTTTATGCCGAGCGACAAATATCAGGTAGGAACATTTGCCAGTAAAGAATATGTGGGTGGATTGAATTTAAATGATGCTTCCCAGTTCGATAAAGAACAGGTACAAGCCGAATTGGCTGAGAACTTTGAGGCTCGTGAAACTGTAAGTTCCGGGTATGTGCGGTTTGATCATAAATTCGCTTCCGATATAAACCTGATGGCGGGACTCCGTATGGAACATACTTCTCTTCGTTATACCGGCCGTAACTATGATGATGAGACAGATAAGACCACCAAGACCGGCCGCATGACCAACAGTTATGTGAATTTCCTTCCTTCTATTTTGGTGAAATGGGATGTAAATGATGATTTCAAGATACGCGGTTCTTACACGCAGACCTTGAGCCGGCCCAAATATTCAGCTTTGGTTCCCAGTGTGAATATCAACCGTGGTGATAATGAAATAAAGATTGGTAATTCTGACTTGAAACCGACTATTTCTTATAACTTTGATTTGAGTGCCGATTATTATTTCAAGAGTGTAGGTTTAGTGAGCGCAGGTTTTTTCTATAAGAAAATAGACGATTTCATCGTAGATCAGGTACTGACCAACTATGAATACCAAGGAACAGAATATACCCGTTTCACTCAGCCCAAGAATGCAGGAAATGCTAATCTGTGGGGATTGGAATTTTCTTATCAGCGTGATTTCGGCTTCATTGCTCCGGCCTTGAAGTATGTGGGTTTCTATGGAACCTATACTTATACGCACTCACGCGTGGAGGACTTTAACTTCGAAGGACGTGAGAACGAGAGCGGGTTGAGTTTGCCGGGGTCTCCCGAGCATACGGCGAATGCCTCTCTTTACTTTGAAAAAGGAGGCTTGAATGTGCGCCTGAGCTATAACTTTGCATCTGATTTTATCGATGAAATGGGCCCAAGTACATTTTATGACAGATATTATGATGCTGTGAACTATATGGATGTGAACGCCAGTTATACCTTTGGCAAGAAGGTGAAAATGACCTTTTATGCTGAGGCGAACAATCTGCTGAACCAGCCGCTCCGTTATTACCAGGGAACGAAGGATCGTACTATGCAGGCAGAATATTATGGCGTGAGAATGAATGCAGGTTTAAAAATAAGTTTCTAAAAATAAGTATATGAAAACGTTGATGATGATTAGAAGAATGAAAGAAGTATTGACATGGGTATGGATTGCCGTCATTGGTACGGCTATCTGCCTGAATGTGTGTGCCCAGACTCCGCAAGATTGGAAAGGACTGAAGAAACAACTGAATTTTTATATGGCCAACGATTTGGGACGTAACGGTTATTATGACCAGAAGCCCATAGCCGAGTTGATGGGAGAAATGGCGGATGTTATTGGTCCCGAGTGTGTATTTGCAGCCGGAGACGTGCACCATTTTGAAGGTGTGCGCAGCGTTAACGATCCGCTCTGGATGACCAACTACGAGTTGATTTACAGTCATCCCGAGTTGATGATAGACTGGTTTCCGATCTTGGGAAATCATGAATACCGGGGTAATACGCAGGCTGTGTTGGATTATACCAATGTGAGTCGTCGCTGGTCGATGCCTGGTCGTTATTATACCAAAGTCTTTGAGAAGAAAGGAACTGCCATTCGTTTTGTGATGATAGATACCGCTCCTCTGATTGACAAATACCGTAACGAGAGCGAAACTTATCCGGATGCCTGTAAACAAGATATGGATCAGCAATTGGCATGGATAGATTCTGTACTGACTGTTGCCAAAGAAGATTGGGTAGTCGTAATCGGACATCATCCCATTTATGCTGAAACGTCGAAAGACGACAGTGAACGCAGCGATATGCAGAAGCGTCTGGATCCTATCCTCCGTAAACATAAGGTGGATATCTATGCATGCGGACACATTCATAACTTCCAGCACCTTCGTGTGCCGGGCAGTGATATCGACTATGTGGTAAATTCGGCTGGTTCGTTGAGCCGTAAGGTAAAACCAGTGGAAGGCACTCTGTTCTGTAGTCCCGAACCGGGCTTTTCTATCTTTACGGCAGACAAGAAAGAACTGGATATGCACATGATTGATAAGAAAGGAAAAGTAATCTATACTGTAAAACGCACCAAATAGGGATAGTTATTTTAGGGAAAAAGAGTACATTTGCGGTATAAAACTGTAAATGTACTTTTTGTTATGTTGAATACACTCCTTTTGATTGGTGGTCTGGCTCTCATTTTAGCTGGCGCGAATGGCTTGACGGATGGTTCTGCAGCGGTTGCCAAACGTTTCCGTATTTCTGATTTGGTAATCGGGCTTACCATTGTAGCTTTCGGCACTTCGGCTCCCGAATTGGTTATCAGTGTGCTTTCTGCATTGAATGGCAGTGCTGAAATGGCTATTGGTAATGTGGTGGGTAGTAATATATTCAATGCTTTGATGATTATAGGTTGTACTGCCTTGGTACTCCCCATAAAAGTAGGTGAGGGGACGATGAGTAAAGAGATTCCGTTAGTCATTCTTTCTTCGTTGGTACTTTTTGTCTGTGCCAATGACATGATGCTGGACAGGGAAGCGGTCAATGTTATCAGCCGTTCCGATGGGTTTGTTCTGCTGGCTTTCTTCCTTATATTTATGCGTTATACATTTGCCATCGCCCGTAATGGGGCAGATGAGGCAGGAGAGGAGCAGAAGATAAAGGAAATGCCTGTATGGAAATCGGTGTTGTATATTGCAGGAGGGCTGGCCGGACTCATATTCGGCGGACAGCTTTTTGTCGACGGGGCAAGCGGGCTTGCCCGTTCATGGGGTGTCAGTGAATCGGTAATCGGACTGACATTGGTAGCCGGAGGTACTTCCTTGCCGGAGCTTGCCACATCTGTTACGGCGGCTTTAAAGAAGAATCCGGGAATTGCTATCGGCAATGTCATCGGTAGTAATCTGTTCAATATATTCTTTGTTCTGGGGTGCAGCGCTACGGTGTCACCGCTTCCGATGGGGAATATAAATAACCTCGATTTAAGTGTACTGATTGCTTCCTCCCTGTTGTTGTGGCTGGTAGGCTGGTTTTTCCGCAAACGTACCATAACCCGGCTTGAAGGCGCATTGATGGTTGGCTGTTATGTCGTTTATACCGCCTATCTTATTGCCCAACAGTGAAAAAGCCATAAAAAGAATAAGTTTTCTGCAAAAAAACTTCTATCTTTACACCCCGAATTTTATAAAAATACAGCATGGCTATTACCATTAAAAAAGTCAGTTCAAAGAAAGAACTAAAGACGTTTATACGGTTCAACTACGAGTTATACAAAGAGAATCCCTATTCCGTACCCGATTTGTACGATGATATGCTGAATACGTTCAGCCCGAAGAAGAATGCCGCTTTCGAGTTTTGTGAGGCGGAGTATTTTCTGGCATATAAGGATAACAAGGTGGTAGGACGTATTGCAGGGATTATAAATAAACGCGCAAACGAGACTTGGAATAAAAAAGAAGTTCGTTTCGGATGGATCGATTTTCTGGATGATATCGAAATATCACGTGCCTTGTTGGATGCAGTAGCCCAATGGGGTAAATCAAAAGGTATGGATACCATTCAGGGGCCTTTAGGCTTTACCGACTTTGATGCGGAGGGTATGCTGGTAGAAGGATTCGACCAGTTGAGCACCATGGCGACTATCTATAATTATCCTTATTACCCACAGCATATGGAGAAGTTGGGATTCGAGAAGGATGCCGATTGGGTGGAATATAAAATTTATATTCCGGATGCAATTCCTGATAAGCATAAGCGTATCAGTGACTTGATTCAACGTAAGTTTAACCTGAAGGTGAAGAAATATACATCGGGTAAGAAAATTGCGGCCGAATATGGACAGGCTATATTCGAGTTGATGAATGAGGCTTATGCTCCGCTTTATGGTTTCTCGGCTTTGTCGCAAGGACAGATCAACCAGTATATAAAGATGTATTTGCCTATTGTAGATTTGCGTATGGTAACCTTGGTGACCGATGCCGAAGATAAACTGGTGGCAGTGGGGATTTCAATGCCTTCTCTGTCCGAAGCGTTACAAAAAGCGAAGGGACGTTTGCTGCCTATGGGATGGTATCACCTGTTGAAAGTGTTGTTCCTGCATAAGTATCCTCCTATGTTGGATTTGTTGCTGGTTGCTGTAAAACCTGAGTATCAGAACAAAGGTGTCAATGCTTTGTTATTCTCGGACTTGATCCCCGTATATCAGCAACTGGGATTCAAGTATGCCGAAAGTAATCCGGAACTGGAACTGAACGGAAAGGTGCAGGCCCAGTGGGAATATTTCAAGACCGAGCAGCATAAACGCCGTCGTGCTTATAAAAAGAGTATTCTGTGACAACGATATATAAAAATGTGATAAGTCAATATGGAAGAAAACAACGAACTGATAAACAATCCCGCCGTAGAATATACCGACGATAATATCCGCCACCTCAGTGACATGGAGCATGTGCGTACCCGTCCCGGTATGTATATTGGAAAGTTGGGTGACGGATCACATGCCGAGGACGGTATCTACGTTCTTTTGAAAGAAATTATCGATAACAGTATCGATGAATTTAAAATGCAGGCGGGTAAAAAGATTGAGATTATTATTGAAGAAAATCTCCGTGTCAGCGTGCGTGATTATGGCCGGGGTATTCCGCAGGGAAAACTCATTGAAGCTGTTAGTGTGTTGAATACGGGAGGTAAATATGACAGCAAGGCGTTCAAGAAGAGCGTCGGACTGAATGGGGTCGGTGTGAAAGCCGTCAATGCATTGAGCTCACGTTTCGAGGTGCGCAGCTATCGTGATGGAAAGGTGCGTATCGCTACCTTTGCCAAGGGAGACTTGTTGACGGATACCACACAAGATACAACAGAAGAGAACGGTACTTATATTTTCTTTGAACCGGATAACCTGTTGTTTGAGAACTACAGTTTCCGTCCGGAGTTCGTGGAAACCATGCTCCGCAACTATACCTATCTGAATACAGGACTGGCCATTATCTATAACGGTCAGCGTATCCTGTCCCGTAACGGGTTGGTGGACTTGCTTAACGACAACATGACGGCTGTGGGATTATATCCCATCATCCACTTGAAAGGAGAAGATATCGAGATCGCTTTTACGCATACCGGCCAGTATGGTGAGGAGTATTACTCTTTTGTCAACGGACAGCACACCACGCAGGGAGGTACGCATCAAAGTGCTTTCAAAGAGCATATGGCCCGTACCATCAAGGAATATTTCAACAAGAATATGGACTATGCCGATATCCGTAACGGATTGGTAGCTGCCATTGCCGTTAATGTGGAGGAACCGTTGTTCGAAAGTCAGACTAAAATCAAGCTGGGCTCTACCAATATGGCTCCCGGTGGTCCTACCGTTAATAAGTTTGTAGGTGATTTTGTAAAGACTGAGGTCGATAACTATCTGCACAAACATACGGATGTGGCCGATGTGATGTTGCAGAAGATTCAAGAATCGGAGAAAGAGCGTAAGGCTATAGCCGGAGTGACCAAACTGGCACGTGAACGTGCCAAAAAGGCAAATCTTCATAACCGTAAGTTGCGTGACTGCCGTTTTCACCTGAATGATGCCAAAGGAGACAAGAAGGAGGAAAGCTGCATTTTCATTACCGAGGGTGACTCGGCGAGCGGTTCTATCACCAAGAGCCGTGATGTAAATACTCAGGCAGTATTCAGTTTGCGTGGTAAGCCGTTGAATTCTTACGGGCTGACCAAGAAGGTGGTGTATGAGAATGAAGAGTTTAATTTGCTGCAAGCGGCTCTTAACATAGAAGAAGGCATAGAGGGACTGCGTTATAATAAAGTGATTGTAGCAACCGATGCCGATGTGGACGGTATGCACATCCGCCTGTTGCTGATTACCTTCTTCCTGCAATTCTTCCCCGATTTGATAAAGAAAGGTCATGTATATATTCTTCAGACTCCTTTGTTCCGTGTCCGTAACCGCAAGAAAGGAGTTTATGAAACGGTATATTGTTATTCGGAAGAAGAACGGATTGCCGCAATCGAACGGTTAAGCCCCAATCCCGAAATCACACGGTTCAAAGGTTTGGGAGAGATTTCACCCGATGAATTCAAGCACTTTATCGGCAAAGATATGCGTTTGGAGCAAGTTTCCCTCCGCAAGACTGATCTGGTAAAGGAGTTACTGGAGTTCTACATGGGTAAGAACACGATGGAACGTCAGAATTTTATTATAGATAACCTTGTTGTAGAAGAAGATATTGCGTGAGTGAATCACTAAAAAATATGAGAAGAGCGATATTTCCGGGAACCTTTGATCCTTTTACCATCGGTCATTATTCGGTCGTGAAGAGAGCGTTGACTTTTATGGACGAAGTGGTGATCGGCATCGGTATCAATGAGAATAAGAAAACTTGGTTTCCTACAGAGAAACGAGTGGAGATGATCGAGAAACTTTTTGCGGATGATCCCCGGGTAAAGGTCGATGCTTATGATTGTCTGACCATTGACTTTGCCCGAGCTAAGGAGGCGCAGTTCATTGTTCGTGGTATCCGTACCGTACACGATTTTGAATATGAGGAAACTATAGCCGATATCAACCGGAAACTGGCCGGAATAGAAACGATTCTGTTGTTTACGGAGCCGGAACTAACCTCTATCAGTTCTACGATTGTAAGAGAATTGTTGCAGTTTGGCAAAGATGTGACGCCATTCTTGCCTGAAGGAATGAAAATAGACTGACCATGAAATATACTATGTATTTTGCAGGCTTGATTGCCTGCTTTTTTTCTATCGTAGCCGCACAGGCTCAGGAGAGTAAATTTCTGAATTCTCCGGCACGTAAGTTGCAACTGGCGGAATTTGCCATTGCCAATCTTTATGTAGACGAAGTCAATGAGGGAAAGCTGGTGGAAGAAGCTATCGTAAAAATGCTGGAGCAGCTTGATCCTCATTCTACCTATTCTGATTCGGAGGAAGTGAAGAGAATGAACGAGCCGTTGCAGGGAAACTTCGAAGGTATCGGTATACAGTTTAATATGGCGGAGGACACTTTGCTGGTGATACAGCCTGTATCGGGCGGACCGTCCGAAAAAGTCGGTATTCTGGCCGGTGATCGTATCGTCATGGTGGAAGATACGCTGATAGCCGGTGTAAAGATGAGTACCGAGGATATTATGCGTCGTCTCCGTGGTCCTAAAGATTCAAAAGTGAATCTGAAAATACTTCGCCGAGGGGTGAAGGAACTGCTTCCCTTTACGGTGAAAAGGGATAAAATACCTGTTTACAGCTTGGATGCTTCCTATATGATTAAAGATAAGATCGGTTATATTCGTATCAACCGTTTTGCCGCCACTACCCATGAGGAGTTCAAGAAAGCGCTGACCGGGTTGCAGAAGAAAGGAATGAAAGACTTGATTCTTGATTTGCAGGGCAATGGCGGGGGGTATTTGAATGCTGCTATCGATATTGCCAATGAATTTTTGGGTAAAAAGGAACTGATTGTCTATACGGAGGGCCGTCGCAATCCTCGTAGCGAGTTTTTTGCCAAAGGTACGGGCGAGTTTCAGAACGGTCGTCTGATGGTATTGGTTGATGAATTTTCTGCTTCTGCCAGTGAGATTGTGACCGGAGCTGTTCAGGATTGGGACAGAGGAGTTGTTGTGGGCCGGCGCAGTTTTGGTAAAGGCTTGGTGCAGCGTCCCATTGATTTGCCGGACGGTTCGATGATCCGTCTGACGGTGGCCCGCTATTATACGCCTGCCGGACGTTGTATCCAGAAACCTTACGAAAGCATTGAAAAGTATAATGAAGACCTGATAGACCGTTATAATAAAGGAGAAATGATGAGTGAAGACAGCATCCACTTTCCGGATTCACTGAAGTTCAAGACTCATAGGTTGGCCCGTACGGTATATGGTGGCGGAGGGATCATGCCCGATTATTTTGTGCCGATTGATACGACTCTCTATACTAAATACCATCGTCAGTTGCGTGATAAAGGAGCGTTGATGAAAGCTCATTTCCATTTTATTGATGCCCATCGTAAAGAATGGCTGGGCAAATACAAGACTTTCAATGAGTTCTACAAACGTTTTGAAGTGACTCCGGATATGTTGGCACAACTGGTTGCTACCGGCAAGGAGATGGGAGTGGAATATAATGAAGAAGAGTATCAAAAGGCCCTGCCTCTGCTGAGGTTGCAGATGAAAGCATTGATAGCCCGTGATTTATGGGATATGAATGAATATTATCACGTTATTAATGATGCTAATGAAAGCATCAGGAAGGCTTTGGAACTGTTGGAACAACCGGATTTTGAAGGATTGTTGAAAAAGAAACAGTAGTCGGGCTGTATTAATATGGTAAGTTTGTCATTCTGAGATTCTTTTGGTGCGCAGAATGACAAACTTATAGAAGGGCATGGTTTGCCTGCCCGAAGACACAAAGTAAACTGTTTTCGGGCGAGCGAACCTCGCCCCTACGAGCTAAGCGACAGCATTATCCACGTTTTGACACATTTCTTTTCCGAATGGGGTAAACCACAGGAGGTTATAGAATTGCCGAGTGACCTTGATATAGTAAATGTTTTTATAATGAAATGATTGTTTCTCAGGTTTTATTTCTTTTTGAATAATATCTTATTCAGCCAGCGGTTGATATAAATATTTGCAAAAGCGCATCCCACTCCGATGGC
>ENA-OPRS01000966-OPRS01000966.1-human-gut-metagenome-genome-assembly--contig:-NODE-966-length-14554-cov-3.004759_pt1 | contig 14554 bp, 14 predicted proteins | sample MGYA00241795_ERZ501881 | MGnify/ENA primary metagenome ERZ501881 (study PRJEB25962, sample SAMEA2042440) | human gut metagenome | biome: human gut; feature: human-associated habitat; material: faeces... | reverse complement strand
GCCGCCCTGAACGGTATGTTATTAAGAACTGAACAAAAGACCGTAAGCCGCAGATGAGGCAAGCCTGCGGATTTATCCCAGCGTGATGTTCTCTACGTCAACCCGCTCATGCAGGAAGAGCTGGGCCGACTCGCGGAACTTGTCGGTGTTCTCCGTGGTGAGATAATGGCACAAGCCGTTCTTTGTACACTTTGCCTCAATGTCGGGATGGCGCACAAAGTAGTCTTTTAGGCTGTTGGACACATACTCGCCCTGCGGAACTATCTTGACACCGCGCGGCGTATACTTCAGAATCTTGTTGAGCAGCAGCGGATAGTGAGTGCAGCCGAGGATGATTGAGTCAATCTGCGGGTCGCGTATCATGAGGTTCTCAATGCGCTTCTTTACAAAATAGTCGGCACCCGGACCGTCGTACTCGTTGTTCTCCACAAGCGGAACCCACATTGGGCAAGGCTCGCCCGTAACGGTGATGTCGGGGAATAACTTGTTTATCTCGAGCACATAGCTCTCGCTCTTTATTGTTCCCTCGGTGGCAACGATGCCCACATGGCGGCTCTGAGTGATGCTGCCTATACACTCGGCCGTGGGACGGATGATGCCCAGCACACGGCGGTTAGGGTCGAGAGAGGGCAGGTCGTTCTGCTGAATGGAACGCAGGGCCTTGGCCGAAGCCGTGTTGCAGGCCAGGATTACGAGATGACAGCCCATGCTGAAAAGCTTGATGACAGCCTGCCGCGTAAACTGGTAAACCACGTCGAACGAGCGCGCTCCGTAAGGCGCACGTGCGTTGTCGCCAAGATAAAGATAATCATAATGAGGCAGAATGTTGCGCATCTGATGCAGGATGGTAAGTCCGCCGTAACCCGAATCGAACACTCCTATAGGGCCTGGTTTTTCTGAAAGCTGCATAAGCACTGATATTTTATACGTTGAAGGCTGCCTGCAAATGCGCTGCTGACAAATTAAGTCAATAAAGCACGGGCATACAGCCGTGGAAATAAGGCCGGACCTGCCACACAAGGCGCACGGCTCCGGCCTGAAAAAGACATCAGCCACGCACGTCTGAGGCCATAAGGCAGAACCTCAAAGACATGCCGGCATGACAAATAACTGTACGGCATGCACGGCCTGAGCCGGCATGCTGCTATTTCTCCAAATATGTAAACATGTTGCGCACCAGCGAGCTTATGTCCTCACCGCTCGTAGTGTCGATATACGGCACGGCGTCGTTGTCGGTGTTGAGGATAAAGGCATATCCGCGCTCGCGACCAACCTGACGCAATATTTCGTTAAGACGCTTCTTCAGAGGCGCATACATGTCGGCCTCGGCCTGCTCGAGCAGGCGGGCAGCTTCTTTCTTGAAAGACACGCTGTTGTTGAGAAGCTCCTGCAACTCATATTGTCTTTTCTTCAGAATTGAAGGCGCAAAGTCTTTCTGACCCTCAAGAAACGCCTCATATTTCTGATTGAACTCTTCTTCAGAGCGCTTTGTCTCGTTGGCATACTGACGCTTAAGCTCAGCCAGACTCTTCTGCATGTCGGCATAGCCGGGCATTGCCTTGATGGCCTCGCTATAGCTTAAATAACCAAACTTAACCTGTGCGTCGGCCATGGCAGCCGGCAGGAGCAACAACAAAAAAAGAATAAGTTTCTTCATAGAGGCATAGTTAAAAAGTCAAAAGCGCCGCCTCCCTGATGGAAAGCAGCGCTCGTTATAGTGTTTAATTATTTCAGTTTATTCATTTCAGCTTTCACATCTGCCGTAACATCCTTGCTCAGAGTGTCGCTGATGTAAGGTATGCCGCCCGATACGTCCATGATGTAAACATATCCGCCGTTCTTGCCTACATTCTTTATGGCAGTCATTATCTTGGTCATGATAGGCTGCATCTTCTCCTGCTGAGCTTTCTGCAGAGCCTGCTGGTTGTCCTGCAGAGCCTGCTGATATTTCTGGAACAGCTGCTGCAGTGAAGCCTCTGTCTCCTGACGCTTTGTCTCGTTCATTGTGCTCTTTGTACGGTCATACTCGTCAGACTTTTTCTGAATTTCGTCCTGCATGGCCTTCATATCATTCTCATACTGCTTTGACTGAGCTTCAAGCTCGCCGCGGGCCTTGATGAATTCGGGAAGGCTCTGCATGATAGCCTGTGCGTCAACATGTCCGAACTTAGCGTTCTGGGCAAACAATGTCAGAGGTGCGCACAGCAACAACATTAAAACTAGTTTTTTCATTTCTTAATTGCAATTTTTATATTTAAATGTTTATTATTTGTCTGCAAAGATAATGCAAGCAGCGAGAACTACAAAATAAAAGAGTGTGAAATGCGCTTTTATTTTAATTTCAGGTGCCGGCCATATCTTGTTCAAACACAAGACATTAGTTAGAATAGCCCAACTTCGACAACACTTCGTTGCTTATGTCTATCTTCGGCGAGCCGAAAATAATGCTTGTGTCTGACGCACGGTCGAGTATGAGCGAATATCCGCGCAGGTCGGCAATGTCCTTCACCGCGTTGTAGATTTCCTCCTGAATCGGAGTCATCAGACTGGTGCGCTTCTTGAAGAGCTCGCCCTCCGGTCCGAAATACTTGCGCTTAAGCTCGCTGGCCTCCTTCTCCTTGTTCATTATGGCCTCCTGGCGCTCCTTCTTCTGCTCCTGAGAGAGGAACACCACCTCGTTCTGATAATTCTTGTACATGGTCTGAGCCTCTGTGTTGAGGGCGTCCACCTCTGCCTGCCACTTCTTGGCCACCTGGGTGAGCTGCTCGTTGGCACGCTCATAGGCAGGGATGTTCTTCAGGATATACTCCATGTCGACAAGAGCAAACTTCTGCGCACTGGCCGTAAATGCAACGGCCAGCATGGCAAACATCATCAATATCTTCTTCATACTTTCTTCTCCTTATTATAAATTAAACTGACAAAACCGACGTGACAGATACGCCTATATGTCCTGACGGCCAATTTATTAACTCTCTTTATCTTGACATTCGGCATCTAAGCCATTAGAACTCCTGTCCGAGGATGAAGTGGAACTGTGAGCCGCCGCGTGTGCCGAACACCTTGTCGAAGCCGTAAGCCCAGTCGATACCCATAAGACCTACCATCGGCAAGAAGATGCGGACACCGATACCGGCTGAACGCTTCATGTCGAACGGGTTGAAGTCCTTGGTGTCGTTCCATGCGTTACCTGCCTCAAGGAATCCAAGACCATAGATTGTGGTGTTGCCGAGCAGGAAAGGATAACGAAGCTCAAGCGTGAAGCGGTCGTAGGCATAGCCCTCATATCCGTAAGGAGTGAGACTACCGTTGTCGTATCCGCGCAAGCCGATAGTTTCTTCGGCATAACCTGTTGAGTAGCCGCTCATACCGTCACCACCCATATAATAGGTTTCGAAAGGCGACTTCTTATACTTGTTGTAAGAACCGAGCAGACCGAACTCTACGCGGGTCATGAGCACGAAACACTTCTGTCCGTTGGTAAGTGCGGTATATGTCTTGGCGCGGAACTTCCACTTGTGATACTCAACCCAGCGGTATTTCTCCTGCTGCTCGGCTGTGTATGTCGGCGACTCCGGATTGACGGCAAGGTTCTTGTAGTCCTTATGATCGAACGCTGACCAAGGCGGAGTGATTGTGAGCGATGCCATGAACTCTGAACCGCGGCGCGGGAAGAGCTGGTTGTCGGTAGATACACGCGACAGGGTGATGCCCAGGTTAAGGTTGTTACAGTTACCGTTAGTAACGATAAAGTACTGCCAGTTCTTCAGCATATAGCGCTGGTAGGCCAGCTCGACAGACAACTGGAAGTAGTCGTCAGGCCAGCGCAGACGCTTACCCCATCCCACTGACACACCGAGCAGCTTGACATACTTGTCGGGGTCGTAGAAGTTTTCATAATAATTATTGTAACTGTTTCCGTAACCGTAAAGGTAGTTATAATAATTATTCATGTAGGCGCTGTTGTAATAGTTGCTCGACACGTCGGTCTGCTTAGAGAAGTAAGCTCCGACGGTGAACTGTATAGGACGCTTTCCGCCGAACCAGTTGGTTGAGTAAGATGCGTTGTACGACTGATAATACGTACCGTTGGTCTGCGCTCCGATAGAAAGCACCTCACCGTCGCCGACTGGCAATATGCCGCGGTGCTCCTTATTCTTGTTGAAGAGGTTGGCCATTGAGAAGTTGTTGAGCTTCAAGCCGATACGTCCGATGACACCGGTCTGTCCCCAACCGAGCGAGAACTCAACCTGGTCGTTAGACTTCTGAACAAGATCCCAGTTGATGTCAACGGTTCCGTCTTCATAGTTAGGTCTTACATCCGGATTGATCTGCTCAGGGTCGAAGTGTCCCATAGACGCCATTTCACGTGCCGAACGCATCAAGGCTTCCTTCGAGAAGAGGTCGCCCGGCTTTGTTCTCAGCTCACGGCGCACAACGTTTTCATACACACGGGTGTTACCGTTGATGCGCACACGGCTGATGTGAGCCTGGTTGCCCTCCATGATACGCATCTCAAGGTCGATTGAGTCGCCAACGATGTTCACCTCGGTAGGCTGCAGATTGTAGAACAGATAACCGTTGTTCCAGTACTCATTGCCCACAGCGTCGTCGTCTTCAGAGAGTCGCTTGTGCATGAATTTCTGGTTATACACATCACCCTTCTTCATGCCGAGCAGACGGCTCAGATAGTCGGTTGAGAACACGGTGTTGCCCACCCATGTTATGTTTCTTATATAATATTTCTTTCCTTCGTCCACCTTCAGATAAATGCTGACATGCTTGTCGTCAACGTTCCATACGCTGTCTTCAACGATGGTGGCGTCGCGATAGCCAAGTTCGTTATACTTGTCTATAAGGTTCTGCTTATCAGTCTTATATCGTTCGGGGGTATATTTCTTCGATTTAAGGAATGTCGACAGCTTGCCGGCCTCGTGTGTCTTGGTGAAGGCACCCTTTGTGAACAGTCCGCCCTTAATCTTAGAGTCGCTCAGGTTCTTGTTGCCCTCAATGATAATCTGGCGCACCTTCATCTTCTCCTTCTTGTCAATCTCGACGTCAAGTATCACCTGATTCTTAGCCGTTACGTCGTCACGCTGGCGTATGTTTATCTCAGCATTCTTATAACCCTTGTCGTCGAAATAGTTTTTGGCCAGCAGCTCAGCACGGTCTATCATGTTAGGCGTAATCTGGTTGCCCTTAAGAAGTCCGAGCTTTGTCTCAAGGTCCTCGCGTTCCGACTTCTTCACACCTATATAATTAATGGTTGACACACGCGGGCGCAGAGCCAGATAGAAGTGCAGATAGATTTTGTCGCCTACGATAGAGTCGGCCGCAATCTGCACGTTTGAAAACAGTCCGTGCTTCCAATAGCGCTTCACTGCCTCTGTGATCTCCTGACCCGGAAGCTCTATTTTCTGGCCGACGGTAAGGCCCGAAATACCCGTAAGCATATAATCTTCGTAACCTTCCACGCCTGACACAGCGATTCCGCCGATAACACCGGAACGCGGAGTGCCCGCATAAGAGATTTCAGGATTAACAATCTTTTCCTGCGCTACAGCCCCAATGCTGAAAAGCAATGCAGCGAGCAGTGTCAAGCATCCTATTATTCTGTTCATCTTATATGTCTGTTGTCTTGAATATTAATTATCGTTTTCAACTTGTTCCTCGGTCTTGCCGAAGCGTCTTTGGCGCTTCTGATAGCTTGCTATGGCCTCATGCAGGCTCTGCTCGTCGAAGTCGGGCCAGTAAGTGTCGCAGAAATAAAGCTCCGAATAGGCTATCTGCCAGAGCAGATAGTTGGATATGCGCACCTCTCCGCCCGTGCGTATCAGCAGGTCGGGGTCGGGCATGAAGCGTGTCTGCATGTGGTCTGCCACGACATTCTCGTCGATTGCGTCGATTGCGAGACGTCCGTCCTTAACCTCGGCAGCTATGTTCTTTACGGCGTTGGTTATCTCCCACTTTGAAGAGTAGCTGAGAGCCACCACCATCGTCATGGCACTGTTGTCCTTGGTGTGCTCCATTGTCTCGTCCAGCTTCTCCCTGACCTGTAGCGGAAGCCTGTCGACATCACCGATAACGCGGAAGCGCACATTGTTCTTCATGAATATCTCGTCCTCAAGAGCCGTGAGCACAAGGCCCATAAGTGCGGCCACCTCATCGGCGGGGCGGTTCCAGTTTTCGGTTGAGAAGGTGTAAAGCGTCAGATACTTCACGCCGAGCTTTACACACTCTGACGTGATTTTCCTAACCGACTCAACACCGGCCTGATGGCCGTAGCTGCGCTTCTTGCCGCGCTCAGTTGCCCATCTGCCGTTGCCGTCCATGATGATGGCAATGTGCTGCGGTATGCGGTTCATGTCAATCTTAGTCTCAGTCATCTTTATTACATGTTATACATTTAGGCATGAAGCTGTAGGTTAATGTCAGCTTCAGAGCCGAATAGCAGTCAGTATTTTTGAAAAGTCCCGAACTCTTGATGCAGTAAGGGTCTGCCACGCCGTCGAGCTTGTCGCTGAGCGAGAAGTGGACAGCCCACTCAAGGCCAAGGTTCAGCCGCGACCCTATTTTATATTTCACGCCCAGGCCGAGCGGAAGGTTTGCCGTAAACACGTTGTCGGCGTCTGCCTTTACGTATGTTGCGCCTAGTCCGAGGAATATGAACGGAGTGAGGCGCTTGGCTCCTCTGTACTCACGGCCCGTGCCGTAAGGCCAGAAGTTGTATTCATAAGTTATTCCGAGGTCAATGAGCGTGTTGCTGAATTCAACCGGATTGTCGGAATACTCGGGATACCATGTCTCAAGCCCGGCCGAGCTGCCCTTCAGCTTTCCGTATGAGAGGTCGAGCTTAAGGCCCATGTACGGATTGATTACACGTCTGAGAATGAGCGACGCCATGGGCTGCATGTTCTTGGTCACGTTGCCGTTGAAGTCGCCCTCGTATGCCACCATGCCTGCACCCACACCTATCTCCATCTTATATTCGTTGTCGTCTTGTGCCATTGCACAAAGCGACAGCGCCGAGACTATGATGCAAAGCAGGATTTTTCTCATTTACGGGTGGTGAACTGTTATTATACGGTTATTTTGTTATTTTGTGAACGAGGTCTGGTTGTCGGCCCATCCCAGCTTGTTGAGCCTTCCGCGCCACACCTGTCCGTTGCCGCCGCATATTATCCAAAGGCAGTTTTCGTCGTCAACCGTTATGGCAAACGTGTTGCTCGTTCCGTTGGTGAAGCCCTCGGGCATAACATAGCTGTCGTCTGTATGCCATGTCAGTCCGTTGTCCTGGCTTACATATATCTTTCCGAATGCTTTTTCCTTGCATGTGCCGAGCGCTGTTCCGCCTATGGCTATGAGCACGTCGCCGTAGCGTGTCATCTTGAGGTCAGACAGGCGCGGCAGCTGATAGTTGTTCTCTTCGTTGCATTCTATCCATGAGTGCTGCTCCGAACCTGGGGCATACTCCTCTATCTTGCTCCACACGAAAGCCACAGAGTCTGCCGTAAAGGCGTCGTCGGCAGGATTGCCGGCTATTATTATGCGCTCTGAGCTTTTGTCTGTGTTAAGCGCGAAGGTGGCAAGTCCGGCATTGTGCACGGGCAGCTTTGCCTCGTCGCCTACTATGTTGTCGGCTGTCCATGTGGCACCGTTGTCGGCAGAGCTTACGGGTCTGCCTGCCGCATCCATGGCATACATCTTGCTTGTGCCTGCGCCAAGGAGCTGTCTGATATCAGCGGCTGCCACTGCTGTCCAGGCCGTTCCGTCGGCAGATGTCATCACGGTGCCGTTGCTGAGCGTATACAGCATGTTGTCCTTCACGATAACGCTCTTGTAAGCGTCGGCGTCGAGCTGAGTTGCCGCAGTCAGGGCGGTCCATGTGCCTGCCGCATCAGTTGTCAGAGCTGTAGTTGCCGTTCCGTTGCTTCCGAACAGCATCACCTTGCCGTTGAGCGTAACGGCCTTCATGCCGCTCATGGCCGTAAAGCGCGGCTCAACGGGCAGAGCGTTCCAGCGGAATGAGTCGGGATCTTCCTTATGGACGTTCACGCTGACCTTGTAGGCACGATAGTATGCTCCGCCTACCGAATAGACTCTGAACTCGCGCGGCTGTGTGAAGTCTACAGAGTCAGAGCTGCTGTAATACGACAGGGTGTCGCTGTCTACATTCTTTATCACCACGATGCCCGAATTCTTGCTTCCCACGTTGCATATCACGTGCGCGGCATCAGTGCCTGCGGGCAGAGAGTCGGGGTTGTAAATCTCGCGTTTAAGCTGGTCGATGTAGAATTTGTAGTTGCTGCCGGTAATCTCTACCTTGTAGACGCTGTCCTCTCCTTCGGATGACAGAGTGTGAAGATACTGATTGACCGTACCTAAAGAAAATGACGTTATGGCGGTGTCGTCATAATATACAAAATTGTTGTCGTTGTCGTCACTAAGGCATGAAGCCAGTAAAAATGTCCCGGAGAACAGTATTGCCAAACACTGGATAATACGTTTCATTCGCTGAATATTTTCTATTTTTAGCTGCAAATTTAATCAGAATTCCTTAAATAAAGCCTGATTTTAAATACTTTATTGTCTAAATTATTAATAAATTGGACTTTTTATATACATATATAAGTTTTTTTAAAGTTTTTATAAAAAAGAGGCCGGTATGAATCACTCACGCCGACCTCACAAAACCTTAACTGATGTTGGTGTTAATCAAATTAATGATGTACATTTTGGTCATCAACAAAATTTAAGACCAACATCACTTAATTAAAAATCTAATAACATAATCTTTACCTTAAATCTATCAAACTACTAACCTATGAAAACGTATTCTCACGAACACGAAGCACAGATAGCGCATTATGTGCGAACACACAAGCGTTTTCCTTTGTTTTTTGCATCAAAAAGCTGTTTTTTTGACTTAAATCAAAACACTTGTTTTTCGTCAACACAAACAGGCTGCAGCACGACAGCCGACTGCCCAAAACGGCCCGAACGGCCACGGAACATGCCCCGCACGCCGCAGCATACACAGACGGAAACCGGGCGGCGGCAGCCTGCACTGGAGCTAAAAGCCGGCGGCAGGACATGACAAAAGCCGCGCCCGGCCACACACGCACATGCATGCAGGCCGGGCGCACATACCGCCATGAAAGGGACAAAACGACTATCACGCAGCGGCATCAGCGGCGCGTGAACACCATGCCGTCTACCACAAAGCTCTCCTTAATTCCGCCAGAGGCACCGACAGACACGGGCGACTTGACCGTAATCTGGCGTGTTGACGGGTTATAAACGAGCACGGCACGGTAAGTGTTGCCGTCGCGTCCGCCTACATACTCAATCACAGCCTTGTTGCCCTCTATCTTGCGGGCCCTTATCAGGCTGTTGTCCACCTTCATTCCGCTGCCGTATGCAACATAAATAGTTCCGTAGCACATCTCGCTTCCGCCTTCGGCGTTTTCCTCATACATGCTCTTGTAGTAGAGGTTTATGCGCAGCGTGCCGTCGCCCTTTGCCAGTTTCCATTCACCGTTGAACGGCGACGCCCTGTGCAGGACATACGAATTCTGCGGCAGTTTCTTCAGTTCGTCGTCCACATACGAGAAGCCGTCGCTGCTGGTCATCTTCAAACTGCCGTCTGCCATATACTCGAAGCTGAGCCTAGAGTCTTTCTCAGCAAAGTAGGCTGTGGCCGTGGCCCTGTTGCCGCTCATCTTAAGGTTTTCAATCGTATACGCCATCGACGTGTCATCGGGCTTGATTCTTATTATGCCGGCACACGGGTCGCCGTCCATCGAGTTAGGGTCAGATATGCTCTTTCCGTAGAAGTCGATGTCGACATACAGTCCGTCGGCATACCAGGCACCCTTGAACGGACGGGCAGTCTGAGCCTGAGCCGCAGTTACAGACGAGAATAACAACACACTGATAATAGCTTTTAGCAGCATTGCAGGTTTCATAATTTTAAGATAAGATGGTTAGGTTAAACATTTAAGAAACTCATCTCCGCGGGGCGTACAAGGGCGGAAGCCGCACCATGACACGCACGGGATATTTTTTTTACAAATATACTGAATTTATTTTTCTTTCATGCCGGCAGGATAAAAAATAAAAGCGCAACCGCATAATTTATATACGGCAGAGGGGATATGGCATGAAATGTTGACAACTGTGAAATGCGCAGAAGCAAGATGTCTTGCCTAATGCCGGCACCACAAAAACAGCCTGCTTTGCAAAAGACGGCAAACGGCACGCCGAAACATGGCCTTTTGCAGGCTGAAAGGGCACCTTTTGGAACGCAAAAGGTATGCTTTTGCAAAGCCATAAAATGCAATATGTATTCAAGAAAGGCTCATCACCCACGACAGTATGACATAACCTGCTGACTGTCAACAACATAAGCCGCAGCAAACCATGTCTGCAACTCATCACACCGGGATGCCATACGGCAGATGTGATGAGTCAGGACATCAACTCATCACAACGCAAACGTCTGGCATACAGCGCATAACATGCCGCCGTGATGAGTGACGAGTAAATACGAAAAACTTTTCTGTTTCATATAACTCCAAATCGTCATCATATCGTATATGGCTTTATCCATTTTGTTCATTCATGCCTTCAAGCCGTCTTTTTGTCTCTATTGAAGCATTTTCATCTGTCTTTCCATGACATAACCTGCCATAACCGCGAAAGGCGAAAACTACAATCCGCTCAATATAAAGCCAAAATAAAGACTGAACAATAACGGCAGACTTGGGATTATCAATCTGCCCCACCCCTCCGACAGGCATCAGGGTCTGTCAGACAGACTCACCGCACGCTGCACGGCAGGGCGCCATGGATCATACGGCAGGGAACAAAAAGAAAGTAGGCATGCCATAAGGCACGCCTACTTAAAAGGATATCTAAATCTATTTTATTCAGAATTAGAGTTTCGGACCTGCAGCTACGAGAGCCTTACCAGCCTCATTTCCTTCGTACTTAACGAAGTTCTTGATGAAGCGGCCAGCGAGGTCTTTAGCCTTAGCTTCCCACTCAGCAGCGTCAGCGTATGTGTCGCGCGGATCGAGGATCTTAGGATCAACTCCAGGAAGTTCTGTCGGAACCTCGAAGTCGAACATAGGTATCTTCTTTGTAGGAGCGTTGTTGATAGAACCGTCGAGGATAGCGTCGATGATACCACGTGTGTCGCGGATTGAGATACGCTTGCCAGTTCCGTTCCAACCTGTGTTAACCAGGTAAGCCTTAGCACCGCTCTTCTCCATCTTCTTAACCAGCTCCTCAGCATACTTTGTAGGATGCAGCTCGAGGAATGCCTGACCGAAGCAAGCAGAGAATGTAGGAGTAGGCTCTGTGATACCACGCTCTGTACCAGCCAACTTAGCTGTGAAGCCTGAGAGGAAGTAGTACTTAGTCTGCTCCGGAGTCAGGATAGATACAGGAGGCAGTACGCCGAATGCGTCAGCTGACAGGAAGATTACCTGCTTAGCAGCCGGTGCGTGAGAAACAGGCTTAACGATGTTGTCGATGTGGTAGATAGGATAAGAAACACGAGTGTTCTCAGTTGTGCTCTTGTCTGTGAAGTCGATCTTGCCCTCAGCGTCAACAGTTACGTTCTCGAGCAGAGCGTCGCGGCGGATAGCGTTGTAGATATCGGGCTCGCTCTCCTTGTCGAGGTTGATAACCTTAGCGTAGCATCCACCTTCGAAGTTGAACACGCCGTTGTCGTCCCATCCGTGCTCGTCGTCACCGATAAGCAGACGTTTCGGGTCTGTAGACAGAGTTGTCTTACCTGTACCAGACAGACCGAAGAAGATAGCTGTGTTCTCGCCGTTCTTGTCGCAGTTAGCAGAGCAGTGCATTGAAGCGATGCCCTTCAGCGGCAAGAAGTAGTTCATCATAGAGAACATACCCTTCTTCATCTCACCACCATACCATGTGTTGATGATAACCTGCTCTCTTGAAGTTACGTTGAACACAACAGCTGTCTCTGAGTTCAGACCGAGCTCCTTGTAGTTTTCAACCTTAGCCTTAGAAGCGTTGTAAACAACGAAGTCAGGCTCAAAGTCCTCAAGCTCTTCCTCAGTAGGACGGATGAACATGTTCTTTACGAAGTGAGCCTGCCAAGCTACCTCCATGATGAAACGAACAGCCATACGTGTGTCCTTGTTGGCACCGCAGAAACCGTCGATAACATAGAGTTTCTTGTTTGAAAGCTCATTCTTTGCTATTTCCTTAACAGCAGCCCAAGCTTCCTGAGAAGCAGGTTTGTTGTCGTTCTTATATTCGTCTGAAGTCCACCATACAGTGTCCTTTGAAGTTTCATCCATTACGATGAACTTATCTTTAGGGAACGTCCGGTGTAAATACCTGTCATTACGTTTACTGCACCGAGTTCTGTCACCTGACCTTTGTCAAAACCCGTAAGGCCGTCTTTTGTCTCTTCCTCAAACAATACCTCATAAGACGGGTTGTAAAGAACCTCAGTTGTACCTGTGATTCCATACTTTTCTAAAACTGACTTATCAAACTTTGCCATTTTAATAATATATTAAAAAGTGAATTATTTGTTCCTGATAGTTACCTTAAATCGGCTGCAAAGTTAGCAAAAAATCGATTATCAGCCAACAATGAAGGGTATAAAAAACACCTATAAAAAGTCTTTTTAGGTTAAAGTATTAAAAATTTAAACTGCCCGAAGTATTTTTGCAATTTGCACTTTGCAAAAACAAACGCTTCTCTAGACAAAAAGACTGCAAAACACTTTATAACCTAGCATCTTGCGCAAATCTTTAAATTATAACAAACAAGCTACTTCTATATCACGACGGAGACCACGAAAAGACGCAGCACCATATAAAACAGGAGTAAACATGGCTAGCACTTTGACAAAACAGGAAGTTATATCTGTAAATAAATCATAGGAAAATACTTACAACTGACTTTAAAACGTTTTAGTTACCATATTGCTTTCGTTTTAAAGAACTTCCATTTTAATTTGTCTGGACTTACCGGAAAATAAACGCCAACCGTATTTCCTTCTACGTCATAAGATATGCACTTGACGAAAGTTGTGGCCTCATAATATCCGTAGCTCATGTTCGGATTAAGGACAAAGCCAACTTTGCCATTGTTGTAATCAGCATAAGCACCTATCGAGTCTTCATCATGAGTAAAATATTCACCTGTCACGACCCAATCCTCATAAGTTGCAGGAATATACTTCAGCACCTTGACGGCTGACACAAAATAAACAGCGCCAGGCGTCAGCCCGTAATCGCTTATCCATGAGCCGAACTTTGCCTTTTCCCATTTATCATATTTCAATTCACCATTGTATCCGTACAGTGAATCCTTATGCCATTCCAAATCATCCTTTACGCTGTCATTATGCTCTCTATTTTCCAATACTGCATCACGAAAAGATTCCTTGTCGCCATAAAACTTGACATCAGGATAAGTATAAACAACCTTACCGTCTTTCATTATATGACGCTCAGTATCATTATCTTCATTAGAACATGAAAACATGATAAAAGCAAAAAGCATAAAAATAACGTATTCCACTCTTTTCATATGGCAAACATATAAATTTTATCGACATGCAAGAAATATATTAATACAAAATAATGTTTTTAACAAAATTATATAATAAACTTTATTGTATTACTAACATTTAAGCTTATTGACAAACATACTTATGCTACATGCCATCATGTTATATGAAAAAAGAAAAATATATCGTTTCATACGAATTTTTTTTGCATTGCAACATATTTACGTTATCTTTGTCTTTCAAAAACGACTTATGAAAATCATAGACCTTAGTAAAGGAAACTCAATCATCAATCAGTATCTGGCAGAGATAAGAGACGTAAACTATCAGCAGAACCGCCTGCTGTTCCGCAACAACATAACGCGCGTGGGCGAGATGATGGCCTACGAGATAAGCAAGACGCTCGAATATGAGACGAAAGACGTAACCACGCCCCTGGGCGTATCGCGCGTCAGCGTGCCTGCCGACAAGATTATCCTTGCCACGATATTCCGTGCCGGACTGCCTTTCCACAACGGATTCCTCAACGTGTTCGACCACGCCGGAAACGCTTTTGTGAGCGCATACCGCGAATATACCGACAACGAGCACACCGAGGTGGGCATACATGTTGAATATCTTGCCACGCCGAGCATCGACGGCAAGACGCTCATCATAGCCGACCCCATGCTGGCAACGGGCGGATCGATGGAGCTGGGCTACAAGGCCTTCCTTACCAAAGGCACGCCCAAGCGCATACACATAGCCTGCGTGATAGCCACACCCGACGGCATAGACCACATAAAGAAGACTCTGCCCGACGACAAGACCACAATATGGTGCGCAGCCGTTGACCCGGGCATGAACGAGCACAAATACATCGTGCCGGGATTCGGCGATGCCGGCGACCTGTGCTACGGCAGCAAGCTGTAATCATGACAGACTATTTTCTTAGCTCAGACTGCTTTCATCAAGATTAGGATTAAGGAAAAACATATAAAAAGAAAC
>ENA-OPRS01000955-OPRS01000955.1-human-gut-metagenome-genome-assembly--contig:-NODE-955-length-14688-cov-6.135174_pt1 | contig 14688 bp, 9 predicted proteins | sample MGYA00241795_ERZ501881 | MGnify/ENA primary metagenome ERZ501881 (study PRJEB25962, sample SAMEA2042440) | human gut metagenome | biome: human gut; feature: human-associated habitat; material: faeces... | reverse complement strand
GCTGTCTGCAGGAAACGATATGCCGCCGGAAGGCGGTGTCACCAAAATATGAAATTTCAAACAGGAGGAAATAAAAATGGCAAAGTTAACTACCGCTGAGTTTATCGAAGCTATCAAGGAATTATCCGTATTAGAGTTAAACGAGTTAGTAAAAGCATGTGAGGAAGAGTTCGGTGTATCCGCAGCAGCAGGCGTTGTTGTAGCAGCAGCAGGCGGAGAGGCAGCAGCGGCTGAAGAAAAGACTGAGTTCGACGTTGAGCTTGTAGCAGCAGGCGCTTCTAAAGTTAAAGTTATCAAAGTCGTTCGTGAAGTAACTGGCTTAGGTCTTAAAGAAGCTAAAGAAATGGTTGACGGAGCTCCTAAGGTTGTTAAAGAAGGCGCATCCAAAGCAGAAGCTGAAGACATCAAAACAAAACTTGAAGCAGAAGGCGCTAAGGTTACACTTAAATAATTCTGTTAAAGATGAGAATTGGATGGAGACACCCTGCGGTGTCTCCATATTTTTTTGGATAAATTTACAAAAAACTGGTTGACAGGCAGAGACCGCTATGCTATAGTGAAGAATGCTATATTATGGCAAGGATATGCCTGTTTATCTCAAACCGTAAACAGGAGCATGTTGTAAAATAAATAAAAAAACAGGGGTGAAACGTCAATGGAAAAAAACAGAATTCGTTCTGTAAAAACTGGAAAAAGCATGCGCATGAGCTACCAGAGACAAAAAGAAGTTCTGGAAATGCCGAATTTGATTGAAGTCCAGAAAGATTCCTATAAGTGGTTTCTCGATGAGGGCCTCAAAGAAGTGTTTGATGATATTTCTCCGATCGCGGATTATGGCGGAAAGTTTAGCCTGGAATTCATCGATTTCACGTATGACGCTAAAGATGCAAAATATACCATCGCACAGTGTAAAGAACGTGACGTAACTTACGCGGCACCTTTGAAGGTTCGCGTGCGACTGATCAATAAAGAAACAGAGGAAATCAACGAACACGAGATCTTCATGGGAGATCTTCCGTTAATGACAGAAACAGGTACTTTTGTTATTAATGGTGCTGAGCGTGTTATCGTCAGCCAGTTGGTACGTTCCCCTGGAATTTATTACGCAATTGCACATGATAAACTTGGTAAGAGACTGTTTTCCAGTACTGTTATTCCGAACAGAGGTGCATGGCTGGAATATGAAACAGATTCCAATGATGTATTCTATGTACGTGTGGACAGAACCCGTAAGGTTCCGATCACTGTGCTGATTCGTGCCCTTGGTATCGGCACCAATGCAGAAATCGTAGAATTATTCGGTGAAGAGCCGAAGATCCTTGCAAGTTTTACCAAGGATACATCTACCAATTATCAGGAAGGTCTTCTTGAACTGTATAAGAAGATCCGTCCGGGTGAGCCTCTTGCAGTAGAGAGTGCAGAGAGTCTTATCATGGCTATGTTCTTCGATCCGAGAAGATATGACCTTGCCAAGGTCGGCCGTTATAAATTTAATAAGAAACTTCATTTTAATAAACGTATTGTAGGACATAAGCTCGGAGAAGCTGTTGTTGATCCGTCTACAGGAGAAATCCTTGCAGAGGAAGGCACAAACGTAACAATCGAGCTTGCAGACAAGATTCAGAATGCAGCAGTACCATTTGTATGGATTCAGGGTGAAGAACGTAAGATCAAAGTTCTTTCCAGCATGATGGTTGATATTACAGCTCATGTAGATCTTGACTGTGATCCAAAAGAACTGGGTGTTACAGAATTAGTATACTATCCGGTGCTTGAAAAAATCCTGGAAGAAAATGATAATCTCGAAGACATCAAAGCCGCTATTAAGAGAGATATCCATGATCTTATTCCGAAGCATATTACCAAAGAAGATATTTTGGCTTCCATTAACTACAATATGCATCTGGAATATGGCATCGGAAATGATGACGATATCGACCATCTGGGTAACCGTCGTATCCGTTCTGTTGGTGAACTCCTTCAGAATCAGTATCGTATCGGTCTTTCCAGACTGGAAAGAGTTGTACGTGAACGTATGACAACTCAGGACACAGAGAGTATTTCTCCACAGTCCCTGATCAATATCAAACCGGTAACAGCAGCAGTTAAGGAGTTCTTTGGTTCATCTCAGCTGTCACAGTTCATGGATCAGAATAACCCTCTTGGTGAGCTGACACATAAGAGACGTCTTTCTGCACTGGGACCTGGCGGTCTGTCACGAGACAGAGCCGGATTCGAGGTACGAGATGTCCACTATTCTCATTATGGACGTATGTGCCCTGTTGAGACTCCTGAAGGTCCTAACATCGGTCTGATCAACTCCCTTGCATCTTATGCAAGAATCAATGAGTATGGATTTATTGAGGCTCCTTATCGTAAAATCGATAAAACAGATCCGTCAAATCCGATCGTAACAGATGATGTTGTATATATGACAGCTGATGAGGAAGATAACTATCATGTAGCTCAGGCAAATGAGCCATTGGATGAAGAGGGACATTTTCTCCACAAAAACGTATCCGGTCGATTCCGTGAAGAGACTCAGGAATATGAGAAACGTATGTTTGATTACATGGACGTATCACCTAAGATGGTATTTTCTGTAGCGACAGCGCTGATTCCTTTCCTTCAGAACGATGATGCTAACCGTGCGCTGATGGGATCCAACATGCAGCGTCAGGCAGTACCGCTTCTTACAACAGAAGCTCCTGTAGTAGGAACTGGTATGGAAACAAAAGCGGCTGTTGACTCAGGTGTATGCGTTCTGGCTAAGAAGTCCGGTACCGTTCTTCGTTCCACATCTACAGATATCAGTATCAAGAATGATGATGGAACAAAAGATGATTATCATCTTACAAAATTCCTCCGCAGTAACCAGAGTAACTGCTACAACCAGAAGCCGATCGTATTCCAGGGTGAACATGTAGAAGCAGGACAGGTTATCGCAGATGGTCCGTCTACTGCAAATGGTGAGCTTGCTCTTGGTAAGAACCCGCTGATCGGATTCATGACATGGGAAGGTTACAACTATGAGGATGCTGTTCTGTTAAGTGAGAGACTGGTACAGAACGATGTCTATACTTCTGTTCATATTGAAGAATATGAAGCAGAAGCACGTGATACAAAACTTGGACCGGAAGAGATCACAAGAGATGTTCCGGGTGTCGGTGATGACGCACTGAAAGATCTGGATGAGCGTGGTATTATCCGTATCGGTGCAGAGGTTCGTGCCGGCGATATTCTTGTTGGTAAAGTTACTCCTAAGGGAGAAACAGAGCTGACAGCAGAAGAACGTCTTCTGCGTGCAATCTTTGGTGAGAAAGCAAGAGAAGTTCGTGATACTTCCCTTAAAGTTCCTCACGGAGAATATGGTATTATCGTAGATGCCAAAGTATTTACAAGAGAGAATGGCGATGAGCTGTCTCCTGGAGTAAATCAGGCAGTACGTATTTATATTGCTCAGAAACGTAAGATTTCTGTTGGTGACAAGATGGCTGGTCGTCATGGTAACAAGGGTGTTGTTTCCCGTGTACTTCCTGTTGAGGATATGCCATTCCTGCCGAACGGACGTCCACTGGATATCGTACTGAACCCACTGGGTGTACCTTCACGTATGAATATCGGTCAGGTCCTTGAAATCCACTTAAGTCTTGCTGCCAAAGCACTTGGATTCAACGTTTCCACACCGGTATTTGATGGTGCGAGTGAAATTGATATCCAGGATACTCTGGAACTGGCAAATGATTATGTAAATATTGAAGATTTTGAAGAATTCCGTGCAAAATATCAGGATACACTTGCACCTGATGTTATGGAATATCTGGATGAACACAAAGATCACAGAGAATTGTGGAAAGGTGTTCCGATTTCCAGAGATGGTAAAGTACAGCTCCGTGACGGACGTACAGGTGAATACTTCGACGGTCGTGTAACAATCGGACACATGCATTACCTGAAACTGCATCATCTGGTTGATGATAAGATCCATGCGCGTTCTACAGGTCCTTACTCACTTGTTACACAGCAGCCTCTGGGTGGTAAAGCTCAGTTTGGTGGACAGCGTTTCGGTGAGATGGAGGTTTGGGCTCTGGAGGCATATGGTGCTTCGTATACACTGCAGGAAATCCTGACAGTTAAGTCCGATGACGTTGTTGGACGTGTTAAGACTTATGAAGCAATCATCAAGGGCGACAATATTCCTGAACCAGGTATCCCTGAGTCCTTCAAAGTTCTTCTGAAAGAACTTCAGTCTCTGGGTCTGGATGTCAAAGTCCTCAGAGATGACAATACAGAAGTACATCTGCTGGAAACAGTAGATTATGGTGATACAGACCTTCGTTCTGTAATCGAAGGTGACAGCAGACATCACAGAGAAGAAGAGTCCTTCGGAAAACATGGTTACACCAAACAGGAATTCGAAGGTGAAGAACTTGTAGATGTTGAAGAGGATGAGGAAGACGATGATGATTTCATTGACTTCGACGAGTCCTACGATGATGAAGACAACGAGTAGAAAGGGGAAAGAATACATGGCAGAATCAACCACATCAAATGAAACATATCAGCCAATGACTTTCGATGCCATCAAGATCGGACTGGCGTCCCCTGAGAAGATCAGAGAGTGGTCCAGAGGTGAGGTAACGAAACCGGAAACCATCAACTACCGTACTCTGAAACCGGAGAAGGACGGACTTTTCTGTGAAAGAATTTTCGGGCCAAGTAAGGACTGGGAGTGCCATTGTGGTAAATATAAAAAAATCCGTTATAAAGGTGTTGTCTGCGACCGATGCGGTGTAGAAGTTACAAAAGCATCTGTCAGAAGAGAACGTATGGGACATATCGAGCTTGCTGCTCCGGTATCCCATATCTGGTATTTCAAGGGTATTCCGTCCCGTATGGGACTGATCCTTGATCTGTCGCCGAGAACATTGGAAAAAGTTTTATACTTTGCTAACTATATCGTACTGGATCCGGCTGATTCCGGACTTCAGTACAAGCAGGTACTTACAGAGAAAGAGTATCAGGATGCTCGTGAAGCATATGGATATAATTTCCGTGTAGGTATGGGAGCAGAATCCATTATGGAACTGCTCAAAGCAATTGATCTTGAAAAAGACGCTGCTGAACTGAAAGCTGAACTTGTTGATGCAACCGGACAGAAACGTGCCAGAATCATCAAGAGACTGGAAGTTGTAGAGTCTTTCCGCGAATCAGGAAACCGACCTGAGTGGATGATCATGACTGCAATTCCGGTTATTCCGCCGGATCTGCGTCCTATGGTACAGCTGGATGGTGGACGTTTTGCAACATCTGACCTGAATGATCTGTACAGAAGAATTATCAACCGTAACAATCGTCTGAAACGTCTTCTGGAGCTGGGTGCGCCGGACATCATCGTCCGCAATGAGAAACGTATGCTTCAGGAAGCTGTAGATGCTCTGATTGATAACGGCCGTCGTGGCCGTCCGGTAACAGGCCCTGGAAACAGAGCCCTGAAATCCCTTTCCGACATGTTGAAAGGTAAATCCGGACGTTTCCGTCAGAACCTGCTCGGTAAACGAGTTGACTACTCCGGACGTTCTGTTATCGTCGTTGGACCGGAACTGAAAATCTATCAGTGTGGTCTTCCGAAAGAAATGGCAATCGAACTGTTCAAACCTTTCGTAATGAAAGAGCTGGTTGCAAACGGAACTTCTCATAACATCAAGAATGCTAAGAAGATGGTCGAAAAACTTCAGCCGGAAGTCTGGGATGTCCTCGAAGATGTTATCAAAGAACATCCGGTTATGCTGAACCGTGCACCTACACTGCATCGTCTGGGTATCCAGGCGTTTGAGCCGATTCTTGTAGAAGGTAAAGCTATCAAGCTTCATCCACTTGTTTGTACTGCGTTCAACGCTGACTTCGATGGTGACCAGATGGCTGTTCATCTTCCACTTTCTCAGGAAGCTCAGGCAGAGTGCCGTTTCCTTCTGCTCTCACCGAACAACCTTCTGAAACCTTCAGATGGTGGACCGGTAGCCGTTCCTTCACAGGATATGGTCCTTGGTATCTACTACCTGACACAGGAGAGACCTGGAAATCCGGGAGAAGGTAAGTTCTTCAAGAGCGTTAATGAAGCAATTCTTGCTTATGAAAATAAGGTTATTACTCTTCAGTCCAGAATTAAGGTTCGTATCACAAAGACAATGCCTGATGGAACAGAAATGACTGGTATTGTAGAGTCTACACTTGGACGTTTCCTGTTTAATGAAATCCTTCCTCAGGATCTTGGATTCGTAGACAGAAGCATTCCGGGTAATGAACTTCTTCTGGAAGTTGATTTCCTGGTTGGTAAGAAACAGCTGAAGAAAATTCTGGAAAAAGTTATTAATACACACGGAGCTACCAAGACAGCAGAAGTTCTTGATTCTATCAAGGCTACAGGTTACAAGTACTCTACACGTGCAGCGATGACCGTATCCATTTCTGATATGACTGTGCCGCCTCAGAAACCTGAGATGATCCAGAATGCGCAGAATATCGTAGACAAAATCACAAAGAACTATAAGCGTGGTCTTATTACTGAAGAAGAGCGTTACAAAGAAGTTGTTGAAACATGGAAGAAGACTGATGATGAGCTTACAAAAGCACTTCTGGATGGTCTTGATAAATATAACAATATCTTTATGATGGCTGACTCCGGTGCCCGTGGTTCTGATAAACAGATCAAACAGCTTGCAGGTATGCGTGGTCTGATGGCCGATACAACTGGTCATACGATCGAGCTTCCTATCAAGTCAAACTTCCGTGAAGGTCTTGAAGTACTGGAATACTTCATGTCTGCACATGGTGCTCGTAAAGGTATGTCCGATACAGCACTTCGTACAGCCGACTCTGGATACCTGACCAGACGAATGGTTGATGTATCTCAGGAACTGATCGTTCGTGAGACAGACTGCTGCGAAAACAGACCGGAAATCTCTGGTATGTATGTCAAAGGCTTCATGGATGGAAAAGAAGAAATCGAAAACCTTCAGGAACGTATCACAGGTCGTTTTGCATGTGAGACTATCACAAATAAAGATGGTGAAGTTCTTGTTAAGGCAAACCATATGATCACCCCAAGACGTGCTGCACGTATCATGAGTGAAGGTGTAAGCAAAACTGGTGGACCGATCGAAGAAGTCAAGATCCGTACAATTCTGACCTGTAAGTGTAAGGTTGGTGTCTGCGCAAAATGTTATGGTGCAAACATGGCAACTGGTGAAGCTGTTCAGGTTGGTGAGGCTGTTGGTATTATTGCTGCGCAGTCTATCGGTGAGCCTGGTACACAGCTGACTATGCGTACATTCCATAGTGGTGGTGTAGCCGGTGGAGATATCACTCAGGGTCTTCCTCGAGTTGAGGAGCTTTTTGAGGCAAGAAAACCGAAAGGTCTTGCTATTATCACAGAAATTCCTGGTGTTGCTGTCATCAACGACACAAAGAAAAAACGTGAGATCATTGTAACAAATCCGGAGAACGGAGATTCCAAGACATATCTGATCCCTTATGGATCTCGTATCAAGATTGCAGACGGACAGGTTCTTGAAGCTGGTGATGAACTTACAGAAGGTAGTGTAAATCCACATGATATCCTGAGAATTAAAGGTGTTCGTGCTGTTCAGGATTACATGATCCGTGAAGTTCAGAGAGTATATCGTCTCCAGGGTGTAGAAATCAGTGATAAGCATATCGAGGTTCTGGTTCGTCAGATGCTGAAGAAGATTCGTATCGAAGACAATGGAGATACAGAATTCCTTCCGGGAACACTTGTAGATGTTCTTGAATTTGAGGAAGTTAATGAAAACCTTGAGAAAGAAGGAAAGAAACCGGCAGAAGGAAAGCAGGTAATGCTTGGTATTACCAAAGCTTCTCTGGCAACAGATTCCTTCCTGTCAGCGGCATCCTTCCAGGAAACAACAAAAGTCCTGACAGAGGCTGCAATCAAAGGTAAGGTTGACCACCTGGTTGGTCTGAAGGAAAACGTTATCATTGGTAAACTGATTCCAGCAGGTACAGGTCTGAAACGTTACAGAGATATCCAGTTGGATACAGGCATGCCGGAAGAGGCACCGACAGTGGATGAAGAAACTGCAGAAAGCCTTCCGGAAGACGAAGAAACGATCACACTGGAAGAAACTGTTGATGCTGCAGACGATGAAATCATCAATGCAGAAGAAAACACTGACGATACAGAGGAATAATTAATTATTGTTCGCAGACATCCCCTGACCATTTTGGTGGTCGGGGGATTTTTATATGGAAAAATATAAATATTGTATGAAAAAAACTGGAAGAATATCGAAAATTACAGACATGGATTTATTTGCATGCTATAATGAAGCTAATTAATATTTAAAATAAATAAAAAACTCTGAAATATAGGAGCTTACCGGGAAAGGAGGGGGAAGATGGATAAGCAACTGCCGGTTTCTGTATGGCCGGAATGGAAGATTACAGAAAAGATTGGAGAAGGATCTTTCGGTAAAGTTTATAAAGCTTGTCGAAGTGAGCAGGGAACGACATTTTATTCTGCAATTAAAGTTATTACGATTCCCTCAAATCCCGGGGAATTAAGCAGCGTTCGTTCTGAAAGCCCGAATGAACAGTCAGTGAAAGAATATTTTCAGGGACTTGTTGATGAATGTATTCAGGAAGTCAGTACCATGGAATATTTCAGAGGAAATTCTCATGTGGTTTCTGTTGAAGATTATAAAGTAGTAGAATATCTGGATGACATTGGATGGGATATTTATATCCGGATGGAATATCTGACCAGCTTTATGGAATATTGTGCAGGACGCGCACTTTCGGAAGATGATGTGCTCCGCCTTGGTATTGATCTGTGTAAAGCATTGGAATACTGTCAATGTCAGAATATTATTCACAGAGATATCAAACCTGAAAATATTTTTGTATCCAGGTTTGGAGAATTTAAACTTGGAGACTTTGGTATTGCCCGTGAACTGGAACGCACTATGAGCGGACTTTCAAAGAAGGGTACCTATTCTTATATGGCTCCGGAAATGTATAAAGGTGAAGCTTATGATTCAAGAGTAGACATTTATTCGCTTGGAATTGTTTTATACAAACTTCGGAATCACAACAGACTTCCGTTTATCAGCCTGGAAAAACAGCTGATTACATACAGAGATAAAGAAAATGCTTTGAATAAACGTATGGCCGGGGAGAAACTCCCTAGACCGGCAGAAGCAGGCGATGCGTTTGCGGAGGTGATTCTCAAAGCATGTGCGTTTGACCGGGAAGAACGTTATGCCAATGCAGAGGAATTTCGTGAAGCATTGGAGAGAGTAAAAACAGGAAGTTCATCTGCAAAAACAGTGCATGTACGTAAAACGCAGGAGCTTGAACATGCACCGGGGAAAATAAATCAACAGAAGGTGCAGCACAAATCTCAGCAAAGAACACCACAGAAAGACCGAAAACAAGCAATCCAGCAGTCCCAAATGAAAGCAGAGACAGAAGGGACAGTGATTGTACGCAAAAACAATCAGGAAAGACCGCTATCAGTAAAAAAAGCTAAAAAGAGAGCAAAAAAGAAATTTGAGCCACTGGTTGCTGCGGTTATTATCATGTTTGCTGCAGTCTGTGTAATCGTGGGTGTATTTATCTGGCTTTTGAGGGAAAATGCGGAACTGCAGCGTTTGAAACAGTCTGTAACGGAAACTGTTCAGACTGCAGAAAGTAAGCAGTTGCAGGAGACACTGGAAAAAATACAGACGCAGGCAACAGAGATCAGTGATAATCTGAATGATTACAGCTGGATCGGTTCAGAAGAGGATGGAAAGATCAGCTACCTGAAACAGCTGGATGATGGAAGCTGGCAGGTAAGGAAGATCCTTATCTATCCATCCCTTTCGAAGGATAATCAGTATGAAGAATACTATTATTGGAAGAATGAACTGTTTTTTGCATATATTTGGTCAGACAGCAGTACATCCGGAGATATAAAAGAAGGACAGCAGAAAATAGACCGTTATTATTATGATGATGGAAAGCTTGTCCGATGGATTGATGAAAATAACCGTTGTCATGACAATGAGACAAATAATGATGAATACGTCAGCAGAGGCGAAAAGTATCTGAATCGTGCAGAGGAATATAAGAATGAACTGAATCTTTCTTCAGACAGCAGCTCAGAAAATTCAGCATCATAAGAAAGGACGGAATATGGCCTATCAGATTGAATATGCATATACATGCCATATAGGAAAAATCCGCAATAATAATGAAGATAATTTCTGGTGCTGCGGTGATAGTCTGGAGGCTCAGAATCAGGGAATGAGCCATATTCGAAGCGGATATATGAAACAATCGGAATATCCGCTGCTTGCTGTTTTTGATGGCATGGGAGGTGAGAGCTGTGGCGAGATGGCTGCTTTTCTTGCGGCAGAAGCCTGTGGCGAACATTTTAAAACTGCAAAAGATGGAATACGGAATGATCCGGAAGAATTCCTGAATGAAATCTGTGAAAGTATGAATCAGGCTATCTGCGATTACGGCAGGACAAATAAGATCAATAGCATGGGAACAACGGCAGCATTACTTGCCTTTGCAGAAGATGCTGTTTATAGCTGCAATCTTGGAGACAGCCGGATCTATAAATCAGACCGTGAGAAATTTTATCAGATTTCACAAGACCACGTCCTGGGGCGCAGTTTGTTTGGAAAGGCACCATTAACACAGTATCTTGGGATGGAAGAAGAAAATCTGCAGCTGGAACCGTCGATCAGCAGGCAGGAAATTAAAATAGGGGATCGCTTCCTGCTTTGTTCTGATGGAATCACAGATATGCTTTCAGACGGAGAAATCGCGGATATACTCAGCAGGGATATTCCAGTGGCAAAAACCGTAGAGATTCTCGTAGACAGAGCTCTGAAAAAGGGTGGAAGAGATAATATTACAGTTGTTTTATGTGAGATCATGGAGCAGCCACGCAATATGTTCAGACGAGTGTTAAATTGGTTTCACAGGCAGAATGAGGGTGATATATAATGAAAAACAGAATGCAGGATCTTGATTTTGAGCAGACAGTGGCATTTGATTCTGTAAAAGACTTTGAATTTACGAGAAAAGCTGCACAGAGATTTCGTCAGGTTGTCAGTCTGGATGGCTTTGAGGATGAGGATGCAGATGTTATTTTTCATTATTTATATAAAGAAATGGAACTCGTGTCTTTTGGAGATCATCTGAAACGTTATATTTATGAACGTGCAGGATTGGAAGAACCTTATAACGAAGTTACACAGGATATTTACAGAGATATTGTGATCGAATCATTTCATGAGACTTGTACACCGAAATCTATGAATCCAACTTCGACAAAACTAACATCGTTGGTAAATAACTGGCTGACACAGGCTTCTGTTAAAAGAGAGACGGTCTTTTTACTGGGGTTCGGTTTGCGTATGAGTGCAGAAGATGTATCTGATTTTCTGACAAGGGTTTTGCGGGAACAGGATTTTGATTTCCATAATCCGGATGAGGTAATCTACTGGTACTGTTATTCGCAGCAGCTTGGTTATCATAGGGCAGAAGAACTTAAGAAACGTTATGAAGAGCTGGAACCAGATGAGAGTTATACAGAAGCTCCACAGGTTTATTCGGGAAAAATCTGTCTTGATACAGAGGATAAACTGCTTCGTTATCTGGCGTATGTGAAAGTTGGAGCAGATGATCCGATGTCCGAGAAAAGCCAGGCCTATCAGGAATTTGTCCGTCTCCTTACTCATGCAAAAGAAATCATCGCGAAGATGTATCAGGGGGATGAGGTGGAAAAATCCCGCAATAAGGTGTGGAATATTTCAGATATTACGGATTCAGATGTGGAAAAAGTTATCTGCAGTGGAATTCCTGTAAATAAAATGGGAAATCTTAAAAAGATGTCGGCATCTATTTTGGCGAAACATTTCAGTCAGAAGCGATTCAGCAGACAGAGAATCAACAGTATATTGAATCATAAATTTCCAGTAGAGCGCTTTGATCTGATTACATTAGAGTTCTTTATCATTTCACAGGAGATGCAGGATGATGATCCGTATAATCGTTATCATCATTTTCTTGAGGAGATTCAGGAAATTCTTAAGAAATGCGGAATGAGTGAGATCTACATAGTAAATCCATATGAATGTTTTTTGCTGATGTGTCTTTTGACAGATTGTCCGCTTGCTGTTTTTGCGGATATCTGGGAAATGTCATATGAGGAAGATAAGCAAGAAGAATAAGAAAAACCTGTCAGACCGAAAATTCGGAATGACAGGTTTTTCGCTGTGAAAAATGATCATTCGTTGTAATAACCATAGATCAGACGAGAATCCTGTGCGATTACTGCCTGTGCTTCACTACTGTCGGTGAGATCCTGCGACATAAAGCAGACAACCAGATCGATGTTTTTGGCGGTATTGTAAATGATTCCGGCATCATTTTCGACATCATCCAACTCTCCGGTTTTGTTGGCAACTTTTACTCCATCTGGAAGGTTGGCAGGAATTTTATTTCTGCGCTGCTGCATTTTGAGAAGAGAATACATTGCATCTGTATGCGCAAGAGTGGATTCGGCAGTGCCGGCATTGCTCTGATAGATTTCCTTCAGAAAATGACCGCAATCACTGACGGAAGTGTAATTATCACCGTATTCATTACTCTGGAGAAGGAGACGTCCCATTGAAGTGCTGGAGTATCCATGAGAAGCACAAAATGCATTCACAGCACGCATACCGGCTTCATCATCGCCATCACCAAGCATATTTACAAGTTTATTTGCCGCATCGTTATCACTTACGGTAATCATTGAATTCAAATAACTGTTCAGTGTATCAGCACCATAAGTTTCGGAGAGAGATTCATAATTTTCGTAAACAGTACCCATAATAAAAAGTTTGATCAGACTGGCAGCCTGCATGGGCTGATCGTCAATCACACCTTCTGTATTTTTCATAAGGTTGCATACATATACGGACCAGGTGCCATTGTTCTGAGGAAGGAGCGGTTTAATCTGAGCGAGAAGACTGTTCAAACTTTCGTCAGTGGAAGACTCAGAAGAATGGGAAGGAGAAATAGTCCCTTCTTCCTGTACATCCTGTGAAGAATCAACGGAGGAATCTGTTTCAGAATCATTTGAGGATTCCAGTTGATCGTTCAGACTACCTAGTTCCTTTGCCTGACTGATCAGTTCTGCTGATGTATCAGAAATTTCCTGTACTGTATTCTGGAGATCAGTGACTTTTGAACGGAGAGAAGCAAGATCCTGAAAAGAGTAGAGTGTCAGCCCGCCAAGTGCGAGAATGACAAGCGCGAGGATGATGATGATGATCGTATAAAGAAGAAATGGCTTTTGGTGCTTGCTATTTTTCATTATATAAATCCTTTCTGTATGTAAGAGTTCTTTCTATAGTAAATATCTTATAAAATATCTCTGGAATCAGCTGTGGTCCTGACTGAAAACGGAAGTGACAGCTTCGGATGACTCCTGAGTATCGCGATGCTCCTGCACAGCAGTCTGCCGACCGGAAGCTTTTTGCTGGCGATAATTCAGAAGATCTTTTTTTTCTTTGACAGCGGATGAAAAAGAAGTTTGTGCGTCGTTTAACGCCTGCTGTTTGTCTTTTACCTGGGAAATGAAAGCATCAAGGCTTTGCTCAGTATCCGAAATTTGTTGTCTGGCCTGGATTCCCATGAAAAAGATACCGGCAATAAAGAAGATCACGGTAATGATGAGCAGGATAACAGATGGGGTGATTTTGTTTTTCATAAAAAATCCTTTCCTATATTATAGATGTAACCAAATAAAGTGAAAATTACTTTTTTTTATTATAAGCAGAGATGTCTTAAAATGCAATAATAAGGATTTCGTAAAATAACGAAAAAATCCTGTAAAATGCCTTGACAGCTGCATTTTTACGGGATATAATGAGCAAGCGTGCAACAGGAACGCTGTTTTTTTGTGCGCAATATTCATTTGACAATAGCAACCGCGCTACCCCATGACTAACCATGGAGAAAATAATCGGGAGGTGAAATGGAATGCCAACATTCAACCAGTTAGTAAGAAAAGGACGTCAGACAGCTGTAAAGAAATCTACAGCACCGGCTCTGCAGAGAACATTCAACTCTTTAAGAAAGAAAGCTGTTGAACAGTCTGCACCACAGAAACGTGGAGTTTGTACAGCAGTTAAAACTGCAACACCTAAAAAACCTAACTCAGCTCTTAGAAAGATTGCCAGAGTTCGTCTTTCCAATGGAATCGAAGTAACAAGCTATATCCCAGGAGAAGGTCACAACCTTCAGGAACATAGTGTAGTTCTTATCCGTGGTGGACGTGTTAGGGACTTACCTGGTACCAGATACCACATCATCAGAGGTACACTGGATACTGCAGGTGTAGCTAACAGAAAACAGGCCCGCTCCAAATATGGTGCTAAGAGACCTAAAAAGAAATAAAGTAGAAAAAAGTAATCAATCGAAGATTCACTTATAACTATAAATATTGTACGGTATTCCATATACCCTGTCGGTTGCGGGTTAAATATAGGACTTTACCAGTGCGAACACCTTAGTTTTAATAGTGAGTACCGATGATTTAATCATTTTGATTAAGGAGGGAAGTAACGTGCCACGTAAAGGACATACTCAGAAAAGAGACGT
>ENA-OPRS01000945-OPRS01000945.1-human-gut-metagenome-genome-assembly--contig:-NODE-945-length-14833-cov-3.150765_pt1 | contig 14833 bp, 16 predicted proteins | sample MGYA00241795_ERZ501881 | MGnify/ENA primary metagenome ERZ501881 (study PRJEB25962, sample SAMEA2042440) | human gut metagenome | biome: human gut; feature: human-associated habitat; material: faeces... | reverse complement strand
GAAACGACCGTCGTTTCCGGGTTTTTAAGTTTCTGAGAAAATACCGCTGAATTATTCACCCACGATCAGGCGCACAGAACCATAGATACCAGCATCGTTGCCGAGGATAGCGGGCACGATGGGGGTCTCACGGCAGGACTTGAAGGCATAGACCTTGAAATGCTCCCGCAGCGGGGCAAACAGCACCTCGCCTGCGCGGGACACACCGCCGCCGATCATAAACATCTCGGGGTCGGTGGTGGCGGCGATGCTGGCAAGTGCCAGACCCAGCGTGTCGGTCATCTCGTCCACCTCACGGGCGGCAAGGGCATCGCCATTGCGGGCGGCATCAAACACGTCCTTGGCAGCAAACTCGGTGCCGCGCAGGATGCAGGGAGTGTCCGGGTTCTCGTCCAGCAGCTTCTTCATGCAGCGCACAACGCCGGTGGCACTGGAATACTGCTCCAGACATCCGTGCTTGCCGCAGCCGCAGGCGGCGGTCTCGTGGCGGTCCACGGTGATGTGGCCGATCTCGCCGCCGGCACCGTGGGTGCCATCAATGACCTTGCCGTTGACGATGACACCACCGCCCACGCCGGTGCCCAGCGTGACCATGACCGCGCTGCGGCAGCCCTTGGCGGCACCCATCCAGATCTCGCCCAGAGCGGCCACGTTGGCATCGTTGCCCACCAGAACCTTGATGCCGCCCAGCATAGTGCTCAGCTCTTCGGCCACATTATGCTTGCCCCAGCCGCCGAGGTTTGCACAGATGATGGGCACGATGCGGCTGTCCAGCACAGGGCCGGGCACGCCCACGCCCACGCCCTCTACCTGCTCAGCGGCAAGGCCCTTTTCCTGCATTTTGCCCTGCACGGCAGCGGCCAGATTTTTCAGAATGTGCTCACCGGCGTTGGAGGTGTCGGTGGGAACTTCCCACTTTTCCAGCAGTTTGCCGGTGGTCTTGAACAGGCCGATCTTGGCGGTGGTGCCGCCCAGATCGATGCCGAATGCGTATTCTTTCATGTTTCATTTACCTCTTTTTGACGGCCAGCGGCCGCAGTATTTCGCGTGTTCCAGTATACCACACCTACCCGCAAAAGAGCAGTGCCGCTGCGGATTTTCATGCAAACAGACGGAAAACACAGTGGATATTTGGCACAAATGCCAGTGCTCACCGCACGGTGTTGGTCAGGCTGCCAATGCCGTCGATCTCGCAGCGCACCGTGTCGCCGGGCTTCAGAAACTGCGGCGGGTCCATGCCCATGCCCACGCCTGCCGGGGTGCCGGTGGCAATGATGGTGCCGGCCTTCAGGGTCATGCCCTGAGTCAGCTCGTGGATCACGTGGTCGATATCAAAGATCTGCAGGCCGGTATTCGAGTCCTGCCGCTTTTCGCCGTTGACAAAGCTTCGGATGCCGAGCTTGGGCGGGTAGGTGCCGAACTCGTCTGCGGTAACGATGCAGGGGCCGATGGGCGTGAAGCCATCGAGGCTCTTGCCGAAGTACCACTGCTTGTGGGCGGTCTGCACATCGCGGGCGGAAACATCGTTCAGGATGGTGTAGCCGAACACATAGTCTTTTGTCTGCCCGGCGGGCACATCCCTGGCATCTTTGCCCAGAACCACAGCCAGTTCGCATTCGTAGTCCAGCTTCTGCACAAGGTCGGTGTGAGCTTCAATAAAGCCGCCGTCCGGCACAGCGCGGGAAACGCGCTTGGAAAAATAAATGGCATCCTGATGTTTGGTTGCAAAGGCATCGGCAGAGTATTTCTCCGCTTCGTCCGAGTGGGCCATATAGTTGATGCCAAGGCACACCACATCCTGCGCCGGGCAGGGGATGGGGCTTTGCAGCTGCACGGCATCCACGGGCAGGGCCGGGATGCCCGCAATGGCAAGCTGCAGGCCTGCCCGAACCTGCGGGGTCAGAAAGGGGATGGCGTCGGACAGGGTTTCGTAGGAAAGACCCAGCCAGCTCAGCGGCCAGATCTGTGTGCCGTCCGGCGAAAGAATGGCCGGATCTTCTACGCCGTCCGGCAGGCGGCAGGTGACAAAACGCATTTCAGTTTCCTCCCTCAGTGGCGGTAGGCGATGGCGTTCTGGATGCGGTCGGCCTCAGCCTGCCCGGCCAGCTGGCGCACCAGCTCCAGCGCAAAGGGGATGGCACCGCCCAGACCGTAGCTGGTGGTGATATTGCCGTCCACTACCACTTCGGTATCCAGCACCTCGGCACCGGCCAATTTGTCTTGGAAACCGGCGTGCGCCGTGGCTTTTCTGCCCTCCAGCAGGCCGAGAGATGCCAGCACGCTGGGTGCTGCGCAGATGGCAGCTACCTTTTTGCCGCTCTTTGCAAAGGAAACGCAGGTGTCGGTAACGGTCTTGTTGGCGGCAAGGTTCGGGGTGCCGGGGATGCCGCCGGGCAGCACCACCATGTCCACATCCGAATAATCCACCTCTTCGGCCAGTGCGTCGGCGGTGATATGCACCTTGTGGCTGCTCACGATCTCGCGGCTGCCGGATGCGCTGGCCACGGTCACCTCCACCTTGGCGCGGCGCAGCAGATCGACCACCAGCAGGGCTTCACATTCCTCGGTGCCCTCGGCAAAAAATACAACAGCTTTGCTCATAAAAATCAAACCTCCCTGATTTCTGATGAAGACGGCGCATCTGCGCCGCATGAGGAAAAACGATAGAAGTACCCCGCTGGCGTGGGGACTTCTGCCTTCCCGGTTGAATGATAAAAGCCGCATACCGCACGGGCGGCACGCGGCATGGTTTGTGTGGAAGTTCAGTTTTGATCGTCGGCAGCTTTTTCCGCTTCCAGCAAGGCGCGCAACACGCTGTCGTCGGCACTCAGCACCCGGCTTACCCGGCTGATGATGGCGCTGGATGCACCGGTCTTATCCATGATCTCGGTGTAGATGCGCTTGTCCACCAGCATCTCGGCAATGTTGTAGCGCTGCTCCATTGCGCTCAGCTCGGAATAGCTGCACACATCCTGTAAAAAACGGTAACACTGTTCCGGGGTCTTGAGCTGCAAAAATGCCTGATACAGACCGGACTGGCCGGTAGGATGATCTTTTGCCATGTCGTTCTCCTTTTTTGCAGATGCCGCCCACAGGCAGGCACTTTATTACACTACACCAGTGTAGTACAAACGGGGAGAAATTTCAATAGCTTTTGCGGCTTTTTAGCCCAGCGTGTGCTCAAACACCACTTCGTCCCGGGGGACGGTGCCGTTTTCCTGCTCGGCGGGCTTTAAATTGCGGTAGCGCAGGGCCTTGAAGAACTGCTGCACCGGCAGGGCCTTGGCGTGCACGGTGCACCACACACGGCCCTTGCCCTCGCCGCGGGCCAGCCGCTCGCAGGAGAGCACGATGTCCCGGCCCAGTGCCTTGCCGCGGTATTCGGGCTTGAGGTACAGGTGCATCAGGTGCAGGGCGGTGTTCTCCATCTTCCACGCAAAATAGCCGATGGTCTTGCCGCCCAGAACCACGAGGAAGTAGTTCACATCGTTGTCGATGTCCTCCTCAATGGCATCGGCGCTCTGCAGCTCTTCCACAAGGGTGTCCAGCTGTTTTGCGGGGTAATAGCGCTTGTACACCTCATGCCAGAGTTCACTGGCAAGGTCGGCGGTGGCGTGGATATATTTGGCCTTGGCGACCAGCTTGTAATCAGGCTTCATAGTTCTCCTTACACTTTTACGATATAATCCGGCTTGCGGGGTGCTGCGGGCTTGGGGGCTGCAGCAGGGTAGCCCAGAATACAGTGGCCGATGCCGACCCAATCGCCCTCGATGCCCCACTGCCGGAGCAGGGCCTTGCCCTCTTCTGTTTCAAACTCTTCCTTTGCGCGGTTGATCCAGCAGCTGCCCAGCCCCAGCGAAGCTGCAGCCAGCATCAGGTTGCCCATGACAAGGCTGCCGTCCTGCACGGCATTCTTGGAACCGGCATCGGCCAGCACCACCAGAATGGTGGGAGCGCCGTACATAGGGTCGGTGTCCTTGCCCATGACAGCGGCGTTCATGCGGGTGAGCTGGGCGCGGGCGGCAGCGTCCTGCACGACCACGATCTTTGCGCTCTGGCGGCCCATGGCGCTGGCGGCGTAGGTGCCGGCTTCCAGCACGGCATCCAGTTCTTCGTTTGTGATCTGCTCCGGCTTATAGGCACGGCAGCTGCGGCGGTTTTTGATGGTTTCCAAGGTTTCGTTGGTCATGGCAATTCCCTCCCTTAAAGCATGTGCCTTTATTGTATCACAACAAAGGCCGGAGTGCAAAGAGAAACCGGTAGGAAACGCTTTTGTTGCACGTAAACGTTTCAGCGATGAAAATCATGTCAAAATGCACAATAAAACGTAAAAAGATTATGAAAAAGCGTCCTTGCTGCCAAAGGGTAAATACGTTATAATAGGGCTACCAAACTGGAAAGGAGTTGTGCTCTATGGCAAAGGTATCGCAGGCAGTCATTCTGGAAAATGAATTTTATATCATCAAAGCCCCCAATGGGAAGGTGCTGGAAGTAAAGAACTTCAACACCGAGAACGGCGCGTCCATCCAGCTGTGGAGCTATGCGGGCCATCCGTGGCAGCAGTGGCAGTTCGTGGACGCAGGCGAGGGCCGCTGGCGCATCTGCAACCGCTTTACCGGAAAGATGATGGATCTGGCCCTTGGCGGTGTGGTGGAGGGCACATGGCTGCACCAGTGGAGCCGCACCAGCGGGCTGAGCCAGTGCTGGGCGCTGGAGCCCACCCGCAGCGGGCGCACCCGCATCCGCAATGTGCTGGCGGATAAATACATTGACCTTGTGGGCATGAACACCGCCAACGGTGCACAGGCCCAGATCTGGAACTTTGTAGCAGGCGGCAATCAGGAGTGGACGCTGGAACGCATCGATCCGGACACCGCCCAGAGCGGCCGCCGCGCTGAGGAAGCCAAGGACCCGCAGCCCACGCCCAGCCAGCGCAAGCATCAGAACGACCTTGTGCGCAAGCTGAACAATGCGGGCAAGGGAAGAGCAAGCCGGAAGGGGCAGTGATTTTAAATTGCCGCCGCGTTGCTCTGGCATATTCAGAGGAAAAAGTTATTTTTGGTTTGCACCCCGGCAAAGCCTGCGGGCTTTGCCGGGGGTGTTTTTTCACGGGAGGGGCCGCAGCGAAAAACGGCATTTTCCACAAAAACAAGATCAAAAGGAGAACTCAATGAATCTAGGAGCCTTCATGAACCCCGAATTCCCCATTTTCAGCACCACGCTGTGCTATCTGGAACGGGACGATGCCTACCTGATGCTGCACCGCATCAAAAAGCAGGACGACTACAACCACGACAAATGGATCGGTGTAGGCGGAAAGTTTGAGCGGTTTGAAAGCCCGGAGGACTGCCTGCTGCGGGAAGTGAAGGAGGAGACCGGCCTGACGCTGAAGCGCTTCCGCGCCCGGGGTCTGCTGACCTTTATTTGGGGCAACATGACCGAGTTCATCCACCTGTACACCGCTGATGAATGGACGGGCGAGATGGTGCAGGGCGATGCCTGCAGGGAAGGCGTGCTGGAATGGGTGCCGAAGGATAAGGCGGCTGAGCTGCCCATCTGGGAGGGCGACAAGATCTTCTTCCGGCTGCTGAATGAGGACCGGCCTTATTTCTCCCTCAAGCTGGTGTATGAAGGCGATACCCTGAAACAGGCGGTGCTGGACGGGAAACAGATCGTTTGAGCGCTTCCTGTGCAGAGCGCAGCCGCGTGTTTAACCGTGAAAAGACAAATCCCGGCAGACCGCAGCCTGCCGGGATTTGCTCTATCAAAAAGCAAAAAGATTTTTCTGCTTAAAAATCAGTTCAGCTTCAGGTCGCCCTCTTTGATCCAGCCCAGCTTGCGCTCGATCTCGCAGAAGATCACACTCAGCACAGCGGGCAGAACAAAGCACAGCAGCACCATGGCAGCCCAGTCCATCGGGGTGATGGCGGCTTTGGTACCGGCGGCAATGTCGCTGACCCAGCCGGTGTACACGCCGATCTGGCCCACCAGACCGCAGGTGCCCATGCCGGAAGAGACAGCGGCACCGTTCATCTCAAAGTGGAACACGCAGGTGGCCAGCGGGCCGGTGATGGCACTGGCCAGTGTGGGCGCGATCCAGATACGGGGGTTCTTGACGATGTTGCCCATCTGCAGCATGCTGGTGCCAAGGCCCTGACTGACCAGACCGCCCACGCCGTTCTCCTTGTAGCTCATCACGGCAAAGCCGATCATCTGGGCGCAGCAGCCTGCCACGGCGGCACCGCCAGCAAGGCCGGTCAGACCCAGCGCGGCGCAGATGGCGGCAGAGGAAATGGGCAGGGTCAGCGCCACGCCCACAATGACGGATACAAGAATGCCCATGGCCAGCGGGGCCTGCTCGGTGGCCCACATGATCAGGGTGCCCACCTGACTTGCGGCGGTGCCAATGGGTGCGGCGATCAGCATGGAAAGGCCCACGCCGGAAAAAATGGTCACCAGCGGGGTCACGAGGATGTCCACGCGGGTCTCCTTGCTCACGGCCTTGCCCAGCTCGGAAGCCACGATGGCAATGATGAGCACGGCCAGCGGGCCGCCTGCGCCGCCCAGAGCATTGGCCGAGTAGCCTACGGTGATCAGGCTGAACAGCACCAGCGGCGGGCAGTGCAGCGCCCAGCCGATGGCACAGGCCATGGCCGGGCCGCTCATGGCCGTGGCGTAGCCGCCAAGGTCTACCAGCACGTCAAGGCCGGTCTGCTGGCCCAGCGTCTTGATGATGGTGCCGATCAGCAGGCTGGCAAACAGGCCCTGCGCCATGGCACCCAGCGCTTCAATGAGATAGCGCTGCGGGGTGATGACGATATCCTTGCGTTTTAAGAAATCTTTCACATTTGACATGAGAAACTGCCTTTCTGTTTCAAGATGGTGGATTCAATGCAAAAACTGCATGTCAAGTATAATACCATACACATGTCAAGACAGCAAGACAAAATGCTGATTTTGCTGGAAATATCTGCAATTTTTGGCTTTGTGCAATGTTTTTGCGGGCTGAGACGTATCTGTTTTGGAGCATTTTCTGATACCGGGGCGGCAGCTTTTCGGAGCTGCGCTTTGCAGTGTGCGGCAATTGACGGGGGCTTGCCCGCGGGTGTATACTGAAAGAGTATTGAGAAGATGAAACGCTGCCCTTTTTGCGAAGGGCGGCATCCCGATAAAAATGCATGAGGTTTGGAGCACAGCATGAAAAAAATGTTCTGGAATAAACTGACTGCCCGCGGCACCCGCGGCAAAACGCGGTGTGCAGCGGCAGTTCTGGCATTGGCAATGACCTTTTCAATGGGCGCACCGCTGGCACTGGCTGCACAGCCGGAAGAAAGTACCGCGGCAGTGACCGAGACTGTTTCTGCACAGCAGGAAACGGCAATGCCCACCCTGCAGACGGAGACCCCGGAGCTTGCTGCACAGGACCCGGAAGCACCGCCTGTACAGGCCACTGAAGCGGAGGAGAACAGCACGAACCAGCACACGCCGGAAAACAGCGTGGTGCTGACACCGGAAGAGATCCGTGCCGCACTGGATGCCGGTGCCATGGATGCCGCCGAAGCCCAGTGCATCGACCTGAGCGATGAGAACGGTTTTTTCAGCTGGCTGTTCAATTTCCTGTTTGGCTGGCTGGGCAAAGACGAGTCCCAGCCGGAGCCGGCCTACTCCGGCTGGCGTACCTCCGGCGGCAAGACCTACTACTACAGCCAGACCACCAACAAACCGGTGACCGGCATCCAGTGCATCGACAATAAACTCTATTACTTCAATGCGGACGGTGTGCTGGAAAATGGCAAGACCTTCGGTGTGGATGTTTCCAAGTATCAGAAGAACATCGACTGGAACCAGATCAAAAAGGCAGGCGTGAGCTTTGTGATCGTCCGCATCGGCTACCGCGGCTATGGTGCTTCCGGCACGCTGGTGCTGGACCCCATGTTCGAGGAGCATTTCACCAATGTGAAGAATGCGGGCCTGAAGGTGGGCGTGTATTTCTTCAGTCAGGCCACCACCGAGGAGGAGGCCAAGGAGGAAGCCTTTGCCTGCGCCTACGTACTGAACGGACGCAAGCTGGATTACCCCATCTTCTTTGACACCGAAGCATCCGGCGCTTCCAATGGTTCCGGCCGCGCCGACGGTCTGGGTATGGAGGACCGCACCAAGTGCGCCATCGCCTTCTGTGAGGAGGTCAAGGCACAGGGCTACAAACCCGGTGTGTATGCCTCTACCCTGTGGTACCGCAAGCGTGTCGATCTGAACAGCCTGAAAAAATATACCATCTGGAACGCACATTATGGTGTTGCCAGCAGCCCCATCGACTGCGCCCTGTGGCAGGGCACCTGCACGGCACGCCTGCCCGGCTATAAGGGCGATATGGACGTGAACATCGGCTACATCGGATAAGTGAGGAAACTGCAATGGACCGCATTCGCCTGATCGCATCGGACATGGACGCGACCCTTCTGGACGAGTACAGCCAGTTGCCGCCAAAGTTTACCGAGACCATCCGTGCACTGGCCGGGCAGGGCATCTTGTTTGCCGCCGCCAGCGGGCGGCCTCTGTACACACTGGAAACGATGTTCCCGGATCTGCTGGAGGAGATCATTCTCATTGGCGACAACGGCGGCGCTGCCCGCTGGAAGGGGAAAGACCTGTTTGTGTCCGAAATGCCTGCCGAGGGCTGGCGGCAGCTGGCCCGCAGCACGAAGCAGGCCGGAGACGTGGGCCTTTTGTGCGGACTGCAGGCGGCCTACGCGGAAAAGCAGGACGAGAAATACGATAAAGTTTTCAAGAATTTTTATACCCGGGTGAAATATGTGGATGACTTGACTGCGGTGGAAGCGGCGGCGGATAAGTTTACCATCTATCTGCCCAACGATGACTCGCAGGAAGCCTTCGACCGGACTTACGGCGCATTCCACACCGGAAATGGCGGTGCATTCTCGGTGGCAGTGGCAGGCAGAAACTGGGTGGACGTGATGAACCCCGGTGTGCACAAGGGTGCAGCACTGGCAAAGGTGGGTGCACTGCTGGGCATTCCGGCCGACAGCATGATGGCCTTTGGTGACACCTACAACGATGCCGAGATGCTCACCACTGCGAAGTACGGCTTTTTGATGGAGAACGGCAGCGGACCGCTGCGGGCGCAGGTGTCGTTTCTGGCACCGTCCCACCGGGAATACGGCGTGATGCAGGTGCTGAAACAGGTGCTCCGCCAGAACGGCGAAGTCTCGCCGGAGGATTTTGTAAAAGCGCATTGAGAAAAATTTGATTTAGAATTGTCTCCGCTTCGCTCTGACAATAACAGAGGAAATAATTATTTTTAGTATTGCAAATCAGCCAGACCTGCGGGTCTGGCTGGGTTGCATTTTCACGAGAAGGGGTCGGTATGGTAAACGGGAGCTCTGCGGGGCGCTCCAAAACGCCTTTTCACGTGAGGATAAGCCGGGTTCCTTTTTACAAGAAGAAGCCCATGCAGCATTTCTGCCGGTTTTACCCTTTATTCTGCGCTGGATGCTGCTTCGCTGCCAGCTTCTGCTTCGGCGGAGGAAGCCGTTTCCTCAGAGGAAGCGTTCTCCGTCTCAGCGGCAGCGCTGTCGGCTTCTTCGGAAGCAGCAGCCGAAGAAACTGCTTCGTTGACACCGCCCAGAGTCGTGGTACCGCTCAGCTGCTGTGCTGCGCTGACCGCACGCTGGATCTGCGGGTCATCCTCGGGGGTATAATCGTAGAAATTCGTGGTCTCTTCGGCACTGAGGGCACGCTCCACATCCACGCTCAGGCCGGTGCCATCAAAGCAGGAGCCGTCGCCGCAGATGAGCTTTGCCACTGTGATGCTCACGGCGCTGCCATCCGAAAGGCGCTGCGGGCTGCTCTGGATGGTGCCCTTGCCCATGGTGGTGGTGCCCACCAGACGTGCGCCGTTCATGGTGCGCAGGCTGGCAGCAAACAGCTCTGCCGCGCTGGCGGTGTTACCGTTGACCAGACAGACGACGGGCAGCTCCACCTTGCTCTCATCGTCGCTGCTGCCAATGATGGTTCGGTTTCCGTTCTTATCCTCGGCATAGGCCACAGCGCCTTCCGGGGCGATCAGATCGATGCAGCTGATGGCATCATCCAACACGCCGCCGCCGTTATCGCGCAGGTCGAACACAAGGCTCTGGGCGCCGCTGGTAGTGAGAGACCGGATGGCATAGTCCAGCTCGCTGGGCGTGCTGCCGTCGAACTGGCGGATCTTGATGTAACCCACGCTGTCCAGCATCTGGTAGTCCACAGTCGTGCTGGTGTAGCCGGAGTGGGTCAGGTCCGCCGTCCGGGAAGCAGCCTTGCTGTCGAGCCATGTAACATTGACGATGGTGCCGGCTTCGCCCTGCAGGCGGGACTGCACGGCATCCACCCCGGAAAGGCTCTTCACATCGGTGCCGTCAATAGCAGTGATGTAATCGCCCACCACGATACCGGCTTCCTGCGCAGGCGAGTCCTCATACACCCTGGTCACTCTGGCATAGCCGGTCTGGTCCATGCCAAGCTCCACGCCAATGCCCATCACCTTGCCGCTCTGCTGGTTCATCAGCTCGGTGTAGGCGTTGGCGGTGTAGTAACGGGCGTACTTGTCGCCGATACCCAGCAGGTAGCCTGCGGTCAGGCGGTCGTACAGCACCGTTTCATCAATGGTGTAGTAGTCGTTGCTGCGCACATAGCGGTCCACCTCGGCCACTTTGTTGTACATGCTCTCCTTTTCCTTCACACTGCTCACTGTGCTGTCAAACAGACGCATGGCAATGAGCATGGTAATGGAAAAGGTCACGGTCATGGCAAGGATCACAATGGTGACAGCCATGCCCACAGAGATCTTACGGTTCATGCCTTGCTCCCTCCTGTCAGAACAGCAGCATCATCAGCACACTGCCCAGCAGCGAGAGTGCAAACACGCCTGCCAGCAAAAGGCAGCCGATGCGCAGCAAACGCTTATGTTTTTGTTCGTTCATAGAATACCAGACTCCTTATAAATACACTCAGTTGTGCGGGAACGGGATATAACCGCGCGGATTGACCGCATTGGCCTTGCTGCCGCCCTTCCAGACTTCCAGATGCAGGTGGTTGCCGGTAGAGTTGCCGGTGGAACCAACGTAGCCGATCAGCTCGCCCTGCTTGACATACTTGCCCGCACTGGTGGCTACCGACTTCATATGGCCGTACAGGGTACTGTAGGCGTTGCCGTCCGACATGCTGCCGTGGTAGATGATGACATAGTTGCCATAGCCGCCGCTGGACCAGCCCGCCACCTGCACATAGCCGCTTGCGGATGCGTAGATGGGGGTACCGCCCGGCGCAGCCAGATCAATGCCGGCATGCAGTCTGTTCACGCCGGACACCGGGTTCTTGCGCCAGCCGTACTCACTGGAAATGCGGGTATAACTCTTCAGCGGGCAGGCAAAGCCGGTAAAGCTCAGCTGCGGCTTGCTGGATGCAGCGGCCGCGATCAGCTTCTGGATCTCTTTCTTGACGGCCTCATAGTTCAGCTCGTCCGATTCAATAGCGGCCTGTGCCGTCTGCTGGGCCTTCTGGGCATCCTGTGCAGAAAGCTGCGCCGCAGAAATGCTGCTGTTCAGCTCGCTCTGCTTTGCCTTCATCTGGTAGTTCTGGGTATCCAGCTCCGCCTTCTGGCTCTGCAGTTCCTTGCGCTGGGCTTCCAGCTCCACCTTATCTGCTTCCAGTTCGGACTTGGCGGCCTTCATATTGTCCATGATCTCGGTATCTTTGATGGAGATATCCTGCATGACCTCGTTGAAGGTGAGCAGCTCATACAGGTCGTTCACTGCGCTCAGCATGGCCACACTGCCGCCATCGCGCAGCTCCTGCATCGCCGCCATGTGCTTTTTGAAATCGTCCCACTGGCCGTCGATCTCGGTCTGCTTCTGGGTGATCTCCGCCTCCTTGGCGCTGATCTTCTGCTCGGTCTGGCCGATGCTGTTCTGCACCGCCGCGATCTGGGTGCTCAGCACACCGATCTGATCCTGAATGACCCCCACACGCTCCTTCAGTTCACTTTCCAGCGCTTTTGCAGCAGCTTCCTTTTTCTTTGCGTCCGAAAGCTCCTTCTTGTGCTGGTCGATGGATTTGGAAAGGCTGTTCAGCTTGTTCTGCAGGCTGGCCATGCTGGTGGCTGCCGTGGCCGGCTGGAAGCTGACGCTTGCTGCAAGACATACCGCCGCCAGGCACAGACTCACGCCGCGCAGCAGCTTGCTGCGGGCAGGCTCCGGCCGTGCATGGCGCGGCGTATGGCCGGGCATCTGCAGCCGGAAGGGCTTTGCATGAAGTGCTTTTTTCATGTGCGGCTCCTTTCGATCACACGTTCAGGTGCTTGCGGATGGAGAACATACTGCCCAGACCACCCACAACGGCACCGCCGATGAGGCTGTACGGGATGATAGTGGACCAGACGGCGCTCACCGGCACCAGTGCCTGACCCATGATCATTTCCCACACGCCGCCCAGACCGTCGGAGGCCTGCACCATGTAGGAGTAGCCGCCCAGACTGATCGCTGCAGTGAGCACGCCGGAGATCAGGCCCATGGCCAGACCTTCCACAACGAAGGGCAGAGTGACCAGACCGTTGGTGGCGCCCACGTACTTCATGATCTCAATTTCGCGGCGGCGCGCAAACACGCTCAGGCGGATGGTGCTGCCCACCGTGATGATGCTGACGACCATCAGCACCAGCACGATACCGCGGCCCACTTTGGTAACAGAGCGCTGCACCTGCACAAAGACGTTGGTCATTTCCACCGGGGCGGTAACGCTGTACACGCCCTGAATGGCCTGCATCTGCTTGCTCATGCTCTCCATCTGGCTCAGATCCGCGATGGAAACGCGGTAGTTGGCCTTGAAGGGGTTGTCATTTTCAAACTCATCCCACAGGGAGGAGTAATCTTCCATGTAATTGCGGTAGGTGTTCAGCACGTCCTGCTTGGAGACGAACTGCACATTGGTCACGCCGGGCATTGCCGCCAGCTTTTCGCCCACGGCCTGCGCAGTGGCATCATCACACTCCGGGTCCAGATAGACCACGGTCTCGTTCTGGCTGCCCAGATAGTTCACCATGCTGTCCACGTTCACCTCGGCAAGGCTTGCAAAGGTGTTCAGGGTCATACAGACACTGAGGGACAGGATGCACACAAAGGTCATGGCCCAGTGCTTGCCCAGATTGCGGATACCGCGCCGGACCAGAAAAAAGAAGGTAGAAGGTCTCATCATACGGTGGCCGCCTCCTTTTCTGCGGTGTCAGCGGGTTCCAGCTCGGTCTCGAACAGGCGTTCTTTGCGCTCTGCGCGTGCGCGGATGGCTTCCTTGTCGGCAGGCACATCCGAAATGATGCGGCCCTTTTTCAGGGTGACGACGCGCTGGTGGAACTGGCGCACCAGCTCGTGCTCATGGGTAACGACCACCACGGTGATGCCCGTTTCGCTCACCCGCTCCAGCAGCTCCATCATTTCCAGGCTCAATTCCGGGTCGATGTTGCCGGTGGGCTCGTCCGCAATGACCAGCTTGGGGCCGTGGGCAAGGGCGCGGGCCACAGCCACGCGCTGCTGTTCACCGCCGGAAAGTTCGTCCGGCAGGCGGTCCATCTTATCCTCCAGACCGACCAGGGACAGAACATATGGGATGCGGGATTTGATCTTTTTGGTAGGAATGTTGGTCACGCGCATGGCGAAAGCCACATTCTCGTACACTGTCATGGTGGGGATCAGGCGGAAATCCTGAAAGACGACACCCATCTGGCGGCGCAGATACGGCACCTTGCGGCGCTTCATCTTGGTAAGGTCCTGACCGTTGATGATGACGCGGCCCTCGGTGGGCTTTTCTTCCATCTGGATCAGTTTGAGGAAGGTGGATTTGCCCGCACCGGAATGGCCAAGGATAAAGACGAACTCGCCGTCCTCGATTTGGATATTGATGTCATCGAGCGCTACGTTTTCGTCGTTGTGCGTCTCGTAAGTTTTTGAAACGTGTTCAAATTCGATCATTGGTTTTAACTCCCATGCCCTTGTGACTTCTTGTGGATGGTTACAGTCATACATATAATAGGATACCATGCCGGGGTGTTACGGTCAAGCACTTTTCTGTAGGAAAAATGCGAAAAAGTCCTGCTGTTGTGCGTAGCAGCAGGACTTTTTGAAATCTTTGTGAATTTATGGAAATCAATACTTAGCCGGGTTGGCGGAGAGGTACTTTTTGACCATCAGCGCTACCTTAAAGACGATGGCGTCATCGAAGTTGCGCAGATCCAGGCCGGTCAGCTTGCGGATCTTCTCCAGGCGGTAGACCAGCGTGTTGCGGTGTACGAACAGGCCGCGGCTCGTTTCGGAAACGTTCAGGTTGTTCTCGAAGAAGCGCTGGATGGTGAACAGCGTCTCAGCGTCGAGAGAGTCGATGCTCTCCTGCTTGAAGACTTCGCGCAGGAAGGCCTCGCACAAGGTAGTGGGCAGCTGGTAGATCAGGCGGGCGATGCCCAGGTGATCATAGCTGATGACCTGACGCTCGGTGTCGAACACCTTGCCGACTTCCATAGCGATCTGGGCCTCTTTGAAGCTGGAAGCCAGATCTTTGATGTTGCCGATGGGGGTGCCGATGCCGACGACCGCTTTGATGTAGTGGTCGCCCTGCAGGGTGTCCACGATAGATGCGGCCAGCTTTTCCATATCGCGGGTGTTGTTGTCGGGCTTGATCTCCTTGACCAGCACGGTATCCGTCTCGCTGATGTTAAAGACGAAGTCCTTCTGCTTGTCCGGGAACAGACCACTGACAACATCGTAAGCGGAAATATCGTTGCCGGAGG